>CXWL01111934.1_pt1 | contig 17393 bp, 16 predicted proteins | sample 590931 | NCBI WGS metagenome assembly CXWL01 (sample SAMEA3498368, study PRJEB10139) | groundwater metagenome | biome: water well; material: biofilm material | place: Germany | collected 2015-04-27 | reverse complement strand
TTTCCGAACCTGACATCATGCATAACCAACTAAATTTATTCGATTTTTAACCGGACAGCAGTGTGTCGAATCCGTGATCAATAACGCAGGAGGAGCAGCCCAAATGAATGATAGCAAGAAACGGCATCTTGCCGGGCAAATACGGCGGTTTCGGACCCGGTTTGTACAGACTGCGGGAGCGGTTGTGGGGGATGTCCTGCCGGCGCAATTGCTGGCGCGGTGGGTGGCCGAAGAAGCTGGCAGCTACCGGTAGCGCATCTACGATCCGCTGCAAACGCTCATGCTGTTTATCGGGCAAGTACTGGGCGCGGATCACAGTTGCCAGGACGCGGTAGCGCGAGGCGTGAGCGGGCGGGTGGCGCAAGAACAAGCCCTTTGCAGCCTGAACACGGCGGCGTATTGCAAGGCGCGTTCGCGCTTGCCGCTGGAACTGATTGGGCGGATGGGAAGAGAAGCGGGCGAGGCGCTATGTGCCCGGCAACCCGAGGCATGGCGCTGGCGCGGTCGCGAGGTGAAGCTGGTGGATGGCACGACCGTGTCCATGCCGGACACGGCGGCCAACCAGGCGAACTTTCCGCAGAGCCAGACACAGAAGCCGGGGCTGGGTTTTCCCCTTGCCCGGCTGGTGGCGATCGTGTCGTTATCCTGCGGCGCTGTGCTGGATTGGGCCGTTGGGCCTTGCGAGGGCAAACAGACCGGGGAGACAGCACTGCTATGGAAGCTCGCGCAGAAACTGCGCCCCGGCGATGTGGTGATCGCGGACCGCTACTACGCGGGGTGCTTCCTGATCGCGTGGTTGACCCTGTTGGGTGTTGACGTGGTCATCCGGCAGCACCAGCGCCGACATACGGATTTCCGGCGTGGCCGTCGCCTGGGAGCGCGTGACCACATCGTGGATTGGCCGCGGCTCCAGCGTGTTGGTGCGCGTTTAAAACTACCCAGCCCTGCGCGTTGAATTTTACCCAGGCACTTTAACCGCCGATATTGACCCATCACTGCCATATCGTCGAAACCGGCAACGAGTCGTATCGGTTCCGCCATAGCAGCGCGACTGCCAAGAAGCGTATCAAGGCTCGGGAGCAAAGCAAGCGGGGAAAGGCTGTCGTTGAGGATGAACCGTTCTGAGAACTAGCCGTGATGGAATGTGTCACTGGGCACATTCCATCATGAGCACCTCGGAGAAGTTAGCAGTGAAACTGAGCTACACTTATCTGCAGCCGCCACCCAAATCGGCGGTTAAAGTGCCTGGGTAAAATTCAACGCGCAGGGCTGGGTAGTTTTAAACGCGCACCAACAGGTCAGGTCATCTTGAATTCTTCATAACCCTTTCTGCGCAGGTCACAGGACGGGCACTCCCCGCAGCCATATCCCCAATCATGGATAGTCTGATGGTCTCCGGCATAGCAGGTATGCGTTTTAGTGCGGATAAGTTCGACCAGAACTTTTCCACCCAGATGTTCGGCGAGCTCCCAAGTCTGTGCTTTGTTTAACCACATCAACGGGGTCTCGATGTTGTAACGCTTATCCATACCAATATTGAGTGCGACCTGGAGTGCCTTGATGGCGTTGTCCCGACAATCCGGATAACCGGAGAAGTCGGTTTCACACATACCCCCTACAATAACTTCCAGGTTCCTGCGGTAAGCCAGCGCCGCTGCAAAGGTGAGAAAGATTATGTTTCTGCCAGGGACAAAGGTATTGGGTAGCCCATTTTTCTCGAAAGTTATTTCAGCATCCCCGGTTAGCGAGCTATCGCTAATTTCACCTAGAACACTTAAATTGATCACGTGATCGTCACCCAGTTTTGCAGACCAATCCGGAAACTGTGCTTTGATTTCATCGCGGATGGGAATGCGGCAATCGAGTTCGATGGCATGACGCTGCCCGTAACTGAAACCAACCGTCTCTACATAGGCATATTTGGATAGGGCCCAAGCCAGGCAAGCGGTCGAATCCTGTCCGCCGGAGAAGAGAACCAGCGCCTTCTTTATCATGGCGTAACCGTATCCTCAATGGACGCTTGTGGTGAGAGCGCGTGAGCCATCATGGCCGGGGAAACAGGGGGCATCCGGAACACTTTCCTTTTGCATTGCGAGGCGTATTTACCCGTAACGATGCGGAATTGAATGGAAGGAGAAAAGAAATTGGCGCTTATCAGGGAACAGCCCTTCAGGCACGTTCCAGCGCCACCGCAAAGAAAGCATCGGTGCCGTGTGCCTGCGGAAACAGTTGCAGACAGGCGCCGGTATCCAGCGGGATTAGCTGCTGAACGAAGATTTCCCCCGCAGGGCGCAGCACAAAACCGCTTTGAGTTTCCAGGAACGCATCCACGATAGCGCGGTTTTCTTCGTGCAGGAAGCTGCAAGTGGCATAGACCAGGCGCCCGCCCGGCTTGAGCAGTTTGCTTGCTGCGGCCAGAATGGCGGCCTGTTTCCGCGTGATCTCGGCAATGCTTTGCGGCGACTGGCGGAACTTGATGTCCGGGTTGCGGCGCAACGTGCCCAGCCCGCTGCACGGTGCATCCACCAGCACGCGATCCATCTTGCCCGCAAGGCGTTTTACCTTGCTGTCGTTTTCGTGCGCGATGAGCTGCGGGTGCAGGTTGCTCAATCCGGAGCGCTTCAGGCGCGGCCTCAGGTTGGCCAGACGCTTTTCTGCCACATCAAAGGCGTATAACCGCCCCTGCGAGCGCATCATGGCACCCAGCATCAGCGCCTTGCCGCCGGCTCCGGCGCAGAAATCCACCACCATGTCGTGGCGCTTTGGCGCCAGCAGAAATCCGAGCAACTGACTGCCTTCGTCCTGCACTTCGAATTTCCCGGTGAGAAACAGGGGGTGACGCGAAAGCGACGGTTTACCCTTGACGCGGATGCCGACCGGCGACCAGGGGGTGGCATGCGCATCCATGCCCTCTGATTGCAGGGATTGCAGCACTTCGTCGCGGTTGGCGAGCAGGGTGTTGACGCGCAAATCCAGCGCGGCGGGCTGCTGCATGGAGCAGCCCAGCGCGAGGATGGATTCGTCAGCCATTTCCTGGCGCAGTTTTTCGATCAGCCATTCCGGCAGCTCGGCCTGTACCGACAACGGCAATCCGGCCACGTTGATGGCTTTAACTTTCCCCAGCCAGCCACTCTCGTCGTGCTTCAGCAGCGGGGCAATCTCGCGCAAATTGTAGCCGCCGAACCGCGCCCAGAAAGCCAGCGCCATGCGGCGCGGCGTGGTCTGGCCCGAGCAGGCGTGTTCCAGCAGCAGGCGGTGGCGCAGCACGCCGAACACCGTTTCCGCTACCAGCGCGCGCTCGTTGGAGCCGATGCGCTCGCGTTGGAAAAATTCGCGCAGCAATGCGTCGGCAGGATGCGCGAGCGGCAGAATGCCACGCAGCGCTTGAATGGCGAGATCGAGTCGGTATTCGGTAAGCAGCACGGTCATCATATCTGGTAAGGAGTCGGTAATATGCAAGCGGCAATCAGGGTTCAACAGTAAATTCGGTCAGCACCTGAACAAGCCGGTCGCCGTCCGGGTCGGTGATGACCATCTTGCAGGGGAAGTTGCCGAGTTCTTCCGCCAACCAGATTTCAGTGCGACTTTCGCCGGCTTTCATCGGGCTGGCGACATACAGCGCCTTGAATGTGCCGAACGGAACCGTCACGCTTTGGCCGGGGGTGACGAGGTAATTGTAAATATCCACCTTGCTGCCGTTGGTCATGTAGAAATCGAGTGCGGCAGTTTTTTGCAGCGGGGCAAGCATAAACTGGTACATCGTGCTCAAGCGATCCTGCGTTCCGGCAGGCAGTGGCTGCGTGCGTTCACCTGCACGATCGGTCAGGGTGATGCGGTTAACGGTCCAATCAAAGGCGGCACGCGCGTTCCGGTCGGAATCGAGCTTGCGCTCCTGAACATAGATGCTCGGGCGCAAGCCTTTGGCCGTCATATCCCCCGCGCTGGTGACGCGGATGGTTTCCGGTTTGAACGCGGCGAGCAGGCCGACCGCTTTGCTCACGCTTTCGATACGGTAATGATCTTGGGTGCGGGTGAAGGTTTCCGAGATGGCGATGCCCTTGATGCCGCCTTTGAGCACGTCGTAACCGGCCTTGATTTGCGTGGGAACGGCAGCGGGCTGCGGAGCGGCCAGCGACTGGAACGGGGCAGCGCATAGCAGCAGGATGATAAAGCGTGCGGCGAAGCTCATGGTTATTCCAGCGCAGGCGCAACCAAGGCAAAGCCGGGTTGTTCGACGCGGTTCAGATACACTTTGCCCGCCTCGTCCAGAACCAGGGAATCCGTGCATAGCCAGCGCACCGCCTGCGGATAAATGCGGTGCTCCTCGCACAACACCCGCGCCGCCAGAGTGGCGGGAGTATCGCCCTTGAGCACCGGCACGGCGGCCTGGATGATGATGGGGCCATGATCCAGGTCGGCGGTGACGAAATGCACGGTGCAACCATGTATTTTCACCCCGTCTTTGATGGCGCGGGCGTGGGTGTCGAGGCCACCGTAGGCGGGCAGCAACGAAGGGTGGATGTTGACGAGTCTGCCCCGGTAATGTTCCACGAAGCGCGGGGTCAGGATGCGCATAAAACCCGCGAGCACGACGATGTCGGGCTGGTGGGCGTCAATGGCTGACGCGAGGGCAGCATCGAAGGATTCGCGGTCAGGGTAGTCGCGGTGCGCGACAACCTGCGTGGAAATACCATGCTGTCTGGCAATAGCCAGCCCCGGCGCGTCAGCCTTGTTGCTGATCACCGCCGCCACGCGGCAGGGCAAACCGGCATCCAGCAGCGCGCTCATATTGCTGCCGCGACCGGAAATCAGGATGACGAGGGATTTCTCCGCCGCCTTACTCGACCCGGGTCTGTGCCTCATCGCCTTGGCGCGCCTGTATGGAGCCGATGATCCATGCGGTTTCACCGCAGGCATTGAGCAGGTTGAGCGCCGCATCGGCATCGCCGCCATCCACGACGACCGCCATGCCGATGCCGCAGTTAAATGTGCGGTGCATTTCATGCTGCGCCACATTGCCTTGCGCTTGCAGCCAGCCGAACAGTTTCGGTGTGTGCCATGATGTTCCATCCAGTACGGCAACGGCACTCTGCGGCAGCACGCGCGGGATGTTTTCCAGCAGGCCGCCGCCGGTGATGTGCGCCATCCCTTTGACCCGGACTTTTTGCATGAGTGCCAGCATCGGCTTCACATAAATGCGGGTGGGGGCCATGATGCAGTCGGCCAGTGTGCGCTCGCCATCAAACCTGGCGTCAAGATCGGGCTTGCTGCGGGAGAGTATCTTGCGCGCCAGCGAGTAACCGTTGGAATGTGCCCCGCTGGAAGCCAGGCCCAGCACCACGTCGCCGGCACGGATGTCGGCACCGGTGATGATCTGCGATTTCTCCACCACGCCCACCGCAAACCCGGCCAGGTCGTATTCACCCGCCGGATACATGCCGGGCATCTCGGCGGTCTCGCCGCCGATGAGCGCGCATCCGGCCTGTTCGCAGCCCGCCGCGATACCTTTGATGACTTCGGTGGCGACATCCACATCCAGTTTGCCGCAGGCGAAGTAATCGAGGAAGAACAGCGGTTCTGCGCCCTGCACCAGAATGTCGTTGACGCTCATCGCCACCAGATCAATCCCGACCGTGTCGTGGCGGTTCAGCTCGAACGCCAGCTTCAGTTTGGTGCCCACGCCGTCGGTGCCGGAAACCAGCACCGGCTCACGGAATTTTTTGGAGATTTCCACCAGCGCGCCGAAGCCGCCGATGCCGCCCAGCACCTCGGGGCGCATGGTGCGCTTCGCGTAGGGCTTGATGTTTTCCACCAGGCGGTCGCCGGCGTCAATATCCACGCCGGCATCGCGGTAGGAAAGGCTGTTGCTTGGACTGTTCAAACTGGATTCCCGCTTTCTTCTAAACAGGGCGACATAAATACTGCCGCACAAATAACCGTTCGCCCTGAGCTTGTCGAAGGGTAAACAACTTTTCTGGAAGCCGCTTGTGGTTCGACATAACCACCGACTTGGCTGACGTTTTCTGGCAGCCTAGTCGGATGGCCAGTAGTTTCATCAGGCTCACCACGAACGGCCATGAATATTGATGCTTCAAATTTTTCGCCATGTTTAGTGCTGGTGAGGGGCGTTTTGTCGGCCAATTTTACCCCAACCGCCCCCGTTAACGGCTATCAACTTTTTTCCGGTATAGCCGAAACCGCTCATGCCGGTCACTGATGCGCCCGCCTTCCCAGATTTTTTCCCACTCCGCTTCATTCTCCAGCGGATCTTCCGAACGGCTGTCGCGCGCCAGCAGCAAATCGCAGCCCTGCCAGGCTTCGCGGCGCACGGCGATGTCGCCGAAATACAGCAGCGTGGCGCGCTGGTCGTTATCCAGCCGCCCTCCGGCGATGCAGTGATATTGGCCGGGAAGCGCCTGTTTCAGCGAGGCGACCATGCTGCGGTAGCTCTTGCCGCTGTCCAGCCAGGGCAGCCAGATGGTCATGGTCAGCACCCACAGCAGGGTGACGCCCGCCGCCCAGTTGATGACGGCGCGGCGCATCGAGCGCCCCACGCGCCACACCAGCACCAGCCACAGCACGCTGGCCGCCAGCGCGATCCAGAACGATACGGTATTGACCTGCGGCTCGAAACCTGGCTGGTATTCCTTCAGCCATTGCGTGATCTTGGCGTGGTTATCCAGCAGCAGGCCGGCCCAGCCCCACCACATCACAATGGCGAGCAGGCCGAAGGTCATGATGCCAAACCAGTCCAGCGCGTTGGCGGCGCCACGCCGCAGCGTGGAGAGTGCGGCAGCGGCCAGCAGGGCGAGCGGCAGCAGCATGGGCAGGGCAAAAATATCCTTGATGTTGGGCACCATGCTCAGCGTGAGCAGCATCACCGCGAAGCTAACCAGCGGCAACTGGAACTCGGGCTCGCGCAGCACTTTCTTGCGCGCCTGCCACACCGCCCAAGCCGCCAGCGGCAGGGCGGGCCAAGCGAACCAAGGCAGGATTTTCACGTAATAAAACGCTTCGTCGTAGTCGCCGCCGTGCGCGTAGCCAAACCAGCGCCCGATATTGAGCGTCCACGCCCACTCGGCAAACAGTTGCGGCGAGCGCTGGTACAGCAGTGCGGGCCAGATGGTCAGCCAGGGCAAGGCGCACAGCGCGGCGACGGCGAGGCTGACCAGGAATGGGCGTTCGCGCCAGTTGCGGAACAGCAGCAGTGCGGCGCTGATAAGCAAAAACAGCATCGGCGCAATGAAGCCCTTGGCCATGAAGCCGATACCCGCGCCCATCCCCAGCAGCACGCCCGCAAGCGCGGGGCGGCGGCGCACCAGAGCGTAGCCGTACAGCATCATGGCGCAACCGGTAAGCAGGGCGAGATCGGTGACGAGCTGGTGCGCCGTCACCAGCATACCGAGGCAGCCGATCAGGATGATGGCCGCCGCCCAGCCGCGCCCGCTGCCAAACAGCTCGCGTCCGGTTAAACCGGTGAACAGCAGGGTGAGCGCGGTGTAGAAGCCGCTCGCCAGGCGCGCGCCATCGTGCGGTGCCAGCGCGGGATGGAACAGCTTCGCGAACGCCGCCGCCGTCATGTAAAACAGCGGCGGCTTGTCCATGTAGGGTTCGCCCGCTATGGCGGGGATCAGCCAGTCGCCGCTTTGCAGGATGTGGTTGACCAGCCAGAAACTATGGGCGTCATCGGGCTTCCACGGGTCGTGCCCGACCAGACCGACACCCGCCCAGACCGCGCACAGCAGCGCAAGCAACAAGGCCTTGGTTTGCGTGATGGGCGGCTCATGGGCGGATGGGTAGGGAAACATGCGGGCGCGTTTATTCCACAATTTTGACGTGCTGGCCGGGCTTGGGCTCGCCGTCCGGATAGCCACCGTTGATCAGGCGCAGGTAGCCTTCCGCCGATTTGCCGAGCGGCGAGTGTCGCGCCAGCCTGGCGTAAGTGTCGCCGGGGCGCGCGGTGACCAGTTTGATGACCAGCGGTTTGGCCAGCTTGCGCTCCGCCGCGCCCAAGGTGTGGAAGCTCCGTATCGCCTCCAGCATGTCGTTGCGGTTGGCCGCAAAGGCCGCGCGCGACTTTGCCTTGCCCTGAATGATGTAGGCTTTCCGGTCGAGATAGATCACCCCGACCATCGCCGCAGGCAGCGTGGCGATGGCCGCAGGCAGGCCGCCGATCTCCAGCGATTCGATCGGGCTATCGGAGTTTCCCGCCAGGCGGCGCACGAAGCTTGCTGGTGTAACGGAAGGCTGCCCTTCCGAGGTGAGCTGCATCGCGGCCTCGGACTGCGGGCCGACGGCGACCAGCTTGTCCGGCAGATTCAACACCCGCCAGCCATCCGGAAAGCTCAACGCCAAACCAAGCTCGTCATGCATGAACTTGTTGTCGCGCACCACTCCCTGGTCGGCGCTTTCGCTGAAAGTCATGCCATCTATGTGTTGCAAAAATTTCCCGTACCCTTCTTTCGGGTTGGCGACGGCGAGGTGGCCCGCTTCGCCCACCACCTGCTGCAAGCGCGTGTCGTTGTCGGGGTGGCTCTCGAACAGGCCGTGGTAGCGGCGCGGCTGGCGCCCTTCCTGCATGGCGATTTCGGCGTCGAACGATTCCTGGTTTTTCAGCGCGCCGACCACCCGGATCATTGCCTGCGGGTCGTATTCGGTGCGCGCCAGATATTCCGCGCCCAGCCGGTCGGCTTCCAGTTCGTGCTCGCGGCCATAGCCCGAGAGCAGCGCACCGCCGAGAATGTTGGCGAGGTCCTGGCCCGCGCCGCTGTTGAGCTGTGGGACGAAGATCGAGGCGACAGCCAGGCCGATGTCGGCAACCTGCGCGGCGCTTTGCTGGCGCACGCCGTGGCGGGCGGTGACGTGGCCGATCTCATGGCCGAGCACGGCGGCCAGTTCCGCTTCGGAATTCAGATAAGCGAGGATGCCGCGCGTGATGTAAACATAGCCGCCCGGCAGGGCGAAGGCGTTCACTTCCGGCGTGTCGAGCACGGTGAAGCGGTATTCCAGGTTGGCGCGGTGGCTCTTGCGCGCCAACTCCTGCCCCACGCCATCAACGTAATCCTGCAACGCTGGCGCTTCGTATACCCGGTATTGCTTGCGGATGTCCGCATCTGAACGGCGACCGACGCTGACCTCCTGGGCTTCGGACATCATCACGAAATCCTGCCGCCCGCTAACCGGGTTTTGCGCGCAACCGGTTGCGGCCAGCAAAGCCAGACAGACAAGCAGTAATTTCCCAATGCTCGGCATGTTTTACCCTGCGCGCTACTGAAACAAAAATATGCCTCTATACAAAACGCAGCTTGCTTGGTTGTCCCCCCTTTGAAAAAGGGGGGCAGGGGGGATTTATACTGCACCGCATGTGGCGGGCAATCAAATCCCCCTCAATCCCCCTTTTCCAAAGGGGGAAGTATTGGCATGCGCGCTCCAAGTTTTGCTGTACTTTGTTAAGAGGCATTAACAAAAAAGGCAGCGTGCGCTGCCTTTCCGGTGCTACCTGTTGTGTGGCTCCATCAGGCGGCAGCTTTTACACCGGGCTTGCCGTATTTCTGGTTGAACTTCTCGATGCGCCCTGCGGTATCCACGATCTTCTGGGTGCCGGTATAGAAGGGGTGGCACTCCGAGCAGACTTCCACATGCAGTGGCTTGTTCATGGTGGAGCGGGTTTTAAACGTGTTACCGCAGCTACAGTTCACGGTGATTTCGTTGTATTGCGGATGAATGTCGGCTTTCATTGGTTGTGTTCCCCGTTAAACATGTTCCCGGGTGTGGCGTTACTGATGCCAGAACCCGAATCAAGGGCGCGGATTATCCCTGAAAAACCAGGTTGCCGCAACTAACAGGAAAAAGGAGGGGGAGCTACTGCATTTTTCACAGGATTGCGGGATGTCGCTGCATTGCGCTGGACAACAAAAACCCAGCAACGCCTTTAATTACATAGAGTTCATGTGCTTCCCAGGACGGAACCGGAATCGAAAACTAGGCCAGGCAATGAATTGCAGGTATTCAATGGAAAGTTACTGGATTTTCTGTTCGCTTACCCCTCATCCCCCGCCGATCCATCATAAAGAATTTCGCCGTTCAATCTCGAAATGACCATCACGCGGCTGCTGCGCAATGCCGGTTGCGCATCGCCCGGTGGCGGATAGACATACCAGCAGGGATGATCCGTATTGAGCTGGTAGAGGCGGCAGTCATCCGGCTTATTGCTGTAGCACTTGAATTGTCCGCCTTGTCGCTTGAAAGCCCGCGCCGCTATCGCCAGGGCGCGCTGCTTGGTGATGGGCGGGAATTTTCTGACGGCTGCGGGTGGCGGGTTCATGTCGGGTTAGCTCGCATTGGTATTCAGCTTCACCGCAAAATCCACCACGCCGACCTTGAACAGGAACTTGGCGGCGGTATCCAGCGTTTTGAATTCTCGCGTTTCGCGCTTGCTGGTTTCCAGCGCCTTGCCGTCGGCGATAATCATGTAGCCTTGCGCCATAACGGCGTAATGCACCTGGATGCGCTTGATCGCATTGGCATCGAGCAACAGCTTGAGTTCGCGCTCGGTCATTTTCCTAATCCTTCCGGCAGATTCGGACTCGTATCGAACAGCTTGCCTTGCTCCACCACAACAAGCAGGTCGCCCGGCTTCACTTGCAGGAAATCGCACAGCTTGGATAGCACCTCGCGGTCAAAGCTGTTGACCTTGTCGTAGTAGTAGCGGTCCAGCGTGGCGCGGGCAACGCCTGTTCCCCGGCACACATCGGAAACCTTGAGGCGCTTTGCCCCCAAGATAGTAGAAAGGCGGCAGCTAATCATAAAAGCCTAGCAATTATTATTCGATGTCGAGCAATATATGCTATCAAATGGATAATGTCGAGCAAAAAAATGGGGGAAATCACCGGGGCGGGAATTCGGTCACTCGTTGATACGCGGATTGCGGCAATGCTTCAGGCGAGCAAGCCTGCTGGCTAATATCCGACCGATACCGCGCACACCAATAAGGCGGAGGTTACCCTTTGCCTTTACTCGCCTTCTTCGGGCGAGTGGTGGCTTTGCGTTTAGCGGGCGGCGCGGCTGCATTTTCCAGCGCCGCCATAGCAGGCGGGGCCAGATAATTCTCTCTGCTCACGACCGGCTTGCCGCTCTTGGCTTCCAGCGCCTTGCGCGCATCGCCCGCGATGGTGCCGCCTTCCTTGGCCGCCTTGCGGTTATCGGCAAACCCCTGCGCATCCTTGCGCCGTGCGATTTCCGTGGTGCCCGCCTCGCCCAGCATGGTAAAGATCAGCTCCAGGTCGGTCATGTGGTCGCGCAGGTTGTTGCCGGTCTTGACCTTGTTCAGCCCCTTGAGACGGCTGTGCGCGCCCGGCGTCACGCCGAAGGTAGGCGAGGTATGAGTGGATGCCGAGCTTCCAGGTGTCGCGGAAGGCGCGCACCTGCTCGGGCTGGCGGGTGGCATCCTCGGCCTTGCCGTCCTTCACGTCGCGCTTGCGGGTGCTGACCTGCCAGTTGGAGCCGAACTTGATACCGTAGGGCGGGTCGAGATAGATGGTCTGCACCTTGCCTTTGAGCCCTTCCTTTTCGGCCAGCGAGGTCATTACCAGCAGCGAGTCGCCGAGGATCATGCGGTTGGTCCAGTGCGGCTGGCTGCCGGAATCATGGCTGTAGAAATCCAGCTTCCGATCAAAACCGCCCTCGATGCCGTTGAAGTCGGCGAAGAGGTTGGCCTGATTGTCGCCGGACTGTTCGATGCGTGGCAGTGCGTCGATGATGGCCTGCGGGTGTATCTTTTCCTGGATGTAAATCGGCACCACGGGAACGGCGAGGTCTTCGCGATCCTGCTCGTCTTTGCCCTTCCACACCAGTTGCGGATCGAGGGACGGGTCGCGCGGGTAGAGCATGGTCTCGGGAGCGAGTTCTTCATCGGCCACGAAGTCGCGCAGTTCCTCGGTGGGGATGTTGGCGCGCTTGTCCTTGTGGCGGATGGATTCGACTTTGGTCGGAGTGGTGATCTTCTTGTCCATGGACAATTTCCTGGGTTACTCGCTTGCGCAGCGCTTGTTTGATGAACCACAAATAATTACTGCCGGCGAGGCCGAAACAGCGCATCCAACAAATCGAGCTTCTCGGTAACCTCTGCCGGGATGGTCTGTGGATCGGCATAAGCAACCAGACGGTGAAGCTCCCCCTTTTTGAGCAACATGGCATGTCTGAGTTTGTCTGCCAGACGACGAAAAAACTCTTCGGCAAAGTCGCTCAGCTTCAGTCGCTCCGTTTTTGCATCCCACAGCAGGCGCGCTACATCGGATGCCGAACTGCGATAAGCCTGAAAGTCCGCCGTAACGTCTTCGAACACCCGTTCAAGGATAATTTGTTCAAGTACCGACCCGATCTCTGCACGGAAGCCGTCAAACAACTCCATGTCCTGATAATGCGCCATTGCATAGTTGCGCAAGACCTCCGGTGTGATGAAGTAGTTTTCGGCTTCATACCTCCGCCAATAAACGAGATTCAAGCCGCCTTCCTGAAAAGGCTGGCGGTTCTGATTGTCTTTGTCGAGAATGGCCACGCCACGCAGGCCGGGCACCAAGGCGCGTAAAGCAAAAAAATGGTCTTTTGGCGTAATGCCAAAGCCGCCTTCCACCCGCTCCAGCTCGCTTTCCAGAGACTGCACCGGGTAATTGTTCTGCACGTAAAATGAATTAACGCGCTCGTCCCAAACGGTCGCAACAGGATGATTCAGCCGCACCGCCAGTGTACGCAGCATGTCCAGATCGGTACCGCCCTCCACATACAACACATAGCCCCGCTCTCTCGCTTTGACGTAGTGCGCGGCGCCAAAATGTTTAAGCGTATTGAGAATGTCCTTCTTGGCAGCCAGATCATCCGCCTGGCCATCCAGCAACAGGGTCAGATTATTCTCCAGTGACTCGTCGAGAATGACTTCCGAGTGCGTCACCAGCACCACTTGTGAGTCGTTCTCGGTGGCAATATCGCGCAGCAGCACATATACCTGCTTCTGTCGCAGGATTTCCAGATGCGCATCCGGCTCATCCACGAGAAGCACACTGCGTTTGTGCGAATAGAGATACGCGAAAATCAGCAGCATCTGCTGAAAGCCTCGCCCCGACATCGATACATCCAACACTTCTTTTACATCAGGCTGCCGGTATTGCATCTCGATAGCCCCTCGACTGGTCTCCTGGGGCGTGCCAAGCTCAACGTCAAACAGCCTGTGCATCAGTTGAACAATACGTTTCCAGTCATCCGGGTTACCTTGGGCAACCATCAGGCACAGATTGCGCAGTACCTGTGCAGTCTGCCCCTGACCTAGCAATACGCCGATACGCCCTGGTTGCAGGATGGCTTCTTCCGTTTCCAGCCCGGACATCGGGTATAGCAATTCCACATTAAGCGAAGCTGCATACTCAATCAGTTCTATGTTATTGAGTGCCGAATCATCCGGGGTGCAGTACACCAGTTCATCTCCCTGATTGCGAAAACGCATTGAGAGCGGCATGAGTTCGTTTTTCCACCACACGGCAACGGTAATGACGAGCGGCACGTCCTTGCTGCCCGTCCGAACGGTTGTGTTGTGCCAAAAATACCGCGTGCGCTGCACCGGCACCGACACGATAGCCAGCCGATTGAGCCCTGTCGATGTGCGATCCCTTGCGGAAGATGCCTTGCGCATATCGAACCATGTCTTCACCGCCTGCGACCATAGAGCGATGGCTTGAATCACGCTAGTCTTACCGCAGTTGTTTGGGCCTATCAGCACCGCAGGGTGATCTAACTCAATACGCTGTTTATCACCGAAGCGTTTGAAATTTTCAATTTCAAGATAGTGCAGTAGTCGCATGAAAAACTCCTTTAATCTTGTGTCATCACTTCGCTATGCATTGAGTGTTTTATCTTGTCTTGGTGCTTGCTCTTGCTTATGGGCACCTCTATAAATTCACATTTCATCCCAACTGCTGTGTTGCAGAAAAAATTTCTTGCTGACATATCAACCATATGCGGCGCTGCGAAATTTTTTCTGCGCCTTGCATTTGGGCGAACTCTGAATTTATAGAGGTGCCCTTATGTCTTAAGGCTGGCCCGGATTGCGTTTTTCGCGTCCCACGGATCATCAATCTCAAGAAATGCCCAGCGCCCGAAACCGCCGTGGTTATTGATGGCAGGCACCCACAATGTGCGCGCCGTGGCGACCTTGGCGGCTTTGTCTTTCTTCTTCTCGCCGGTGACCTCGACGATCAGGTTGAGCAGGCTCCCCTCACCCCCAGCCCCTCTGATGGAACTACTAGCCATTCGACTAGGCTGACCAACTACGCCAGCCAAGTCGCTGGTTATCCCGCCCGCGGGCGAGGGGATTTGGATTACGGCGATGAAGTCGGGGGTGTAATTCCTTTCTTCACCATTCAGGGTGTAGGGAATGGTGAAGCCGAGGTTGTGGTTTTTGACGTAGCGGACAACCTCGGTCATGCCTTCGAGAGCTTCGGCCAGCTTCTGCTCCCACGAGTCGGTATCGGCTACCACATGGGAAATATGGCACTTGTCGGCTTTGGTCGCATAAACCGGCCGGGTTGTATCGAAATCCACATAACGGGTGGAGCCAAGGGTGTCATACGGGCGCAGAATAGGTTTGAGCGCCGCCGTGCCGTCAGTCGAGGCGACGACAGCCTTGTAGATGCGGTCGGCGGCATCGTGCGCGAATTCGATCAACAGCAGCAGTTGCGGGAAGGTGTTGTCCTTGAGCATGACACATTCGGCGAGCCAGCGTTTGGCGATGCCGAGCATTTGCGGGAAGAGCCATGGCTTGTCGTTGCCATCGTCGTCGCGGAAGTATTTCTCCAGCGTGAGTTTCGCCAGCAGAAAGGCGACTTCGTTGTCCCGGTGGCGCTTGAGGTCGTCGAGGGTGTGGATGCTGGTTTCGCCGACAATGGGATCGAGCTGCACCTTGGTCGGAATGTCGGCGGTGGAGAGCGTCAGGCGCGATTCGCCGGTGAAGGTGGCGGTGAGCCGCTCGCCGCCCACGTCGTAGCGGTAGCCGAGCAACCGGGGGAAGGCGATCTCGCTGGCGATGCGGCTTTCGATGGCGCGGACGCGGGTGGGCAGCGGGCCGGGCGGCGGGTCTGTGGTTGCGCCGCTGCACGGGATGAAGGAAAACGGCACACCATAAACTTCGGCGTATTCGGGATCGAAATGGCCGTTTTTGTTGGCGGCATAGCTCATGCGGCGCAGTGCGCGGCCAACCACCTGCTCGCACAAAAGTTGTGTGCCAAAGGCGCGCACCCCGAGAACATGCGTGACAGTGTTGGCATCCCAGCCCTCGGTAAGCATGGAGACGCTGACCACGCACTTGACGTGCTCGCCCAGCTTGCCCGCCTTGCCGACGGTGTTCATCACTTCACGCAGCAGGTCTTCGTCGGTGAGGCCGTCGGCATCACGTCCGGGAAAACGGGCGCGATATTCGACTTTGAATTCGTCTATTTCACGGGCGGCAATTTTCTTGAAGTCGTCGCTCATCGCCTCGCCGGATTCGAGTTGCTGGCTATCCACCAGGATGGTGTTCGGGCGATGCAACCAAGCGCCGTTGCCGTCGTCGTTGCGGAAGATGGACAGTTGCCCGGCCTGGACAATGGACTGCCCATCAATCTGCTTTTCCCAGCCGGAAATAAAGTCGAAGACGAGTTTCGAGACATTGCAGTTGTTGCAGACGACGATGAACACCGGCGGCGTGATGCCACGGGCGCTGGCTTGGGCGTTCTGTTCCCACATGCTGTAATACTTCTCGTAGTTGCCGTAGAGACTGAGCAGCGCCCCTTGCAGTTCGACGGGGAGCTTGGGTTCGCCGCTCACCGCGTCGGTTTTGCGGCTCTTCTTCGGCAGGTCTTCGCGGATACGCAACCACAAGTCACGATAAGTGGGCTGGTCGCCGGTCATCGAATTGTCGGCGACGGGTACGCGAGGCACCTTGACGATGCCGGCCTCGATGGCGTCGATTAGCGAGAAGTCTGAAACTACCCACGGGAAGAGCGTGCCTTCGGGGTAGCCAGAGCCGCGCAGAAAAAATGGTGTGGCCGAAAGATCATAGATGGCCTTCACGCCAATCTTGGCCTTCACGGATTCGATGCCGGTAATCCAGATGCGTGCTTCTTCCTCGCGACTCTTGGCCTCGACGCGATCATCGCCGGTGAGCGTTTCGTCAACGCCATCCGGTTTGCGGCGGTAACAGTGGTGGGCTTCGTCGTTGAGGACGATGATGTTTTTCTTGGTGCTCAATTCGCGGCAAACGCGGCGCACCATCTGGTCGGGCGTTTCGGTAAACGGGCTTGGTTGCCCATTGGCAAGAATCTGCTTGGTGATCTTACCTGCGGCGACTTTCTCGCGCAGTTGGAATGCGTGGTAGTTGGTGATGATGATTTTGGCCTGCCCGAGCTGGTCATGGTACTGCGCCGGAACGATGTCGCGCTGGCGGTAATAGTTTTCCGGATCGTTCGGCAGCAACACGCGCAGCCGGTCACGGATGGTGATGCCGGGCGTAACGATCAGGAAAGTGTCGGAGAAGCGGGCATCCTGTGGGTTGGCGCGCTTGTTGAGCGTGTGCCAGGCGATGAGCATGGCCATGACGACGGTCTTGCCGGAGCCGGTGGCCATCTTGAACGCCGTGCGCGGCAGGCCGGGGTTCGATGTATCGTTCGCCTCGCGTATCGCGTTCTCAATCCAGGCATCGCCGTATTTCTTTGATACCTCGGTAATGTAGATGGCGGTTTCAAGGGCTTCGTTCTGGCAGAAGAACAGTTTTTTCTCGCGGCTGGGGTCTGTCCAGTAGGCGATCAATCGCGCGGTGGTTGGCGTCACGCCGGGGTAGCCACCCTTGCGCCAAAGGGCAACCCGGCGACGGATGTCGTTGACAAGTTTGTTCTCTTCAATGCGCTCCTGCGTCCACTCGGTGTCGAATAGCGCCCGCTGTGCAGCGCCCCTATTCCTTGGGCGGGCGATGGGCACGAAATAGGAGCTGATTCGGCGACCATCAATGACCTCGTTGGTGATGCCCTCGTCGCTGAAGCGGAAATGGCGGGTCGGCTCGTCGAAAGGCGAGTTAATGATTGGGTTTTCGATGACGACCTGACTCACATTGTTTTCCTACTCGTGAAGTTTTCCTACTCGTGAAACTTGGACTGCGGAAGTTCGGTAATGTACTGTAATGTCCGGCATACTCCAAATGGGTAGTGCCCCGCCAGTGCCCCAGAAGTAAAAATTAAGGCCACTACGAAGAGTGGCCTTAATGGCTTGTAAATTGGTCCGGGACCGGAATCGAACCGGTACGCTGGTTTTACCCTAGCAGCCTGTCGGACTTACCCCCCGAAATCTGCGACAATCCCCCCATCAAACTTGACGGA
>CXWL01038316.1_pt1 | contig 17393 bp, 12 predicted proteins | sample 590931 | NCBI WGS metagenome assembly CXWL01 (sample SAMEA3498368, study PRJEB10139) | groundwater metagenome | biome: water well; material: biofilm material | place: Germany | collected 2015-04-27 | reverse complement strand
AGCACGCTCTCGGCCCCGCCGCTGGCCGAAGTGCTCGATGAGTTGCGCGCGCAGTGTTGGCCTGTGCTGCAGGCCGCAGCAGAAACCGGGGAGAACTGATGCAGCCCTTAATTCTTGCCGAACAAACCCGCCAGGGCGTGGCCGATTTTTTGGAGACGACGTTTCCTGCAACGACGCCAGGTTTTGAAGATTTGGTTGCTCGATTTATTGCTCAGCCAGGCAACTTGGCTAAAGGGCCATACGTCACTGTGGGACTGCCGTTTCGCAAAAAAACCGGTGGCAAGAAGGCGTTTGAATGGTTGAGCGACAATTTTATTCCGCACGCACATCAGGCGCGCTCATTCGCCCGCCTCACCGGTGACGCCCCGCTTTCAACGCTGGTTGCCACCGGGACGGGTTCCGGCAAGACGGAGTGCTTTCTCTATCCGGTTTTGGAGCATTGCCGCCAGATGCGCAAGGCTGGCCGACGTGGCATCAAAGCGATCCTGGTCTATCCCATGAATGCGCTGGCCACGGATCAGGCCAATCGCCTGGCGAAAGAAATCGTCACCCGCCCCGAACTGGCCGGCATCACGGCTGGCCTTTATGTGGGGGGTGAATCCGGGGAGTCCAGCACGACAGTAATGCATGTCGAGGGTGACCGTTACACCGTCATCACCGAGCGCGACCGGATACGTGAAGAGCCGCCGGATATTCTGCTCACCAACTACAAGATGCTGGATTTTCTGCTCATCCGCGCACGAGATTCGGAGCTGTGGCGCCACAACGAGCCGGATACCTTGCGCTTTCTGGTGGTGGACGAGCTGCACACATTTGACGGGGCGCAAGGCACCGATCTTGCCTGCCTGATTAGAAGGATCAAGGCGCGACTGCGTACCCCGCCAGGTGCGCTGGCTTGCGTGGGCACTTCTGCGACGATGGGAAATGAATACACGAAGCCGCTGATTGATTTTGCGCGTGATGTGTTCGGTGAGCCTTTTGACGAAGATGCGGTGATCGGCGAGGACAGGGAATCGGTTGCGGAATACCTTGAGGATTGCTCGATTGAGTATGTGCAGATGCCTTCGGCATCTGAGTACGTAACGCTTTCGCCTCTGGAACACGACAATGCGGATGCCTACATCGCCGCCCAATATGGGTTGTGGTTTGGCACTCCGGTTGAAACGAGTGCCGCCGCAACGCTACCGTTCAAGATTGAACTCGGGCGGCAACTCAAGCAGCATGTCGCTTTCCAGAACCTTCTCCGCGATTTGAATCGCCAAGGCGGAAAATCCGTTGCGATGGCAGATATGGTTGATGCCATTCGCCGCCGATTGCGGGATGCTGCATCTGCTCCCGATGATTACCCGGAGCGCTGGGTGTTAAGCCTGATCTCGCTTGTTTCCCACGCCGGAAAAGATGTGTCGGGCGGGGCAGCACGCGAGGCATTCTTGAGCGTGCGGATCGAGTTGTGGATGCGAGAACTGCGGCGCATGGTGGCCAGCCTTTCCGCAACGCCGCGACTGGTGCATTCGGACGATTTGCCCGCCAAGGAACGCGAGAGTTATTTGCCGCTGATCCACTGCCGCGACTGCCATGCGATGGGCTGGGGTGCTACCCTGACCAAGACCGATGGCAGCAAATTGAAAAGCGATCTTCAGGCTTTTTATGCGGCATTTTTCAGTAACGATGTCAGCACGAGGTTCATTTTCCCTGCCGATGTTTCGGCGCCAGTTAATCCAAAGAAGTTTGAGCGGGAGCAAGCCTGTCCTGTCTGCCGCACTTTGAATGCGCAGCAGGCAGTGGAATGCAGCCACTGCGGGAGCGCTGATTTGCTGCCGGTTGATGTGTCCAGCAATGAGCGCAAGGCGCGGCGCAACGGTGCTGCTTTCACTATCTCCCATCATGACTGCCCCTATTGCGACGGGGATCGCACGTTGACCATCGTGGGTTCTCAAGCCGCAAGTCTGGCCAGTGTCGCGGTAGGCCAGTTGTTTGGCAGCAGTTATAACGCTGACAAGAAGCTGATTGCGTTTTTTGACTCGGTGCAGGATGCAGCGCATCGCGCCGGTTTCTTCGAGGCCAGAACATGGCGGCTTAATTTGCGTCCTGCCATGGCTCAGGTGATTCACGATGCGGTGGCGGCAGGAAAGCCGCTGACACTGGCGGAATTACCGGCTGCGTTCAAAAACCGCTGGGAAAAGCAGTTGGGTGATAAGACTTACATCAAAACTTTCCTTCCCCCGGCCATTGCCTGGCTGCGGGATTACGACAAGCTCTTGCATCAGGACGTGTTGCCGGCGGATGGTTATCTTCAGCAACTGGTGCATCGCGGCTTAACCTGGGCGATGCAGGGCGAATTTGCGCAAGATGCGCATGTTGGCCGCACCTTGCCGCGAACCCGGACAGCATCTCTTGCGTTTAATGAAGACTCCCTCGAAACGGCAGCAGCAGAAGCGATGCAGTCCATGCGCGGGAAAGTGGATGCCTTGCGCGAGATTTCTCAAGACGAGGTGCTTGCCTTCATGCGCGGGTTCTTGGCGCGCATGATGCGGGTGGGCGCGATCTGGGATGATTTCCTGGTTACCTACGCGAGGTATGGTTGCAACCTCTTTGTGTACCGGAGCAACAACCCTGCCGAATACGCGATGCTGAAGTCGCCGCGCCGCCCGAGGTATTTGTCGTTGTTGCCGTACAACAAATGCGATGCGGTCACGGGCGATGAGGCTGCGTTCTATCGAGATTGGGCTTTCAAGTCTCTCGATAATCTGAATCGCGAAGCATTCGTTGATGATTCCGTAATCGCTGATATATATCGTGTGACACTTCAGGCACTTGAATCCCAAGGTCTTGCACAGGCAGTGGAAGCGGAACAAGCAGGCACACAGGTTTGGGGGCTGCGCCCGGATGCTTGTCATTTGCTGGATGTTTCTGCTGAATGGCGCTGTGATAAGTGCCACAACTCGGTGATTGACCATCCGGCGGCACCGATAGATGGAGCGGTGTGCAGGCAACTGGGGTGTCATGGGCACTATGTTCAGCAAACAGGAGGGCCAACGCAGTTTTACCGGCAGTTGTACCTGACAGCGGATATCGAACGGATACTTGCCCGCGAGCATACGGGTTTGCTAGAACGCAGCAAGCGTGAACAGGTGGAATCGGACTTCAAGCAAGGCAAAGTGAATCTGTTATCTGCGACGCCAACGCTTGAAATGGGTATTGATATCGGCGATCTGTCTGCTGTGCTGCTGTGTTCTGTGCCACCCGCTCAAGCAAATTATTTGCAGCGCGTTGGCCGAGCAGGGCGAAAAACCGGCAATGCCTTTATGACGACGCTCGCAGCAGGTCGTCCCCATGATCTTTATTTCTGGTCTGAACCCAGAGAGATGCTGGCCGGTAATGTGGATTCACCGGGCATTTTCCTGAATGCGTCGGCGGTGCTGGAGCGGCAGCTTACCGCGTTCACCCTGGATTGCTGGGTGCGTGAGAACGGCGATAAGGCAAAGGTACCGGGCAAACTGGCGGATGTGATGGCTGCGATTCGCAATAAAAATCAAACCCGCTTCCCTTATCCGTGGCTTGCCTATATTGACCAACATCGCGCGACACTGCTTGCTGCATTCATCGATATGTTCAAAACGGGAACGGACGGGTTAACCCCTGAAAGCGAGGTTTTTCTCGAGAAGTTCATCGAAGGCAAAGACAGTGACGAAGGCTCTCTTCCTTGGAAAATCGTCAATCGGCTGCATGGAGTAAGTAAGGATGTTGACGATTTGAAGAGCCGCCGCAAGCGCATCGATACAGAGGTTGAGCGTATTGAAAAGTTGCCTGCAAAAGGTGAGAGCGATCTGCTTGAATTGAAGGAAATGCAGAACGAGAGGGCGGCATTAACCAAGCTTATAGCTTCAATCAGTGATCGTGATTCGCTTCAGTTCCTGACTGATGAAGGATTGCTACCTAACTACGCGTTCCCTGAGCAGGGCGTTCTCCTGCATTCGGTAATTGTTCGTGATGATAAAAAAGTGGCACAGAATGATGGCGATCGAGTTCTGACCTTCGAATACGAGCGTCCCGGAGCGAGCGCTATTACCGAGTTGGTGCCCAATAGCGCCTTTTATGCAGAAGGTCGCAAGGTCACGATTGACCAGGTGGATGTGTCAAGAGATAAAACAGCTAGGTGGCGCTTTTGCCGCAGTTGCTCGTATGCTGAGCCTGAATCCATGGCAAGTGGACAAGCGAGTTGCCCACGTTGTGGCGATACCATGTGGTCAGATGCCGGTCGTGTACAGAGCATGCTGCGACTCACCAAGGTGTATGCGAGGACGCTGGAGAGCAAGAGCCGGATTGGTGATGATGCTGATGACCGTGAACGGCATTTTTATGTGCGCCAGGCTCTGGTTGATGTAAGCCCGAATGCGGTACGCCAGGCTTGGGCGATAGAGAGTAAGGATTTCCCTTTTGCGTTTGAGTTTTTGGATCGCGTGCGTTTCCGTGAAATCAACTTTGGTGAACAGACTGGGGAAGGCCAACCGATTCAGATTGCGGGCAATGATGTCCGCAAACCGGGATTCCTCATCTGCCCGGAGTGTGGAACACTTCAGCGCCGACGGAGCAGTGAAGAGACATGGAAGAACCATGCCTTGTACTGCTCCAAACGCAAGCAACCGGAGGCGGCCACTCAGGAATGCGTATTTCTCTACCGTGAATTTGATAGCGAAGGGATACGTTTGTACCTTCCCGAATCAACCTTTGGCGGATCGGAGGACTGTGTTCAGTCATTTATTGCGGCATTGCAGATGGGCTTGGAAAAGCGTTTCCGTGGTTCGGTAGACCATTTGCGAATCGCGCGGGATATTCTACTTGCACAAGGGCAGGAAACGCCGCGCCAGTATCTGGTGATCTACGATAGCGTGCCGGGTGGCACTGGGTATTTGAAAGAGTTGATGCGGGATGCCAGCCCTTTATTTGAGGTCTTTAAACTGGCTCTCGATTCACTGAATACCTGTGGCTGTATCAGCGATGAACATAAAGATGGCTGTTATCGCTGCCTGTACGGTTATCACAATAGCTACGAGCGTATTCATGTGTCCCGGCGCACGGCTGCCAGATTGCTGACCGAAATTGTCGGGCATCAGGGCGCACTGATGCCTATCAAGACCATTGGTGAGGTGGTCGCGAATAACAGTTTATTCGATAGCGAATTGGAGCGGCGCTTTATCGAGGCGTTGCGCCGTAAGCCTACGGATGGATCGCCACGCTTTGATGTTAAGGAAGAAATCGTTCGCGGCAAGCCAGGCTATTTTGTTAAAGCCTTGGATAGCGTTTGGCGTATTGAACCCCAAGTAGAGCTGGGCCCGGACAAAGGTGTAACGATCAAGTGCAAACCGGATTTCGTGTTCTGGCCGGATACAGCAACCGGATGTCTCCCCATCGCTGTTTTTCTGGATGGCTGGCAGTACCATAAAAATCGGATCGGGGATGACATCGCGAAAAGAATGGCGATTGCCCGCAGTGGAAAATTCACCGTTTGGTCGCTCACCTACGATGACATTGCTGCCTTTCTCGAACCGGGTGGAAGTATTCCAGAATCCCCGTGGGGGTTGGCGTTTAAGCAAGGGCAGGACTCAAGTCCTGTATATCAGCGATTCGGGATCGTTGATCTAAAGAATTTCCATACCATGACTGCGTTCGAGCAGCTTCGAAAACGATTGGCTGAGTTAACAGACGATCAATTACAGCGCATAGGTGTAGTGCTGTCGCTCCGTGTCGGTATAGAACCATACCGTTCGGACGATTTCATTGAGCTCAATACCTCGTCTGCCGGACAAGCATTGGCAAACCTGCCAGTATTTGCTTGGCCAAATGCGCCTGATTTTGGACGATGCTGGTCGTCAGCAAGCAAACAATTCCAGATGGCCGTACAGGCCAGCAAAATCGTTCTGCAAAGCTTGCCTGACAATATTGCAAATCGGGCGATGCAGCCATGTGTGGTATTGAGATGGGCGGATAACCCCACCGTAGCGGAGACGGATCAACGTCGGCTGTGGCAACAATGGTGGCATGCGGCAAACTTGCTTCTACCATTGGCTAATACTTGGGTCGTGGCGGACAACGAATGCGATATTTCAGCTTTATCTGCGTCCCCCGAATTCCAGGCATCTTCTGGCATGACTGCCGAATGGGAAGAAGCCGCTGCATACGCGGCATCCGAAGCGCAGGGCTTGATCGCGTCACTTTATGCAGAGGGTGTGGCAGCACCTGTTGTTGGATTTCAACTGCTGGATGACAGCGGGTGTGTAGTGGCCGAATCTGAATTGGCTTGGCCATCAAAAAAAGTGGCTGTGCTATTAGCCGGTTCTGATGGCTCTATATTTGAATCCAATAATTGGAAAACAGCCGCAATAGGTACTGAAGGTCTGGACGCGGCTTTGCGCGACCTGTTGAGAGAATGAGGAGGACGAAATGCAGCAGCCGGTGAAAGTAGCAATATCAGATGACTTCTTGTGGTCTTTTGCTGCCATAGCAAGGGGTCGACAGCAGGCTGCCATTAAATTTCTTGCGCAATTCCGTAAAAATCCGGCATCACCAGGAATTAACTACGAGAAAATTCAGAGCGCTGCCGACCCCAATATGCGCTCTGTGCGGATTGACCAAAACTATCGCGGCATTGTTCTAAAGCCTGACACGGGGAATGTCTATTGCCTGCTTTGGATTGATCGTCATGATGATGCCTATGAGTGGGCGCGGACGCATAAGGTTGCGATCAATCCTGAAATTGGAAATATTCAGATATTTTCATCGACCCACGAACAACCTATAGAAGTGCCGCAGTCTTCCATTGGCCGTAACGATTTATTCGCCCAATTGAAAGATCGGGAGCTTCTCCGATTGGGGGTTCCTGCGGAAGCTTTGCCTATCGTGCGAGCGACAAGTTCAGAGGATGAGTTGAATGACTTGCAGAAGCGATTACCCGATGATGCCTTCGAGGCATTGTTTTTCTTTGTGGCCGGTGAGAGCTACGATGATCTGATACGCGAACGGGAAGCGCCAGAAACAGTAGATATCGGGGATTTTGCCGAGGCACTGAACCGCGATACCACGAAGCGCCATTTCGTGGTGATTACTGATGACAGCGACCTGGAAGCGTTATTGGCCGCGCCGCTTGCCAGTTGGCGGGTTTTCTTGCACCCCTCGCAGCGCAAGCTTATCGAGCGTGACTGGAATGGTGCGGTTCGCGTTCTTGGCGGTGCGGGTACCGGCAAGACAGTGGTGGCTATGCACCGTGCGGTTTGGCTCGCACGTAAGCTAAAGGATATGCCCGGCAAACCCATTCTTTTTACAACCTTCACCCGCACCTTGGCAGACGATATCAAAACTCAGATTGCGATGATTGCTTCGCCCGCCGAACGTGAACGGATTGAAGTCGTCAATATGGACCAATGGGCATCAGCTTTGCTGCGGCGATTTGGTTATCGCCAGGAACTTTTGTTCGATGAAAAAAAGCGCAGGGATTTTTGGACAAGGGCATTAACGCGTAAACCTGACGGTATCGAATACCCCGACTCCTTTTATCGGGCTGAGTTCGAACGTGTCGTACTACCGCAGGGTTGTGAGTCCGCCGAAGATTACATGAAGGCAACACGTATTGGTCGGGGCGTTCAGCTTAGTCGTCCTCAGCGTGGATTGATGTGGCCAGTATTTGCTGAGTACCGGTCTCAGCTTCGAGCGGCAAATTTTCGTGAGCCTGAGGAAGCATACCGGGATGCCCTTGCATTGTTAAAGAATGAGAAAGGATCGTTAGGGATTCATTCCGTTGTGGTGGACGAGACCCAGGATCTAAGCGCGGCAGCACTCTCGTTATTGCGAGCGGCAGTGGCACCGGGGGTAAACGATTTGTTTATTGTGGGTGATGCGCACCAGCGAATTTATCGCCACAAAGTAACATTGTCCAAGGTCGGTATCGATATTAAAGGACGTGGACGCCGGCTCAAGATCAATTATCGGACAACGGACGAAATTCGTCTCTGGGCTGCTGCCCGACTAGCCAACTGTTCAATTGATGACCTTGATGGTCAGCCCGACACATTAGTGGGTTACCGATCACTGACGCATGGCTCGAAACCCGAAGAAATAGCGAGTCATTCACGAGAGGATGAGCGCAAGTCAATATTGGCTACTCTGGATCACCTGGATGAAGAAGGTTTTTCTCAACGAAGTATTTGTATAGTTGTCAGAACCAACGCTGAAGCAACTGAATATGCAAACTGGCTCGGTGCAGAGGGCAAGGCAGCGCTCAAGTTGGATAAAAATACCGGTGATGACCAAGATAGCCCAGGTATTCGCGTTGCAACCATGCACCGAGTTAAAGGCCTTGAGTTCGATGCGGTAATTATTGCTGGGTACCGTGACCCTGAATATTACGCAAACGAATATGCTGAAGATAACGATGCTGGTGTTTTAGTGGACGCGCTGACCAATGAGCGATGCCTTTTGCATGTTGCTGCAACGAGGGCAAAGAAATACCTGTTGGTTTCAACAATTGTGGATTAAGGAATCGGAGAAGAGGGTTCACCTATTTCGGTGACCTGAACTACACTCCCGTCCGACAGCTTTCACCAGAATAATGATTCCAGTTGCGGCAATCTGAATTGTCATCGGCAGCATATTCATAATGCCGCGTAGTCTGATAGGAGCGAATTGTGCGTTTTATACATTGTGCCGACCTTCATCTGGATAGCCCGCTGCGCGGCTTGGAACGCTACGAAGGCGCGCCGGTTAATGACATGCGCGAGGCAACTCGCCGTTCGTTTGCCAACATCATCAATCTCGCTCTGGAGAGGGAAGCAGATTTCATCCTGATAGCCGGAGACGTGTTCGATGGCGATTTGCTCGACTTTTAATGCGGGGCTGTTTTTTGCGAATCAACTGCGCCGCCTTGCAGATTCCAATATCCGTGTTTTCATCGTCCGTGGCAATCACGACGCCATGAGCAAGATTTCGAAGGCCGTGCCATTGCCGAAAAATGTGCATGTGTTCAAATCGTCAAAGCCTGAAACGATCATTGATAAGAATATTGGTTTTGCAATTCACGGCCAGAGTTTTGCCACCGGCGTGATCACGGATGATCTTGCTGCCCAGTATACTGGAGAGACCGGAAGTCTTGAAGGTGGCCGCAGGTGCCTATTGACCGACAGGGAAGCGATGCACGGAACAAAGCTCGCTGAGGAAACTCAGTAGTCAGGAAACGCCGGATACGTGATCCGTACGTCCGGTGTTGTGGGAGGACGGCAGGGGTGACCCTGCCTCCTACCCGATTGAACGAATTCCAGCCAATTGAAGTCCGTCATGTGACCCTCACGACAAGCCAATAAGAATCTGACTGAAAGTGCCGAAGGCGGTCCAAGCTTGCTCTTTAAACAGCCTTGATGAACATATTCTGTTTTGTCTGGCCGATACATGTCCTGCACCAACTTGAACACGCCGGACTCCACCGTGGCCCTGGTGTCGCACAATGAACAACGCATCCAACGAGGAAATGGTGCCACCGGAACGCCAACGGCAGGCGCGGTAGGATCATTCTCCATGCCATCCAATTTGATTGGCGGCAAATAGAGCGGCAAATAGAGCTTGCTCAGATAGTCATAATCAGTACTATCGATAGTTAGAAATCGGTGCGGTTGCCAAGCAATCTTGTCGTTACGCAGGCAGACAGCCGGCAGCAGAAGTTCATCAAGCTTGGCTATCGACCCATTGCTATCACTTGCGATTTCCAAAAACAGTCTTTATGTAGAAATTACAGAAGATGCACTGCGAACTTGATCCGTCTAGAGCCGATTTTTGCCAAAACACCTCGCCCATACCACATCCCTGCATGGGTATTTTTCGTTCTTTGTTGCTGCCGCATTAAAAATAGCACTTCGGCCTACGTTGTCTGACCATAGAAACAAGGGGGGATATCGATGAAGGTTTTCGACAAGGCTGGACAAGTGCAGATACTGAGCAACGAAATCGCCAGGGGTGGCGAAGGCGCAGTGCATGCTTTGGCCACCAAACCGTCGGTGGTGGTGAAGCTCTTCCACCCCGACCTTCTTGCCCGGCGTGGCGAGCAACTGCGTGAGAAGATTGACGCCATGGTGGGGTTGCGCCAGAGCTTCGATACTTCTGCGCTGGTCTGGCCGGCCATCTCGGTTTATGACGAACACGGCTCCTGGCGCGGCTACGCGATGCGCCGAGCCGGCGGGGTGCCACTATCAAAGCTGGCGCATCCGATGCTTTGCCTCAAGCATGTGCCGAACCTTGATCGTGGCCATGTGGTCCGTTATCTAGTGGCGATCGTCAAAACCTTGGGACGACTGCATGGCGCTGGGGTCTGCATAGGGGACATCAACCTCAACAATTTTTTGTACGACCACGGCACCAGTACGGTGACGCTGATTGACTGCGACAGTTATCAGGTGGCAGTGAATGGCCATTTATTTCCCTGCCTGGTCGGCGCTGCCGACATGATCCCGCCCGAGCATCACGGGGTGAGTCTGGCTCAGGTGCTCCGCACGCCAGAGAGCGACCTGTTTTCTCTTGCCATTCTGATCTTCCGCTGCCTGATGCTCGGCCGTCACCCCTACGATTTCGTGGGCGGCGGTACGGTAGTGGAAAACCTTCGCCGTGGGCATGTTCCGTATGGCACGGGTGGAGCTGCCCCAGGGCGTGAAGGAGCAATTCCAGCGGGACCATGGTATCTGATCTGGAGCCACCTAAACTTCGAGATTAAGTCGCTGCTGATTCGCACGCTGCGTGATGGCGCTAGCGACCCCAAAGTACGCGCCAGCACGAGCGAATGGATCATTGCCTTTGAAAGGTACGCATTCGGTCTAGAAAAAGGCTATCACGATGCTGCGTTGCGGCCGGCGATGGAAAAATCCGCAGAACGTAAGGGCGTAATGTCGCGCAACACCGGTTTGCGCGATCAGGCTTCTGCACAATCGATGTTTTGAAATTCGCTGCCCACCTGACGTTGTAGAGGTACAACCAACAAAAAAAGGACTATGCAAATGAACGGATTCGATTTCACCCTGTTGAAAAACGACCTTATCGAGAACCCAACGGCTCGCTGCGCCTGCGCGCTGGTGCTCGATGCCAGCAGCAGCATGGATGGCGCACCGATCAACGAGCTCAACGCAGGTGTTGCACAGTTCATTAACGAACTGCGCGGTGACGACTTTGCCAGCTATGCTGTGGAGGTGGGTATCTTCACCTTTGGCAACGACGTCCGCGAGGCGGTGCCTTTCACACCGGCCTACCAGATCCGCGACTGCGCGCCGTTGCGAGCCATGGGCGGCACACCGATGGGTGAAGCGGTGGAGCTGGCGATAGAGCGCTTGGCGCAACGCAAGGCCGATTACAAAAAAGCTGGGGTGAGTTATTACCAGCCATGGCTGGTGCTGATGAGCGATGGGGCGCCAACCGACGACTGGCAGACCGCCGCCAAGCGTCTGCGCAAGTTAGCTGAGGAGCGCAAAGTCACCGTACTGGCCGTCGGCATTGGCGAGGGTGCGGCTCTGGAAATCCTGGGGCAGTTTTCGACGCGCCCGGCAAAATTGCTGCCGGGGATGAAGTTCCGCGAGTTCTTTCAATGGCTCTCGCAGAGTATGGAGCGGGTGAGCCAGTCGACGCCGGGTACTGGTGTGTCGCTGGCGTCCACAGATAGCTGGGAGTGCATTTGATGACCCGCACCACGCCCAAAAGCGGTGTGCGTGTAGCCAAGCGTAAGAAGCTCACCGCGCAAAATAGCGCCCCCGCTTTAACTCCTGTTATCCAAAATGAAGCGAAGGATCTTGTGGCATCCATTCCGGCTGATATTCCGGCCAACGAAACCATTTCGGAGCCAGCGGAAGAGGCGTCTTCATCGGTTCTGCCGTTGCTGTCCTATGGAACATGGCTCGCGGCCGATTCGGCGGTGGTTGGAGCCGCGCATCTGCGCATCAGCCCGCCCAAGCCCTGCCAAGATGCGGCGCTGGCCGATACCGGTAAACGGGCGCTGGTAATTCTGGCAGACGGCGCGGGCAGCGCGGCGGTTTCGCACATCGGCGCAACAGCAGTAGTGACCGGCGTGCGTCGTCTGTGCCGGACGCTGGAGAGCGATTTAGCGACGGCATTGGATATGGAAAGCGAACCGGCAGGCCTCGCGGAAACTATCGCGCACCGGATCGTGACACATGCAAAGGGCATTCTCGACGACCTGTCCGAGATGCACATGCGCGGGCCGGAGGATTTTCGCTGCACCTTGTTGGTGTGGCTGTACGGCAGGCAGCGCGCTCTGTGGCTGAAGGTGGGAGACGGTGCTCTGGTGGCGGAGAAGGATGGTGAGTGCCAATGCATCGGCCCCGTCGGCAAAGGGGAGTTTGCTAATCAGACCTGCTTCATCGGCCCTCGCCTGGATGAGAGTCAGTGGGCTTGGGGCGAGATCGATGCCACACAGATACCCAATACGTAGAGCTCAACTGTACAACGAGTCCAGTCCATTGGTTACGCGATACCAGTTGCCTAGAAACGCAATTGACAGGGGTTTGGATCGTGCATTAGAGCTTGGATTATTCAAGCTTTCAGAAGGTACCCCTCCGAAAATATTATTCGCGATTCCAATCTTAGGGGAGTCTATACGGCATAAAATAGGAAGTTATTGGGTCGAAATTGATGACAACCTTAAGCAACTTAGTCGCAAGTTGATTGAAGAGCAAACATGACAGAGTGGTCCAAAAAATTGGCATGCCGTATCGTAAAGAATTGGCCAAAATTTCAGGAAAACTACATTATCGTAGCTCCTCCAATGAGTGCGCCAGAAAGACTATTCAGCCTGCTTGGAGATTCGCACTTCATAAAATCTATATTGGGAGATAGTTCTTCCACTATAGCAGTGGCTAACTTATCTGGAGCAAGCTTCAGTAGTGAAGAAAAATTTGTGGCTGCATTGGCTAAGCAGTGGAATGTGCCGCTTAACAGTGAGCTTGAACCGGTTGACCAACTATGTTACCTCACCGGCGAAATCATAAACAGTAATCGAATACCCGTCCTTATAATTGAGCGATTTCATGAAGCCATGTCGAGATTAGGTGAGGATTTTGGAACGGAGTTACGAAAATTAGATCAGGGCTTCAAACTCAGGACAGTTGTTGAGCTCCCAATTTCACGGAAGACGTTAAAATTACGTTGGGAAGCGGATCTGGAGAAAACACTTTTCTTGAATTCCAATTGGGGTGATCTGCATAGTACGGAAACCCTAAAGGGATATTCGCTTCATGAGATAACCAATTTCGTAAAAGAACGTGGGGGTGCACCTGAAAACGCTCATTTCCTAATGGATGCAACTGGGGGCTTGCCTGGACTTGTAGATATATTGATAGGTAGAGTTGGTGAAATGGACGTTGATTCTTATGAGCTTTGGGTTAGGTCGAGGGCTGCAGAATTATGCGGTCGTCTCATTGATTGGTTAGATAATCCAGGACGCTTCAATTACACGAGGTTAGTAGCACAATCATTATTTACCGCACATCCTCATGACGGCCCAATAAGTCTGACAGATCATCCTTGGCATAGCATTATCCAGGGTTCTGACGGGAAGTCATGTTGTAAATTGTTGGCTTGGGCTTCGATTGATCACCTTGCTAAACATGACGCTAAATATTTTACCTCACTAAATGTAGCTGCAAGGGAGGGACGTAGATCTGAGGTTTTGGCTCAGCTGGAATATTTATCTAACAATATAAATTCGAATAAAGAAACATTAAAAGCACTTCATTTGTTATGTAAATTCCATGACGCAGCAGACCCAACCGATCTCGGCCATTGGGACAAGGCAGTAGAATATTTGTCGGAACTTAAATCTCTCGCCGAACGATCAGAAAACATTCAAGTTAAGTCAATTGCTCAACAATTAGAGAAGTGGGATGCGCTCACACAGTTTATGTCTAATTTTCTGAGCGAGATGAAAATTAGGCCTGATGAAATGCTGGAGCGATTCGTTTGTTCAGAACCAGATACTGAAAAAAAATCAGTAGTATTTCTTGAGTTACTAAACCTGCGGCTTAAACGCGCGTGCAACCTTAAACCATTTGATGCACTGAAAGCAGTTATTGAACAACCTGAATCACTATTCCAAGTCTATTGCCAATTAAAGCTTGCCGTTTGTTGTTGGAATTATTCTGGCATGGACGAAGCTGAGGCTTCGCAAATTAAGATTACTGTGAAGCGACCATATACGCCGCCAAAGAAGGGGGGGACACTTAACTTTTTTGATATGCTTTGCCTGAACTTGGTGAAGCATGATGCGATTCCGCAACAAGATCGCTTGGTATTGAACGACACGGAATTTCATCGTTTTAAGATGTTATACAAGGATCGCAGTGATCAGGTACACAGAACCGCGTTTGTTTCGCAATCCGACTGGAATGAATACTACAATCATTGCCGCGATCTATTGGGGCGGGTAACCAATGTGCTTGTTGGTACAAATATATCAATTGATCTACCAGAGCCTATGGAATGTTTTTCACAACTTGCAGGGTCTTTGGTGCCCTTCGCCAGATCTTAGTATTGACTACAATGGCATTATTCCCAACCGAGCGGCGCTTGTCCTGTTCCCGCTGTCATGGAAGTCCTGTAAATAGTTTCTAGCCTGCAACTCGGCTTCGACTGTTTTCATTGAAAGATACTTACTGGGGATTAGATGGCTGATGGTATCTACTCGCCTGCGATGAAAGTGTGCCAACAGCTTTTGACATTTGGTATTTTGGTTAGCGAATCCAAAAAAAACGGCGGCCTCCAAGTAATAGTGAGTTCGTTCCAGTGCGCTCATCGCTCGATCAAAATCCTGCTGAGAAGCTGCTCCCTGAAGGTGTAAATACGCGATGACATAGGCCCATGGCCCAGGATCATCTTCTGTCAGGCGCTCAAGAGAGAATTGGAGCCATTTACTTAAAATATCCAGTAGCGCCAAATCATTAACAGCCCATGCATAGACTGCGAGCGCCCGGAGCAAATAGGCGATTGTCTCGTTACCGTACCCGACTTCTTGCGGTGTTGCACTCGCAAGCCGTTCGGCCACCTCGTCAGCTAACGAGGCAGCAACATCCACAGGCACTTGACCAGCAATGTGTCCCCATGTGGAAAGATAGAGTTGCCAAGCCAATTCGCGGCCCGAGTCCGATTCCGCCCGTTTGCGTTTGGTCGTCATTAAATCGAGAGCAATGTGTAGACGTCCTCGACGCGCTTCTGTTCGTGCCATCCAGTCGAGGCGTCTGAATTCAGCCTCATCCCTGTCTTTGGGGTCATCCAGGTTGCAGTCTTCATGAAGCTCGATAGCCGCTGCAGCACTTTCAGGAAGATCAAGGTCGATGAAAAGATTAGCAAGCGCGCCAAGGTATTCGGCTCTCTCTTTAACCGGCAAATCAGGAATATTAAGGCCTAGCGATAAATATTTGGCCATCTGGATGTAATTGCCTACCCGGCGCGCAGCAGCGGCAAGGCTGCGGATCGCCTCGGGCGATTTTGAATCTCCGATCTGTATGGACAATTGTTTCATGGCAGGGTGGTGATGTTTCTCTGCAAGCCAAAGAAGCGGCGGTAGCATCCACTTGCGAGTAATAGGCCACGCTTGCGGCGACATCGCTTGCTCGTACGCTCCCAGGAATTCTTCGCGCTTGGTCTCATCGTCAAGGGGCGGCCTACACCATGCACCGTGTTCGCTGTCCCACGTCAACCTGTTCCATTTGGCACAAGGTGATCGATCAATGCTTGCATTTCCCCAGATCGTAAGCGAATGAGAACCGCCCCCTCTGCTGGACGCAGTTTCTGCTCGCGCCAGCCACGATATGTTTTCGTCAAGAGCATGCCCATTCGCAAATAAGTCTTCAACCAAGCGCGCCATCTCCGGTGCCGAAAGGTCGGATGTCGCGGCGATAACGGTGCGACACCCCTGGTCCAGCAGGTGTTGTGCCAGATTGTCCATTGCTCCGTCGACGTTGCAGGCAAGCAGCCAGATGCGCTCCGGCATCTGGGGGGCAATAGGCAGATCAAATATATTTCCGGCGGCATCAACCAGGCCATGCGCACGGCCATGCGCCATGATGAACAAGTCGCGGGCAGCGGTCATCTGCTCTTTGAGAAAGGCTGACCGACAAGTGCGGAGGATTCCTGACTGAATCAGCGGTTGAAGGCGATTGCCAAACGAGAATTCTTCCGGGGGAAATAGATCGAGAAAGAAGGCGTCCTTGCCGGTGCTGGCTTGTTGGTGGCTCCATGCGGCGCTGCGCACAACCAAAGCCTGCGATGAGAGTGACCGCCCCGTAAGATTAAGCGCTTCCCAGCACAGGCGCAGCCAAGTCTCCGGCAGACTGGGTTCAAGTAACAGGAGCCAGCGTGTTTGTGGATCGGGCGATGGCATGGCACGAACCATGTCGGGCAGAAACTCTTCTACGGCTTTTGAGTTCGCTCCAATTTCAGGAAGCGGAACCGTGTGATGTGCTTCCCGAGTAAGGATGTGCAATACCACGTCGCCGAGGGTGCTAACTTCGCTCCACAAGGCGACGAACGGCAAACTGTTTCCCATGGGTAATAGAGCGGCTATTCCGATTCTTTTATAGTCAGTTCCAGCTTTTTACCACTTGCCGTGATAAGAACAAGTTCGGTGCTGCCTTTATCCCAAGCGATCATATCGACGCAACCGGGCGCAATATCGACTCGCTCTTCGACTTGCGATCCTTTCCAGACCTCGACGATGAGCGGCTCCATTCCGGTGGAAATAATTTCCATGCGGCCATCACCTTCAGCGGTTAATTCATGAATCCGCAATCGCGCTATGTCGGGCCAGGAAAGATCTGGAACGGTGGACGCGTCTTCACCACTCATCGCAACAGCGACTCGTGGTTCGGGAATAAGAATTTCGGCTACTTTACCTGCAGCAGCTATTAAACGATTAAACAGCGTTCCTAACTGACCTGCAGGAACATCATTCGGGCGAGGTAGGGTAAAATGACCATAAGTCCATTTTGCGGTGTTGGTGCCTTTTTAACCGCTATCAAACAACGCGCTCGTAGCTCAGCTGGATAGAGTATCGGTTTCCGAAGCCGAGGGTCGTGGGTTCGACTCCCGCCGAGCGCACCAAATTCAGACTTATGGTCATGTGACTTATAGTCACTCATTCAGCAGAAAAATTTCTCGTGCCCATTCTGTGCCCAAATTGTGCCCATCCTGTGCCCAAAATTATTTGGGGTTTTTCAGGATTGAAGCATTTTGACGGTAAGTCACCGTGCCATGAACGGACCGAGAGGGGGTCCGGTTGTCGGCCTTATGTAGCGCGCTAATGCAGAGTGTTTTTAGTCTGGCGGACGCGGCGCGGCAAGTTACGATGTGTGCGGTGCGTT
>CXWL01116342.1_pt1 | contig 17395 bp, 13 predicted proteins | sample 590931 | NCBI WGS metagenome assembly CXWL01 (sample SAMEA3498368, study PRJEB10139) | groundwater metagenome | biome: water well; material: biofilm material | place: Germany | collected 2015-04-27 | reverse complement strand
GCGCCCGCTGCCGTTCATCGGCGCTGGCCTGGGCGTATTGGTGCTGGCTGCGGTCGCGTTCTCCTTCGTGGGCCGGGAGTTCATGCCGACGCTGGATGAACAAAACCTGAACCTGTCTTCGGTACGCATCCCGTCGACGTCGATCGACCAGTCGGTGGCGCTCGACCTGCCGCTGGAACGCGCCGTGATGACGCTGCCGGAAGTCAAAACGGTGTACTCCAAAGCCGGTACGGCCAGCCTGGCCGCCGACCCGATGCCGCCTAACGCCTCGGACAACTACATCATCCTCAAACCGAAGGATGAGTGGCCGGCGGGCGTGACGACCAAGGAACAGGTGATCGCGCGCATCCGCGAGAAGACCGCCACGCTGGTTGGCAACAACTACGACGTCACCCAGCCCATCGAAATGCGCTTCAACGAGCTGATCGGCGGTGTGCGCAGCGATGTCGCCGTCAAGATCTATGGCGACGACCTTGACCAGATGGCCGACAACGCCAAAAGCGTAGCGGCGGTGCTGCGCAAGACGCCGGGCGCGGCGGACGTGCGCGTGGCGCAGACGCAGGGTTTCCCGACCTTCGATATCGCTTTTGATCGCGCCGCGATCGCGCGCTACGGACTGACGGTCAAGGAAGTGGCTGATACGGTCTCGACCGCGCTGGCCGGACGCTCGGCCGGGCAGATTTTCGAGGGCGACCGCCGCTTCGACATCGTGGTCCGCCTGCCGGGCGAACTGCGCAACGACCTCGATGAACTGGGCGCTTTGCCGGTGATGCTGCCGGCCGTGGGCGAGCAGGTGCGCGCCTCGGTACCGCTGCGCCAGCTAGTCCAGTTCCGCTTCACGCAGGGTTTGAACGAAGTCAGCCGGGACAACGGCAAACGTCGCATCTACGTCGAAGCCAACGTCGTCGGCCGCGACCTGGGCAGCTACGTCGATGACGCGCAGACCCGCCTGGCGAAAGAAGTCAAGCTTTCGCCGGGATCGTGGATGGAATGGGGCGGGCAATTTCAGAACCTGCGCGCGGCCACAGAGCGCCTGGCCATCATCGTTCCAGTGTGCTTCGTGCTCATTTCCGCCGCGCTGTACATGGCGATCGGCAATGCCATGCTGACCGCCACTGTCCTCACGGCGGTGCCGCTGGCACTGGCGGGCGGCGTGTTCGCCCTGGTGCTGCGCGGCATCCCGTTCTCGATCTCGGCCGCCGTCGGTTTTATCGCGGTGTCCGGCGTGGCGGTGCTGAACGGCCTGGTGCTGATCTCGGCCATCAACAAGCGCCTGGGCGACGGCGTTGAAGCGGCCACGGCCGTGATTGACGGCGCGATGGAGCGCTTGCGGCCGGTGCTGATGACCGCGCTGGTGGCGTCGCTGGGCTTCGTGCCGATGGCGATCGCGACCGGCACCGGCGCCGAGGTGCAGAAGCCGCTGGCCACCGTCGTTATCGGCGGCCTGATCACCTCGACCATCTTGACGCTGTTCGTTCTGCCCGCCATCACCGGCATGGTGCTGCGCCGCCGTCAAGGCAAGCCTGTATCTGGGGGCGAAGCATATGGTGACCGGCTACGACCATCTGCTGCTCCTGTGCGGCGTGATCTTCTTCCTGTACCGGATGAAGGACTGTGAAAACGCATCTGGCCAAAGGCGCGACGCATAAGCCGCCGCGCTGAGGCCGATCGCCACGGCATGCGAACTCATATGCCAGCCATCGGCCAACAGCGCCATCGAGTTGTACTACCAGCCGGCGGCGATCTCGACCACCATCATGACAGCGGTGATCCACATGACAATTCGCGTGCCGCGTTCGGCGGCGCGACTGCTCGCCTCGAATACATGGCTGTCCGACCACGAGGATGGATTTTCAGTCCCTCTTCGATGTCTGGTCAGAAGCCAAACTTGGCGCCTGCGCCAAGTAAGGTCGCGACACCCAACAAAGCAAAAATCGCGGCAGCAATCGAGTGAACGAGCTTCATCGGGATCCTGGAGGCTAGCTTGTCGCCGACAAACACTGCCGGTACGTCAGCCAGCAACATCCCCAAGGTCGTTCCGATCACGACCAGTAATGGATTGGCGTAGTGCGCAGCCATTGCGATGGTGGCGATCTGGGTCTTGTCGCCCATCTCCGCGAGGAAAAACGTGATGAAAGTAGCGCCAAACACCCCAAGCTTGTTGGCTACATTCGTTTCCTCGTCCTCGATCTTGTCGGGGATTAACGTCCAGGCGGCCATCCCGATGAAGGAGGCGCCCAGGACCCAACGCAAAATTTCTGGACTGATTGTAGCGGTAATCCACGCGCCCAAGGCCCCCGCCAGACCATGATTAATGATGGTCGCGCACAGGATGCCTGCGATGATGGGAAGAGGTTTTTTGAATCGCGCTGCAAGGATGAACGCGAGTAGCTGGGTTTTGTCGCCGATTTCTGCGAGAGCAACAACGCCAGTCGAAACGAAGAGAGCTTCCATTATTAGGTTCCAAGGCCGGACTGAAGACGAATGATCACAACGCCTCTCCGGCCATACCGGAGGCGAAATGATCAAAGGTCTTGCCAAGCGATGCAACCGCTTACGCCACAGCCCAAGGGCCAAGTATGTTGACGTAAGCCTCTTCTGAAGAAGAGCGGCTACTCCCCAATGATTGCCGTGATTATACTGCTTTAGCCGAAAATGATAGCGTAAGTCAGCACGCCGGCGAGCGTTGCGCTCACCCGATCCTCGAGGCCGAGCCGATCTCGGTCACAAACACCCAACCCGGCGACGGCTGGCCCGCCTGCGCGATCAACGCGGCGATCTGGTCGGCCAGCCCGTCTTCGCAGATCATTTCGAGCTTCGTTTCTGCCACCACCGGCTCGGCGAGGTTGAGAGAGTATTGCTGCTGCGACGGATCCGCACTGGAATACAGTCGCTGCACAGTCGATACAGCTAAGTGCTGGCAGCCGATGCCCGCATCGAAGTCGCAAATACCGCTGTTGCGCAACGCGTCGGTCACTGCATCGATCCGGTGCGGATGAAAAAATGCCTTAATCTGTTTCATGGTGGTCGCCTCTTCAATTGTCGATAAACAGTGCGCCGGCGAACCAGCCGGCGCACGCCAGCTACGCTTTCCCGAGCTTCTTACTTTCCTTGCGGTCTTCCACCCATTCGTACAGAAGCGGTAGCAGCAGCAGGGTCAGGACGGTCGAGGTGAACAGGCCGCCGACCACGACAGTGGCAAGCGGGCGCTGCGTCTCTGCGCCCACGCCGGATGAAAGCAGCATCGGCACCAGCCCGAAGATCGCGATCGATGCGGTCATCAGCACGGGCCGAAGGCGTAACGCCGCGCCTTGTCGGACCGCTTCGCGCACCGATAGGCCGCGCTCGCGCTGCTCGTTAAGGAACGTGACCAGGACGATGCCGTTCAACATCGCCACGCCGAACACTGCGATGAAGCCAATCGTCGACGGTACAGACAGATACTGACCGGTGATGAACAGCCCGACGACGCCCCCGATCGTCGCGAACGGGACGTTCGCAATGATCAAAGTCGCATAGGTCAGCGAGTTGAATGCCGTGTACAGCAGGATGAAAATGAGGCCGATCGTCAGCGGCACGATGACGGCCAGCTTGGTCATCGCGCGCTGCTGGTTCTCGAATGCACCGCCCCACTCCATCACATACCCCTCCGGCATTTTGACCTGGGCGCCGATCCTGGCCGCCGCTTCCTTCACGAAGCTGTCGACATCGCGCCCCTGCACATCGAGCTGGATGACGGCATAGCGCTGCAGCTGTTCGCGCCGGACAAAGGAATACCCTTCGTCCAGCTCAACCTTGGCCACACTGCTCAATGGGACCAGCGCCCCGTCATGGCTGCGAATCGGGATCACGGAAATGGCTTGCACGCTGTTGCGGAACTCTGGCGCCATCCAGACCTGGATGTCGAAGCGGCGCGAGCCGTCGATCAGCGTGGAGACCGTCTTGCCGCCGATACCGGCTTGCACTACCTCGAGAATGTCGTCGGCATTGATGCCGTAGCGCGCCGCGGCATCGCGGTCCACCTTGATCACCAGCTGCGGCTTTCCCTTGTTCGCTTCGAGCGACAGGTCCGCCGCCCCGGGGACAGCTCCGAGCACGCCCTTCATCTGCCCGGCGAGGCGGTCCAGGGTGTTCAGGTCGTCGCCGTAGATCTTCAGCGCCAGAGTGGCGCGCACCCCGGAAATCAGCTCCTCGATGCGCATCTGGATCGGCTGGGTGGCGGCGATGACGGCGGTAGGCGCCGTCTTTTCAAGAGACGACTGCATTTCCTTGGCCAGATCCGGAATCGCGATCTTCCTTGGCCATTGATCTTGCGGCTTCAGGTTGACCAGCAGCTCCATGTAATTCACGTCTGCCGTCTCGCCTTTCTCTGCCCGCCCGATCATCGCCAGCGACGACGCGGTCTGCGGGAACCGTTTGAGCGTCGCCTCGAGCTGTCGGGAGATCCGGATCGACTCCTCGAGGGAGGTCGACGGGATGCTGGTCACACGAAACATGATGCCGCCTTCCTGCAGCGACGGCATGAACTCCTTGCCGAGGAAGGGTATCAAGGCCAGCGAAGCCACCAGCGCGACGAGCGCGCCGCCGACCACCTTCTTCTTGCTGTCGAGTGCGCGGTCGAGCAAAGGCAGGTACCACTGTTTAGCCTTGGCGACGATGTAGGTGTCTTTCTCCTCCTTGGGTTTGAGGATCAGCGCCGACAGAACCGGCACCAGGGTCATCGTCAGGACCAGGGAACCTACCATCGCGAACGTGATCGTCAGCGCCATTGGCTTGAACATCTTGCCTTCCAGGCCCGTCAGGGAGAACAAAGGCAGGAACACGACGATGATGATCAGGATCGCAAAGGCGACCGGATTGATCACCTCGCGCGCCGCTTGCAGGATGACGTGGGTCTTGTTGACTGCCTTGCCGGCCTGGTGCGACAGCAGGCGGAAGCCGTTCTCCACCATCACGACCGCGCCATCGACCATCATCCCGAGGCCCACCGCCAGTCCGGCCAGCGACATCAGGTTTGCAGACAGGCCCCATTGCTGCATGAAGATGAAGCTGATCAACATCGCGAGCGGCAGCGCGACGATGACCACGATCGCCGAGCGGATCTCGCCCAGGAACAAATACAGGATGATCGCCACCAGGACCGATCCTTCGACCAGGGCGCTTTCGGCCGTCTTCACGGCCTTGTCGACCAGGTCGGTGCGATCATAGACGGGATTGATCGTCACGCCCTTCGGCAGCGCCTGTTGCGCGACCTTGAGCTTTTGCTTGACCTCGTTGACGACGTTCTTGGCGTTCTCGCCCAGGCGTTGCAGCGCCATGCCGAGCACGACCTCCTTGCCGTCGTGCGTCACCGCTCCCGAGCGCAGCGATGCGCCCTCCTTTACCTCGGCGATGTCGCGCACATAGATCGGCGTGCCCTCGCGCGTGGCCAGCACCACGTTGCCGATATCGCCCACGTTACCAACCAGCCCCAGGCCGCGCACCAGGTATTGCTCCTGGCCGATGTTGAGGAACTGGCCGCCGACCTGGCGGTTGTTCGCTGCCAGGGTTTCCATCACGCTTTTCAGGCTCAGCCCGTACTTGATCAGCTGGTTCGGATTGATCAGCACCTGATACTGCTTTTCGTCGCCGCCCCATGACACTACGTCGTCCACGCCGGGCGCGGTGCGCAGCTTCAGCCGCACGTTCCAGTCATGCAGGGTGCGCATGTCCATGGTCGACAGTTTCTGGTCGGTCGACTCGATCGTGTACCAGAACACTTGCCCGAGCCCCGAGCTGTTCGGGCCCATGGTCGGCTCGCCGTAGCCTTGCGGGATGCGCTCCTTCGCCTCGAGCAGCTTCTCGCCGACAAGGCGCCGGGCGAAATAGATGTCGACGTCGTCCTTGAAGTTGACGCTGACGTAGGACAGGCCGAACAGCGACACCGAGCGGATCGCTTCGATGCCGGCCAGGCCGGCCATCGACGTTTCGATTGGAGTGGTGAGGAGCTTCTCGACGTCTTCGGCCGCGAGGCCGGGCGACTCGGTGTAGATGTTTACCTGGATGGGTGTGACATCCGGGAACGCATCGACCGGGAGATCGCGCCAGGCGCGCGCGCCCAGCAGGATGACGATCAGGAAGGCGACGATGACCAGGACCTTGTAGCGCAGCGACAGGTCGACTATGTAATTGAGCATGGTCGCCTCCTATTCCGCGCTGATTTGCGATTTCAGCATCTTGGCCTTGAGCGCGTATGCTCCCTTGACCACCACCGTCTCGCCTGGCCGGATGCCGCTCTTGAGCACTACCTGGCCGCGCAGCTTTTCGCCCAGCTCGACCGCCCGCGCGGCAAAGCCTTCGCCATCTTTCACGAACGCGCTCGGCTGGCCCTGGATCAGCACCACGGCGTCGTCCGGCAGCAACAGCGCCTTGGCGCCGACGCCGGACGCGATCGCGGCGCTGGCGAACATGCCCAGCTTTAGCGCGCCGCCCGCATTCGGCACCTCGACGCGGGCCCTGACCGTACGCGTCTCCTTGTCCATCGCACTGCTGACATAGGTGACCTTTCCATGGAAGGTTCGATCGGGATAGGCAGCGACCGACACCGAGGCGGGCGCGCCGAGCTTCACATTCCTCAGATCTTTTTCAAACAGGTTGGTCTCGATCCACACGGTCAACATGTCCGCAATTGCGAACAGTGGCTTGTCAGGCTGCGCGAGTTCGCCCACCACCGCCTTCTTCTCGACCACCGTGCCGGCAAATGGCGCCGTCACAGCAAACACCGAGGGTTCCCCGGTTGGCATGCCGCTGCGCGCAGTGATCCCCAATGCGCGACGCCGTTCCGTCGCGGCCTGCAGCACTGCCCTGGCCTTGGCGGCATCCGCGCGCGCGCGCAGGAAGTCCTTCTCCGGGATGATCTGGTCGGCATGGAGTTTTTCCGCGCGATCCTGCGCCGCTTTGGCGACGCCGTATTCCGTCGTCGCCTGCGAGTAGGCCGACTGCGCCTCGCCCGCTTCGATGCTGTCGATCAACGCCAGTGCCTGCCCTCGCCGGACCTGATCGCCAAGGCCCGCCATGACTTTCGCCACTTTGCCGGCGACGCGCGGCGCGACGCTGGCGTAGCGATCCTGATTCGCCTCGATCGTCGCGGTCACCGCAATCTGGTCGCTCACCTCCTGCTCCTGGAGTACCGCGGTCATGATGCCGGCAGCGGCAACTTCGTCGTTTGACAGTTTCAGCTCGTCCTTTTCGCGATCGGCCGATGGCGCTTCGGCGCCCTTTTCCTTGCTCTGTGCACCTTGTGGTGTCACCTCTGGCACTGCCGGTTTTCCGGCGCCGCCGCGTTGACAGCCGAGCAGCAAGGTCGCCGCGATGATGACGGCAGCAAGCGCGCGCATGTTTGTTGGATTCATTGTGATATTCCGTAAGATGTTCTATGTGGTTTGGCCGGCTTTGCCGGGCCGTGCTGCGGCCGTGCCGGTTAGCGGCCTGTGCCGGGGCGAACCCACCCGGCGGCACGTTCCAGCGCAATTCGGGTCAGGCGCAGTTCGGCCAAGGCCTCGATCAGGTCGCGCCGCCCTTCGAGCAGCTGGCGATTGACGAGCAGGAGCTGCACCAGGCCGATTTCGCCGGCCTGGCGCGCCTTGGCCGACAGCACCTGGTTTTCTTCCAGCGCGGGCAGGATCGAAGACGCCAGCGCCTCGACCCGTGCATTCAAGCTTTCCTGTTTCTGCCAGAGGGCGACCACGTTGGCGCCGGTATCGCGCTGGGCGACCTGGCGATCCAGCTGCGCCTGCGTGAGCTCGGATGCTGCCCGCCCTATTGGGCCGGCATTGCGGTTAAATAGCGGCAGTGGCACGGACAACGAGACTCCGGTCAGGCGCTCGCGCGCCCCGAACGCGCCCTCGCGCCCGCTCGATATGCCCACGGTCAGGTCTGGATAGCGCGCTGAGCGTTCGAGCGCCACGCGGCTGCGCGCCGCCAGCTCCTTCCCTTCGAAGGCGCGCAGCAGCGGCCGGGCCGCAGCGCTCTGCCGCAGTTGCGCCAGGGTGGCGCCCAATGGCGGCGAGCGCAACTCCCCCACCACCGTCGGCAGTTCGCCCGCACGCAACTGCAATACGGCAGCCAGGTCTGCACGCGCCTGAACCAGCTGCTCCTGCAGCACGCCGATCTGGTTGCGCGCGCGTACCGCCTCGACCTTTGCCAGGTTGCCGTCGAGACGGCTATCCTCGCCCGCCTTCACGCGCTTGTCGACGGATAGCGCGGTAGCCTCGATGATGCGAAGCGAGGCCGATTCGGTGGCGATCCTCTCCTGTAGCGCGAGCACCTGGACGAAGCGCTGTTCCACCTCGGCGCGCCCGGAATGGCGCGCCTCTTCGATGCTGGCATCGAGCGCGTCGAGCTCCCGGAGCGCGGCCCGGCGTCGGTGCCCCTGTTGACCCGCAAGTTCGAAGGTCTGCCCGATAGCGACATTCCATTCGCGCCGATTGTCGAGGCGACCCGGTGCGTCGGGAACGTCGCGTCGGACGCGCTCGCCGGACAGCGTCGGATTGTTGTGCAGCAGCGCGGACGCGTCGGCCGCTTCGCCCTCGGCCGCGGATCGACGCGACTGGGCCTGACGGATTGCAACGCCGGCGGCGTCGGCCAGTTGCAAGGCCTGTTCCAGCGTGAGCGTGGGTGTAAATGCAGGCGTCCCGACCACGTGCAGCGGGTCGGCCGTGACAGCTGCGCTTGATATGCCCGGACCAACGCCGAGGATTGCCAGACTTAGTGGCAAGAAAAATTTGTACATCGAATTCTCCGAGAACATGGAAAAAATTCGACGAGACGACAGCCATCCTCCAGGATTGGAAGGTGGTCAGATCAAAGAAAGTCCCGTCGGCTCAGGCGACGGGAAAACGATCGGGCCGCCTTGGGCCGTCAGGAATGTGGGAGGTGTACGAAATCGGGCACAGAGCGAGATAGGTCTGGGAACCCAGCGTGAGTTCCGCAACTACTTCTGCCGGGAAGATGGCGGATCCGGTCCCGTGGCAGGAACTGCAGTCGAGGTGGACCTTGCCAGCCTTGGTTTTGCTGTCGGCAGTGTCCGACTTGCCGTGATGCTGATGGGCGTGATGCCCGAAATGCTGCGACGCCGATCCGTTCTCATGCAGGCAATACACGCCCGCTGCCGCCCACGCAAACTGGAACGGTACAATCGCCAACAAGAGGATGAGTAGCAGTTTTTTCACAATGAAATGATAGCACGACGGAAGGTGGGTCCGTTTGACGCGCGGCGCATCGGCAGCGTTGTTGCGGCGCGATGGCGCCTCATTTCAAGGCCCTCAGCAAGCGCAGTCCGTTGAACACGACCAGCAGGCTGGCGCCCATGTCGGCGAAAACCGCCATCCACAGCGTCGCCTGGCCGGTCAGCGCCAGCACCAGGAAGACTGCCTTGATGCCCAACGCCAGCACAATGTTCTGGCGCAGCACCGATCGCGTCTGCGCGCTGAGACGCAGGAAACTGGCCAGCTTGCCGAGTTCGTCGTCCATCAGCGCCACATCGGCCGTCTCGAGCGCGGTATCGGTGCCGGCTGCACCCATCGCAAAACCGATCGTCGCTTTCGCCAGCGCCGGTGCGTCGTTGATGCCATCTCCCACCATGCCGACGTGGCCGTACTTCACGGCAAGCGCGTTGATCGCCTCAAGCTTATCCTCGGGCAGCAGATCGCCATACGCGTCGCTGATACCGACCTTGTCCCCGATCACCCGCGCGGTATGCGCGTTGTCGCCGGTAAGCATGACGACATCGACGCCCATCGATCTGATATCCGAGATCGCTGCGGCGCTGGTGGCACGGATCGTGTCGGCCACGGCAAGGATCAGCAAGGGCGCGGTCGTCGAACTCAACATCACGACAGTCTTGCCATCCTTTTCCAGCGCATCGAGCCTGGACTCCACGTCAGCACCGCAGATGCCCAGCTCGTGGACCATCCGGTGGTTTCCCAGATAGTAGGTGTCGCCGCCGATCTTGCCCTTCACGCCGCGTCCCGGCAGCGCCTCGAAGTTGCTCACGTCCTGCAGCGCGCCTTCCAGCTTGAGCGCGTTCCAGTGGCTGACCACCGCAGCAGAAACGGGATGGTCGGAACGCGAGGACAGGCTCGCGGCCAGCCGCGTCAAGGCATTGGCGTCGCCCTGCGACGTGGCGACGGCGTCCGTCACCGAGGGCTTGCCGAGGGTGATCGTGCCGGTCTTGTCGAGCGCGATCGCCTTCAGCTTGGAACCTTCCTCCAAGTACACGCCCCCCTTGATCAAGATGCCGTGCTTGGCGGCCGCAGCGAGCCCACTGACGATCGTCACCGGGGTGGAAATCACCAGGGCGCAAGGACACGCGATCACCAGAAGGACGAGTGCCTTGTACACCCAAGGCAGGAACGGCGCATGCAGCATCATCGGGACAACCACCCCGACCACCAATGCCAGGATCACGACCGACGGAATGTAGTAGCGCGCGAACTGGTCGACGAAACGCTGAGTAGGCGCCCTTTCACCTTGGGCCTGCTGGACGCTCTTGACGATGCGCGACAGGGTCGAATCGGCCTGCGGCGCAGTCACCCGATACTCGAATTCGCCGCGCTCGTTGACGGTGCCGGCGAAGACGTGGTCGCCCGGCCGCTTCTCCACCGGCATACTCTCGCCCGTGATCGGAGCCTGGTTGATCGTGGTCTGGCCGGTCACCACGACCCCGTCCAGCGCAACCCGTTCGCCCGGTTTGACGCGCGCAACGGCGCCCACCTTGACCTGCAGCGCCGGCATCGCCGACCACTGCCCATCGGCGCCGCGCACACTGGCCATGTCCGGCGCCATCGCCATCAGTCCCTGGATCGCATTGCGGGCGCGATCGAGCGACATCGCCTCGATCATCTCGGCCGCCGCGAACAGGAAAATCACCATCGCCGCTTCGGGCCATTGGCCGATCATTGCCGCACCGATCACCGCCAGCGACATAAGAAAATTCATGTTCAGCGAAAAATGGCGCAGCGCGATCCAGCCCTTCTTCAGCGTGTCAATCCCGCCGGTCGATATCGCCAGCAGCGCCAGGCAGATCACCGGCCAGGAGTGCTCGGCGCCGCTCGTCCACGCCACCATTTCGGCGCCGAGCGCGGCCAGTCCTGACACGGCCATCAGCAGCCATTTACTGCGCGCGATGCGGTAGTCGGCCGATACCCGAACCGGCTCGTCGCCGAGCTGGCCCCCATCAGCCAGGGAATCGGACTTGACGACAGGGTCGAGGCCGAGCTGGCTTAACGCCGTGGCCAGGCCGGCAATAGAGTCGAGGTGGTGCTGTACCGTCAGCTCCCGTTGCATCAAGTTGAACTGCATCGAGTCAATCCCGTCCAGGGATCGGAGACGATCACGTATCAACTTTTCCTCCGTCGGACAATCCATTTTCTGGATCAGGAAGACGGCCTCGGATCCCCCGTCGATGGACGGGGCGGAAGCGGCGCGCTGCTCGATCACTTCAGTTGAACCGTTACCGCAGCATTGCATGGCGTTCCTTTGATCTTGGGTGAATGTGGCATACACTGCTATTAGAAACCCTGTAGCAGCTACAGAGTCAAGCAGCATCTTTTACTCGCAAGGACAGCCATGGTGCAAGGCCCACTCAGGATAGGTCAACTCGCTGCGGAGACTGGTTCATCTGTAGAGACCATCCGCTACTATGAGCAGAAAGACCTGCTGCCTCCGCCCGTGCGCTCGGACGGAAATTACCGGCTCTACGGCCCTGAACATGTAAGCCGGCTGCAGTTCATCCGGCACTGCCGCTCGCTCGACATGGCGCTTGAAGAGATACGGACCCTGCTCGACTTCCGCGACACCCCGTGGGCGGACTGCGCCGGGGTCAACGCCCTGATCGATAAGCACGCGGTGCATGTCGCGACGCGGATCAAGGAACTGAAATCCCTGCAGCTGCAGCTAAAAGCGCTGCGCAACCGGTGCGTGACGACGCGGTCGACCGCCGAATGCGCGATATTGCAAGGATTGTCCAATGCGGACGAAGTCGAGATCAAAAAATCCGCGACGCACGTGACCGGAAGCCACTGACCCACCCTCGCCGGGCCAGCGCCATCGAGTACTCCTTCAATGCGTTACCCACTCAGGGACGCATCGCTCCGGTTTTCAAGGGACGCGCGTCGGTGCGGCTGTGCGCCAAGGGAACGATGTCGGCGGCGTAGCGGGCGACCCGCTCGCGGCTGCACGAGCGGCGCATGTGGCGTGTCGAGGGTCTGGCTACGGGCGTCGCAATGAGAGTGGCATAAGCCAGCCTGATCCGCATCCATATCGGCGCAGCCAGCCATATCCCCGCCGTGCATCGCCATCGCCGCAGGTGAGATTTCGTCGACGCTGTCGATGACCGGCGCGCTTGCACCGCCCGCCCCTTCTCCAACCACCGCAAGGCGGCCACCGGCGCAATCACTGCAGTCTTCGCAGTGGTTTCTTGGCAGCTATCGTTAAAGTCTGACATGCTGCCGTCATAATTCTTTAATACAATTATTATTTCCGACAGCAAGTCTTTCGAGATGAGGTTGTTGCACTCGAAAGATATGCGAGCCGTCTCCGCTGCACACGACGTGGGCCTAAGCCGGCGTTGCGACTATAACGCTCTAAGGCCCAATGATGTTGCACGCCCGCCTCCGCCAAATTATCGAAAATCAAGAATTAACGGCGTTATTTCAACCGATTGTACATATGCAAACGGGGGATATTGTCGGCTACGAGGGACTTATTCGGGGTCCCTCGGACAGTCCACTGCATTCTCCCCTCAACCTGTTCAAAATTGCAAGGGCAAATAATCTGAGCGTCGAGATAGAACATCTCTGCCGCCGTGTTGTAATTGAAAAATTTGCTGAACTCAATCTTCCCGGAAAGCTTTTTCTGAACGTTAGTCCGGAATGTCTGCTAAATCCAAAAGTCAAATATGGAGAAACGTTAGACTATATACATCAATTTGGATTAACCCCCGAACAAGTAATTATCGAATTGACAGAGAGTGAACCTACTTACGATTACAATCTCCTGAGCAATGCGGTAACCCACTATAGTGATATGGGGTTTCAAATCGCGATCGATGACCTAGGGGAGGGATTTTCGAGCTTGCGGTTGTGGTCCGAACTGCGTCCGGCTTTCGTAAAGATCGACATGCATTTTATTCAGGGAATTAATCTCGATAAAGTAAAATTACAATTTGTTCGATCTATTCAAGAAATTGCAAAAGCCTCAGGCACAATTGTTATTGCTGAGGGAATTGAAACTCAAATTGAGCTTTTGTTGATTCGTGATCTTGGTATTGCGTGTGGTCAAGGCTATCACATTGGGCGCCCCGTGAGTCGCCCATCGACCGAACTGCGACCTGAAATTGCGAAGTCGCTGCAATATCGCGGCGTCGCCGTGTATCCTCAGGAAAAGAGTGTTGGTCAAAGGAACGTTACCGCATTACGTTTGTTGCGAGTGGTTGCGCCTGCCGCACCCGCAATGACGAACAACGAAGTCTTCCAAATCTTTGCTAGCGCACTGGATCTAGAGGTAATTCCAGTCGTCGACAACGGGATTCCGGTCGGATTAATAACACGCCGAAATCTGGTTGACCGTTTTGCAACACAATATATCCGCGAGCTCCACGGGCGAAAATCGTGCGAAATGTTTATGGATCGGAAGCCATTTTCCGTGGATAAAAACACTTTGCTTCAGGATCTGAGCAAATCTGTAGTAGAAGCGGAACGACATCATCTCTTCAACGGTTTCATTATTACTGATCAGGGACAATACTTAGGCATGGGAACAGGACATGATCTTGTTCGAGAAATTACATCTATGCAACTTCATGCCGCCAGATATGCAAACCCACTGACACTACTACCTGGAAATGTTCCGATTAACGAGCATATCGAACGGCTGATCGAAAATGGCGCGAGATTCTGTGCTTGTTATGTGGATCTTGATTTTTTTAAACCATTCAATGATTTTTACGGCTATCGGAAAGGTGACGACGTTATTCAACTAATCGGGAGAATTCTCGAAGCCCATTCAGATCCGACTTGCGATTTCGTTGGCCATATTGGCGGGGACGATTTCCTGGTATTGTTCCAGAGCGAAGATTGGGAGGGCAGGTGTCACTCCCTATTGGCCACCTTTGCTAATGAAGTGAAGGGACAGTTCCACAAGGCGGATCTCGAGCGAGGGGGTTACGTAAGCGAGGATCGAAGCGGACGCAAGGTCCTAAACGCACTGATCAGTGTGTCGATCGGCGCAGTCAGAATCGAACCCGGTCATTATTGCTCACATCACCAAATTGCTACGGCCGCCAGCGAAGCAAAAAAGCAGGCAAAGCGGATCGCGGGAAATAGCCTTTTTGTCGATCGACGAATCGGACCTTGCGTTCTGGAACTTGCGTCCCAAGATCTGCAAAGAGATGCCTCTCGCCTTGCGTGCGCTTAGGCGCGCAGGAATTCTTGTCTGCTGTTTGAGGAAGTTTGGTCGATCGTTTGAACAAGGGCGCATCAGATCATTGATTCGATAGTTCCAATGCTGTAGAATCCTCGAATTCAGTCATTTGCGGAGAGCGTCAATGGAAACCAAAGCAGCGATCAGCGCCTTAGGCGCGCTTGCGCATGATTCACGGCTGGCGGTATTCCGCCGGCTCGTGCAAGTTGGGCCAACCGGGATGTCTGCGACCAGAATTGCCGATCAGCTGGGTCTGCCGNNCGATCAGCTGGGTCTGCCGTCGTCGTCACTGTCGTTCCATCTCAAGGAATTGACGCATGCCGGCCTGATTGTTCCCCGTCAGGACGGACGCTTCATTATTTATTCAACCAACTTCTCAACCATGAACGCCTTGGTCGGGTTCCTCACAGAAAGCTGCTGTGGAGGAAACCCATGTACACCGGTCCCCACGCAAGCGTGCGCGGTCGAAACCACGTCGAACTGATCTCCCCCTTTCTTTTTCATCCCGCTTGATCACACCCGGACTGATAAACCATGAACGTACTCATCCTTTGCACCGGTAATTCCTGCCGCTCCATTCTCGGCGAAGCGACCTTCAACCACCTCGCCCCCGCCGGATGGAAGGCCATGAGCGCGGGCAGCCAGCCGGCCGGTTACGTTCATCCCCGTTCTCTCGCGCTGCTGGCTCGCGAAGGCATCGCTACCGACGGCTACTTCAGCAAGTCGTGGGACAACCTGCCCGCGACGCCGGACATCGTGATCACCGTGTGTTCGAGTGCGGCCGGCGAGACCTGCCCGGCCTACCTCGGGCCGGTCTTGCGCAGCCACTGGGGCGTCGAAGATCCGGCGCACGCAACCGGTACCGATGAGGAAATCGACGCGGCATTCATGAAGGCCTACCGCATCCTGCGCACGCGGATTGAAGCGTTCCTGTCGTTGCCGCTGGACGAACTAAAGAACGACCGCGCGCGCCTCAAGGCGGAACTTGACCGCATCGGCACGCTGATGCCGTAACGAATGATGTTTCCGACGAAAGGCTAACGAGGTGTCCCATGAGCGAGAAAACTTACAACGTACTTTTCCTGTGTACCGGGAATTCGGCCCGTAGCATCATGGCCGAAGCCATGCTCAACGTCGCAGGGCGTGGGCGCTTCAAGGCATTCAGCGCAGGGAGCCATCCGACAGGCAAGGTGAACCACTTTGCGCTCGAGCAGATCGAATCGATAGGCTATCCGCGCGACAATCTGCGCAGCAAGTCATGGAACGAGTTCGCCGGGCCGGACGCCCCGCACATGGATTTCGTCATTACGGTGTGCGACAAAGCCGCTGGCGAGGTATGCCCCTTCTGGCCAGGCCAGCCAATGACGGCGCACTGGGGATTTCAAGATCCAGCGGCGGTCGAGGGATCTGACGCCGAGATCCGGCTCGCCTTCGCCAAAGTGTGCAGGGAGATCAAGACGCGACTCGATATTTTCCAAAGTCTTCCCTTGGAAAAACTAGAGAAGCTTGCGCTTAAGCGTGAGATGGACCGGATCGGAGCGACCAAGCCATGACGCTCGCCAGACGTATCGTATCGGAAGGCCTGGGAACGGCTTTCCTCCTCGTCGTCGTCGTCGGTTCCGGCATCATGGCTGAGCGCCTCGCGGGCGGCAACGTCGCCCTCGCCCTGCTCGCCAATGCGATCGCTACCGGCGCCGGGCTGGTCGCCCTGATCCTCATGTTCGGCACCATCTCCGGCGCGCATTTCAATCCGGTCGTTACGCTGTCCGAGGCGTGGCAGATGAATATGCCCGCCTCGGAAGTGCTGCCCTACATCGCCGTTCAGGTGGCCGGCGCGTTCGCTGGTGTCGCTGGAGCGCACCTGATGTTCGGCGACCCCGTCTTTTTCGCATCCGAGCATGTACGCACCGGCGCCTCCCAATGGTGGAGCGAATTCGTCGCCACCTTCGGCCTGATCGCCGTCATCATCGGCTGTTCGCGCAGCCGCCCGAGCGTCACGCCTTTCGCGGTCGCAGCCTACATCACCGCGGCGTACTGGTTCACGTCGTCGACATCGTTCGCCAATCCGGCCGTGACACTGGCGCGCAGCGCGACCAACACCTTCGCGGGAATTCGCCCGATCGACGCGCCGGGTTTCATCGTCGCCCAACTGCTCGGCGCCGGCGTTGCGACCCTGGTTTTCTGCTGGCTGTATCCCGCACCGCCTCGCGACGCTACCGTCGCCGGCACGGTGTCGCCGAGCGACTTCGCCCCGGAGCATGCACATGATTGAGAAACCGAGAACCCTGCCGAACATCAAGCCCGATCAGCTGGACACGCCAACTCTGGAGAAACTCCAGCCGACGCAAGACCTTGCCCATCCGCCGCGGATCCTGATGCTCTACGGTTCCCTGCGCGAGCGCTCGTTCAGCCGGTTCCTTACCTACGAGGCCGCGCGCATCCTCGAGCACTTTGGGGCCGAGGTCAGGATTTTCGATCCGACCGAGCTGCCGATGGCCGGCAGCGTGCCGGAGACCCATCCGAAGGTGGTGGAGCTGCGCGAACTGTCGTTATGGTCCGAAGGCCAGGTCTGGTGCAGTCCTGAACGCCACGGCGCTATCACGGCGGTCATGAAGAACCAGATCGACTGGATCCCGCTCGAACAGGGCGCAATGCGTCCAAGCCAGGGCCGCACGCTGGCGGTGATGCAGGTGTGCGGCGGCTCGCAATCGTTCAATGTTGTGAACACCCTGCGCCTGCTGGGACGATGGATGCGCATGTTCACGATCCCGAACCAGTCTTCGGTGTCGAAGGCCTACCAGGAGTTCGACGACGCCGGCCGCATGAAGCCGTCCGGCTACTATGACCGGGTGGTCGACGTCATGGAAGAGCTGTTCAAGTTCACCTTGCTGATGCGCGGACGGACCGATTACCTGACCGACCGCTACAGCGAACG
>CXWL01099956.1_pt1 | contig 17403 bp, 18 predicted proteins | sample 590931 | NCBI WGS metagenome assembly CXWL01 (sample SAMEA3498368, study PRJEB10139) | groundwater metagenome | biome: water well; material: biofilm material | place: Germany | collected 2015-04-27 | reverse complement strand
GCCTGGCGAGATATTTTCGCTGGTGGGTGGCAGCGGCTGCGGCAAATCCACGCTGTTGCGCGCAATCATCATGCTGCTGCAGCCGGTATCGGGCTCGATCCGGGTGTTTGGCCAGGAAGTGATCGGCCTGAGCGATGAGAAAGCGCTTAAACTGCGTCAGCGCTGGGGTGTGATGTTTGAGCGCGGCGCACTGTTCAGTTCGCTGACGGTGGCAGAGAATGTCAGCATGGTGCTGCATGAACATACGCAACTCAGTTCCGGTTTGATAGATGAGATCGCCGCGCTGAAAATCGCGCTGACCGGATTGCCCCCTGATGCGGGTGCCAAGTACCCGAGCGAGTTGAGCGGCGGAATGCGCAAGCGCGCTGCACTGGCGCGTGCCATCGCGCTTGATCCGGAGCTGTTGTTTCTTGACGAGCCGACCGCGGGTCTCGATCCGCTTAGCGCCAGCGGCATAGACGAACTGGTGCGCAATTTGCGCGATGCACTTGGATTGACCATTATGATGGTGACGCACGACCTTGATTTGTTGTGGCGGGTGGCTGATCGCGTTGCGGTGCTGGACGGGGGGAATATCCTGGGCGTGGGAACCATGGAGGAACTCTCCCAGTCGGAGCATCCGCTGATCCGGGAATATTTTTATGGGCCGCGCGGACGTGCCGCGCGCGAGCAAGCATGGAAGAAAAAGTAAATTTTGCGCTGGTTGGCGTGTTCGTTCTGGTGTTAAGCGCCGGACTCATCGGCGGCGTGCTGTGGTTGAGCAGCGGCAAATCCTATCGCACGTCGTATGACATCTACCAGACTTACACCAAGGAATCGGTGGCGGGACTGAATCTCAACGCGCCCGTGCGCTATCTGGGTGTCGATGTCGGGCGCGTAAGCAAAATCGCGCTGGCGCCGAACAATGTCGAGCAGGTGCAATTAACGCTTGCCATCGAGCACGGCACGCCGGTCAAGGCGGATACGCAGGCCGTATTGAAGACACAGGGATTGACCGGTCTCGCCTTTATCGAGTTGGCCGGAGGCAGCCGTGATGCGGCTACGCTTCAAGCGCAGAACAACGAAAAGTATCCGGTGATCAAGAGCGGACCTTCGCTGATCGCGCGGCTCGATTCGGCGATTACATCGCTGCTCACCAATCTCAACCAGAGCAGCGAAAACTTGAATGCCTTGATGGATGAAGATAACCGGCGCGCGTTCAAACATTCCCTGGCAGATATCGCGACCTTGTCGCGTACCTTGGCGGCGCGCTCGGACATGATCGACTCCAGTCTGAGCAATGCGGCACGCACCATGGAAAATACTGCGCGCCTGAGTGATGAATTGCCGCAGCTCGCACAGCGCATGCAACGCAGTGCCGATGCTTTTGATCGCATGACCAACGATCTTGCCCATGCGGCAGCGAGCGCAAGCGGCACGCTTGATAGCGCTGAACAATTTTCCAGCGCGACGCTGCCGGAAATGCACCAGCTGGTAATGGAGCTGCGGGATATGACCAGTTCGCTGCGACGCTTCAGCGGTGAATTGGAACAGAATCCGAGCGCTTTGATATACGGCAAACCTGTGGCAAAGCGCGGACCCGGTGAATGACCATGGCCCCGGTTGCGATGACCCTGACAAACGCCCACCCAAGGATGAATTTGAGATGAACACAAACGGAAACCTGCGTATGACCTATCGGGTGCTCGGGGTGCTAACGTTCACCCTGCTGCTTGCAGCCTGCAGCGGGTTACCCGTACCGAAAGTGGCCAGCCAGAATATTTACGTGCTGGAAGCAGGGCCGGCTATTCAAGCGTCGCAAGTCAAGCGCGATCTGGTTTTGGCGGTCAGCGTGCCGCGTGCACGACCCGGATTTGATACGCAACAGATGGCCTATGTGCAACAGCCGCACGAATTGAATTACTTTGTAACCAGTCGCTGGGCAGACACTCCGGCGCGGATGTTGGAGCCGCTCATGGCGCAGGCAATAGCGCAAACGGAAAGTTTTCGGGCCGTGGTGCAGACGTCGGGTGCGATTCCTGTTGATGTCAGACTTGATACTGAACTGGTAAGCCTGCAACAAGATTTCAAGACACGGCCGAGCCGCGTGCAACTCACCCTGCGGGCGCAACTGATAGACGTGCGCGGCAAGCGTTTACTTGCCGCGCAGCAATTTGATGAAGTTGAAAATGCCGCCAGCGACGATGCATACGGCGGTGTGAGCGCGGCAAACCGGTTAGTGCAACGTGTGCTGGGGAAGTTGGCTGAATTTTGTGTCAATGCGCCAGCCTATGCCATGCAAAGCGGTGCGAACCGTCCCTGATTTCATGGATTGTTTACACATTTGCCCGCGGGCCGCGCCCGGCGCACGATGGCGTCCACGGCGTCGTCTTCACCCTGTACGCGACCATGATTCACGAGGTGCAGCGCCTTCCTGTTGTTGGTGAATTATTTTTTCAGCAAATCACGAATTTCCGTGAGCAGAACTTCTTGCGCCGGCGGTGCGGCGGGTGTCGCTGCGGCTTCCTCGGCTTTCTTCTTCATCGTGTTGATGCCCTTGATAACCATGAAAATGACCGCGGCGATAATCGTAAAGTCCGCAACCGTTTGAATAAATTTACCATAGCCGACTACAACCGCTGGCGCAGTGGCCGTGGCTTCTTGCAGGATAATAGCCAACTTCGAGAAATCCACCCCGCCCACCAGCACACCGATAGGCGGCATGACGACATCGGTTACCAAAGAAGAAACGATCTTTCCGAATGCGGCGCCGATAATTACACCGACGGCCATATCAACTACATTTCCCTTGACTGCAAATTCTTTGAATTCCCGGACCATGCCCATGATTTTTCTCCCTGGTTGAATTTAAGTTAGTCATCAACAGTCAAGCAACGTCGCAAACCTGATTAAACGGCTCGGCTTCGGATAATAATTTACCTGGTTACCCGATAACCTCGAACCCGGTGTAACTGCCATCATGCGGCTCGATGTCGACCCGTTCCACCCGTGCAAACTGCGGGCCGCGCCGCGCCCAGCGCACGATGGCGTCCACGGCAGAGCCTTCACCCTGCACCGCGGCTTCCACCGTGCCATCGCTGCGGTTGCACACCCAGCCCGCGACCGCCAGATTTTGCGCTTCACGGCGCATCGAGTCGCGGAAGAACACGCCTTGCACGCGGCCATGAATCACGAGGTGTAGCGACTTCTTGAGCATAGCTTGGTTGGTCATGATTTTAATTCTAACTCCGTTTTGTTTTGTAACTGCCTTGGTTATTCCGGACATCATTTGTGCTAGTATTTTGTCGCCGCCTTATTCATAGTGCTGGTGGTTGATTGACCATCGAAAGCAATTCGGTTGATTGATCTTGCAGACGTTGATGTTGTCCCTTTAATCCTTCAAGGAGAAATCAAGATGAAACAGCAATATTCCGGTTTTATGCGCTGGACCAGTCGCTTCATGATTGTGTGCATGATGAGCATTGGCGTGCCTGCGACTGCTTTCGCTGGGATGGTAGATACCGATAAGACAGTGGATCACACACTGGCAGTGCAGGGACGCGCAAAGATCATGGCGCTTGTCGATCGTGAAGATATCCGCAGCCAATTGCAAGCCAAGGGTGTGACGGCAGACCAGGCGAAATTACGCGTTAGTGCGCTGACAGACGAAGAGGCTCTGCAAATTTCGGGCAAGTTGGATCAATTGCCTGCAGGTGGCGAGATTCTCGGAGTGTTGTTGACTATATTCATCGTGTTGTTGATAACCGATATCCTCGGATTTACCAAAGTCTTTCCGTTTACCCGTTCCGTCAAGCGATAACCATTCGTGGTAACGCGCAGCGCCCGCCTTTGGGTGGGCGTTTTTATTTTGTTTCTCGGTGGTTGTGCCAGCACACCACAGACTCGCACTGTGCTGGATGCTTCGTCTGAACACCTGCCAAGGCACACCGAACTTGCCAAAGTGCCGTTTTTTGCCCAGGAGGATTATCAATGCGGCCCCGCCGCGCTGGCGATGGCTTTGGATGCGGCGGGTATCAAGACCACGCCTGAGGCTTTGGTGCCTGAGGTTTATTTGCCGGGGCGCCAGGGGAGTCTGCAGGTTGAAATGCTCGCTGCTTCGCGTCGGTACGGTGTCATTGCATACCAGCTTGCCCCCGATTTGAGGGATTTGATAGCGGAAGTGGCGGCAGGAACCCCGGTTATCGTGCTGCAAAATCTTGCCTTAAGCTGGTATCCCGTTTGGCATTATGCAGTGGTGATCGGATACGACCTCGATCATGCGGAGATCATCCTGCGTTCGGGGCGGGAGCGCTTGCAAGTGCTACCCATGACAACATTCGAGCATACCTGGCGGAGGGGCGGCTACTGGGCGATGGTGGCCTTGCCTCCCGTAAAAATCCCCGGCAGTGCCGAGGAAGTTTCATTTGTTTCTGCAGTGAGCGCGCTTGAAAAGACCGGTTATCCGCAGCGCGCGCAAACCGCCTATCTTGCTGCATTGAAACGATGGCCAAGAAATTTGGTCGCGCAGATGGGTGTAGGGAATACGGCCTATCGCATGAAGGATCTGGCACAGGCAGAGGCAGCTTTCAGGCAAGCCATCCAGGATCACCCCGATGCGGTGGCCGCGCTGAATAATCTGGCACAGGTATTGGCTGACCTGGGGCGCGACGAGGAAGCTTTATCGTTCGCGCGGCGCGCTGTCGCCTTGGGCGGACCGCTCAGCGATATTGCGCAGGCAACGCTGTCCGATATAGAGCGCAGACTCAAGCAATAGGGAAACGCTGATTAAGTCCCCTCTCCCCACGGGAGAGGGTGAGGGAATAACTCATTGAATCGACGCCCTCACCCCGGCCCTCTCCCGGAAGGAGAGGGTGGATTTCGCACTTAGTCAGCGCTTCCATAACTCAAACTACCCACGCGATCACCAGATAGCGCGCGAACTTGCCGATGGCCATGTATAGCGCGGCCTGCCACGGGTTGAGGCGCAGCCATCCGGCGGCCAGACAGAGCGCATCCCCGATCAGCGGCACCCAGGCCAATAGCAAGGCAGGCGAGCCAAACTTCCTCACCTTCTCCACATGCTTGAGCTGCTGTGTCTGTGGCAATAGCCAGCCCATGCCGAAACTCACCATGCCGCCCAGTGTGTTGCCGAGGGTGGCGAGCACAAGCGGGAGCCAGAATGTTTCGGGATAAGTTTTGAGCACCGCGAACAGCACCGCTTCCGATCCGCCGGGAAGCAGGGTTGCGGCAAGGAAACTGCTGACGAAGAGTGAAGTGAGGCTGGCGGTTTCGGTCATGCTGGAATCCAATTTAGCCCTCTCCCGCCGGGGGAGGGTTGGGGGAATTGCCGAAAAACGGAATGAACGATCAGGGTTTGATCGCCGAGAAAATCTTCCGCGCCAGATCGCCGGTCGCTTGCAGCGGATGGGCGCGAATCTCTTTCTCCTGTTCCGCCATCATCAGGAACAAGCCGTCCAGCGCCTTGCGTGTGATGTGGTCATCGAGATGGGCATCGCGCTCATTGACCAGCCCCAGCTTCACCCCCTTGCCGGCGAAGCGATCGTATGCCTGGGCCAGACTGACCTTCTGCATGGATCGGGTGACGATGGGTTTGAATTTATCACCCAATGCAGTTTCGGTATTGCGGCGAAAATATTGCGTGGCGGCGTCGTTTTTGCCGAGCAGGATATCCTTGGCGTCATTCACCGTCATGCGCTTCACCGCGTTGATCAACAGTGCTTTCGCTTCCGGCACGGCGGCTTCGGCTGCGCGGTTCATGGCGGTGGTGAGGTTGTCGGCATATTTTTCCAGGCCGAGTTTGCGCATAGTGCGCTCTGCTTTTTGCAGATTCTCCGGCAGCGGAATACGCACCTTTTCGTTACCCAGATAGCCGTTCTCCCTGGCGAGATTTTTCACGGCAGTTTCCGCGCCTTGTGTGAGCGCCTGTTTGAGACTTTCGATCTGATCCTGTACGGTGAACTGAGCGAGACCGGTTGCGGGAGGAGCGTCGGCAGTGCCCGAAGCCACAGGCGCGGCCAGCTCGTTGAGCTTGGCTTTAAAATCGTTCAGATCGAGCGCGCTGACTGGCGCGCTCAAGGTGAGCAAAGCCAACATCAAACCGCGTTGCATCATTTCCTGCGCGGCGGCAGCAGGTCGGTGATGGTTCCTTCCGCCATTTCCGCGGCGAAGCACAGTGTCTCCGACAGCGTCGGGTGAGGATGAATGGTGAGGCCGATGTCTTCCATGTCCGCGCCCATCTCCAGTGCCAGCACGCCTTCGGCGATCAGCTCGCCCGCGTTCACGCCGACGATGCCCATACCGAGTAGGCGGCGCGTCTTGGGTTCGAGCAGCACTTTGGTCGAACCTTCTTCGCGTGCAATGGAAAGCGCGCGACCGGAAGCGGCCCACGGGAAAGATGCCTTCTCGTATTCGATGCCCTGTGCCTTGGCCTGTGTCTCGGTCAGTCCCATCCACGCAATCTCGGGGTCGGTATAGGCAACGGATGGAATGGTCAGCGGTTCGAAGAATGCCTTGTGTCCGGCGATGTTCTCCGCCGCGACCTTGCCTTCGTGCACCGCCTTGTGCGCCAGCATCGGGTCGCCCACGATGTCGCCGATGGCGAAGATGTGCGGCACGTTGCTGCGCATCTGTTTGTCGACAGGGATGAAGCCGCGCTCGTTCACGATGAGGCCGGCCGCTTCGGCTGCGATCTCGCGTCCGTTCGGACGGCGACCCACAGCCATCAGCACGCGGTCGTAGAGTTGCGGCTCGGGAGCCTGCTCGCCTTCAAAGGTAACTTTCAAACCGTTCTTCTGCGCTTCAATCCTGGTGACCTTGGTCTTCAGATAAATGGCTTCGTAACGCTTGGCGATGCGGGTGTGCAGCGGCTTCACCATGTCCTTGTCCGCACCGGGCATCAGTTGATCCATCAATTCAACGACAGAAATTTTGGTACCCAGTGCGTCGTACACCGTTGCCATTTCCAGACCGATGATGCCGCCGCCGATAATCAGCATGCGCTTCGGCACATCCTGCAGCGCCAGCGCGCCGGTGGAATCGATGATGCGCGGATCGTCGTAGGGAAAGCCTGGGATGCGCGCCACGCTGGAGCCGACAGCGACGATGGCGCTGTCGAAGGTGACGATCTTTTCACCTTCAGCAGTTTGCACTGCAATGCTGTTGGGCGAAGTGAATTTTGCGGTACCGCGCACCACTTGCACTTTGCGCTGTTTGGCGAGTCCGGCGAGACCACCGGTGAGCTTGCTGATCACGCTTTCTTTCCAGGTGCGGATGGCGTCGATGTCGATCTTGGGCTTGGCAAACGTCACGCCGTGATGACTGACTTCCTCCGCTTCGTTGATGACCTTGGCCACATGCAGTAATGCTTTGGACGGGATGCAGCCAACGTTCAAACATACGCCGCCGAGTGCAGCATGCTTCTCGATCAGCACCACTTGCTTGCCGAGGTCGGCCGCGCGGAACGCGGCGGTGTAGCCGCCGGGGCCTGCGCCGAGCACGACGACTTCGGCGTGGAGGTCGCCCTTAACTATATTTACCGGAATATGCATCTCATGAGCAGTTGGAGCCGACGAAGCGGATGGCGTTACGGGCTGGGTAGCCGGCGTTACGGTAGCGGCAACTGGAGCAGCCGCAAGGTTGCTCTCCAGCAACAGAATCACCGTGCCTTCCGAGACCTTGTCGCCCAGCTTGACCTTCATTTCCTTCACCACGCCGGCGACAGGAGACGGCACATCCATTGCGGCCTTGTCCGTTTCCAGTGCGATGAGGGTCTGTTCCTTTTCGATCTGATCGCCGGGTTTTACCGCGATCTCGATGACGGCAACGCCTTTAAATGCGCCGATGTCCGGGACTTTGATTTCGATGGTTTGGCTCATTTTATTTTTCTCCAGTATTTACTCCCTCATCCCCACCCTTCTCCCAGTGGGAGAAGGGCTTTTCTTCCCTCTCCATTTGGGAGAGGGATTGAGGGTGAGGGCAGATTTCTTTAAATCCTGATCTGTCCGCTGCCCAGCACAATATATTTCTGCGAAGTCAGCCCTTCCAGTCCGACCGGGCCGCGCGCGTGGATCTTGTCGGTGGAAATGCCGATCTCCGCGCCGAGGCCGTATTCGAAACCGTCGGCGAAGCGCGTCGAGGCGTTCACCATCACGCTGCTCGAATCCACTTCGCGCAGGAAGCGCATCGCCCTGGTGTAATTCTCGGTGACGATGCTGTCGGTATGCTGCGAGCCATAGGTATTGATGTGCACAATGGCTTCATCCAGGTTTGCCACGATGCGCACGCTCAGGATCGGTGCGAGGTATTCGGTATGCCAGTCTTCCTCGGTCGCGATTTTCATCTGTGCGACCAGCTTGCGCGATGCGTCATCGCCGCGCAGTTCCACACCCTTGTCAAGGTATATCGCGCACAGTTCGGGCAACACTTTTGCCGCGACGTTCGCGTTCACCAACAGAGTCTCCATCGCGTTGCACACACCGTAACGATGGGTCTTGGCGTTGTCGGCGATGCGGATGGCTTTTGCCAGATCGGCTTCGTCGTCGATGTAAACATGACACACCCCATGCAGGTGTTTGATCACCGGAATGCGCGCCTCGCTTGAGATACGCTCGATCAACCCCTTGCCGCCGCGCGGCACGATCACGTCCACGTATTCTTTCATGGTGATGAGTTCGCCCACGGCGGCGCGGTCGGTGGTGTTCACCACTTGCACGGCAGTCTCGGGCAAGCCCGCTTCACGCAGACCTTGGTGCACACTGGCCGCGATGGCCTGATTGGAATGGATGGCCTCGGAACCGCCGCGCAGGATGGCCGCATTGCCGGATTTCAGGCACAGCCCGGCGGCATCCGCTGTCACGTTGGGGCGCGACTCATAGATGATGCCGATGACGCCGAGCGGCACGCGCATCTTGCCGACCTGGATGCCGGAAGGGCGGTATTTCATGTCGCTGATCTCGCCGATGGGGTCGGGCAAAGCGGCGATCTGGCGCAGACCTTCGGTCATGGACTTCACCGTCTTCTCGGTGAGCGTGAGGCGGTCGATGGAGGCGGTATCCAGCCCATTGGCTCTGGCTGCCGCGACATCCTTGGCGTTTTCGGCGATGAGCCTGGTGCTGTTGAGCTGTATGGCTGTCGCGATGTTCTCCAGCGCACGGTTTTTGGCGTTGGTGTCCGCCTGCGCCATCAGGCGCGAAGCGGCACGGGCTGCTTGCCCCACGCCTTTCATATATTCCTTGATGTTTTCCATGATGTTTCCAGTGTTGCAAGTGGCGCGCATTTTAGCATCACGCTTGCGCTAGAATGCCCACCTTAATTCACATACCGTTCGCGGTGAGTGTTTTCCGTTCGCACCTTCGATACTTCGCGCGATGCGCGACACTCAGGACGAACGGGAAATGTATCGAACCGTCTAGCTGATAAAAATGTCCGACATCCTGAAAAAGATCCTGGCGGTGAAAGCACAAGAAGTGGCCGCCGCATTGTCTGCCAAACCCTTGCCGAAGATTCGCGCTGAAGCAAAGCAGGCGCTGCCCGTTCGGGATTTTGTCGGGGCGATACGCAGCAAGATTGCCGCCGGACAACCTGCCGTAATTGCCGAGATCAAAAAGGCCAGCCCGAGCAAAGGGGTAATCCGTGCCGATTTCCGTCCGGCTGACATCGCGTCCAGTTATGCACGGCACGGCGCGGCTTGTTTGTCGGTGCTGACCGACGAGCAGTTCTTTCAGGGCAGTGCGGATTATCTGAAGCAGGCGCGTGCGGTCTGTGAGCTGCCGGTGCTGCGCAAGGATTTCATCGTCAGCGAATACCAGATATATCAGGCACGGGCGATGGGGGCGGATGCCATCCTGCTTATCGCTGCGGCACTTACATTGAGCCAGATGCAAGCGTTCGAGAAGCTGGCGCACAAGCTCGGCATGGCGGTGCTGGTGGAAGTGCACGATGGCAAAGAACTGGAAGTGGCACTGCAACTCAAGACGCCGCTGATCGGTATCAATAACCGCAACCTGCGCAGCTTCGAAGTCAGCCTGCAAACCACACTCGATCTGTTGCCGCGCATTCCGCAAGAGCGCATCGTCGTCACCGAGAGCGGCATTTTCACAGCGGAAGATGTGAAGTTGATACGCGATCGCCAAGTCAACACCTTCCTTGTCGGCGAAGCATTCATGCGCGCAACCGATCCAGGAGTTGAGTTGGAACGTGTGTTTGGGTAAACCCACGTACAGCACTGTCTTGACTGAGAAGGTCGATTTATCCTAGACTGCGCGCCGCTGTCAAGTTGGTTTCTGGTTGGCTCGCCGTAACGTCGTCTTATTTTCCTATTGGAAGGTGAGTCGGGTCTGACGGCCAGTGTGTAGCTGACCGGATTCAAATGCGACGGAATGTACCGTATCAAAGCGCTGCCAGCGGGCAGGTCAGCAGATCCTATGAGGTGCGAAGTTCCAACCGTTCGCGACGAATCCGTCGCACAATCGAGTTGACGGGGCTTTCCATACACGCGAATTCCATAACGGAGTTTGGCGTAAACATCATCTATCTGTCTTTCCTCGCGAGTTCTGGTCGTGCCCTTTTTTGTATTTGACGGGGGGTAGTCATGTCTCATCTTGAAAAAATGGCAACTTGTCTTGAGGAGCTGTAATAGGGTTGTAATGTTTCGGTAGTATGTTCGGTCGTGGGACGGGTGGGGTATTCCAACAGTCGTCTTCATAGCTGGAAAATAATCTTTATTAATTTTAGGAGTTACAAATATGCAAAAGAAACTAATCGCACTGGCTGTGGCCGCTGCTTTTTCCGCCCCGGTGTTTGCGGATAACGCCAATGTCACCTGGTACGGCAAAGCTTTCGTGAACCTCGAGTCCGTAAACAACGACAAAATCACCGCGCCTGCAAAAACCAGTGCGATTCGCGCTGCTAACGGCGCTTCGCGTTTGGGTGTCAAGGGTAGCGAAGATCTGGGCAGCGGATTGAGCGCCATCTGGCAATACGAAGCGCAATTTGAAATTGCTGGCGGTGCTTCTGCCTTCGCCGGTACTCGTAATTCCGGTATTGGTTTGTCCGGTGCTTTCGGTCAAGTCATCGCTGGTAACTGGGATACTCCGTTCAAAACCGCGCACAACAAAATCGAACTGTTTGACAACACTACTTCTTTCACTGCGCTGAACCTGATCGGCCGTGCCGGTAACGGCGCTGCAGCTGCTGTTGGAAATGCAAACTACAATACCCGCCAAACTGCAGTGGTCGAGTACTGGACACCGAAGTTTGGTGCACTGCAAGGTGCTGTGTCGTATAGCCCTGATGCAACTCCGGAAACGACATCCACCGTAGCCCCAATCGGTACTGGCGACCAAAGCAAATTATCGTTCTCCGGCACTTACGAGCAAGATGCAATCTACGCTTCTGCAGCCTATGAAAGACGCACCAATCCGAATACAGGTGCAGGCCTTGGTGGTACAACCGACAGCGGTTTGCGTCTGGTAGGCAAGTACACTTTGGGCGATTACTGGGTCGGTGGCACCATCGAGCGCATTACGGTGAATACGACCGCAACTGCCAGCTTCACACAAAGCAACCTGGAATTGGTTGGTCAATACAAGCTGGGCGCGCACAAGTTTGCGGCCAGCTATGCCAAGGCAGGTGCTACCAATGTAGCAGCGACCGGTGCAAACCAGCTTTCTTTGCGTTATGGCTATGACTTCTCCAAGCGCACTGAAGCGTTCGCGGCTTACACCTCGCTCAAGAACGATACGGCTGGTGGATACAGCTTGGGCAATATCTTCGGCTCCGCAGCGCAGCAAACCGGTTCTACCCAATCTGTTATCGGTGCGGGCCTGATCCACTCCTTCTGATAAAACTACTGGTGAAACAACTAGCCATTCCACTAAGCAACCAAAAGACGGTTGCAAAGTGGTTGGTTATAGTCATTCGACTAAGCTGGCAAACAACGCCAGCCAAGTCGCTGGTTATAAATCTGACTTAGCTGTTGGTTCAGAAGTTAAAACGGGCGTCTGCGGGCGCCCGTTTTTATTTTGTCATTCCCGCGAAGGTGGGAATCCAGTAATCTCCCGACTGAGTAGAACGAAGGGGAGGGGTAATCATGCTGAATCTGGACAGTCTCATCATTGAATTCGATAAAGGTCTGCGCACACTGTTTGCCAAAGCGCCAACCGCGCGCCCTTATCCCGACGCGAATATCGCGGACGCACCGTTGAACGAAGCGGAAAAGAAACATGCCGCCGCGCTGATGCGCATCAACCATACCGGCGAGATCTGCGCGCAGGCTTTGTATCAGGGACAGGCACTGACGGCACGCGATCCTTTGGTTCAAGAGAAGCTCAAGCAGGCGGCGTGGGAAGAAACGGAACACCTGGCGTGGACTTCGCACCGCGTGCATGAGCTGGGCGGGCATTTGAGTGTGCTCAATCCATTCTGGTACACCGGTTCATTGGCGATGGGAGCCTTGGCGGGTGCGCTGGGGGATAAGTGGAATCTGGGTTTTCTGGCGGAGACCGAACGTCAGGTCGGCGCGCATCTGCAAAGCCATCTGGACAGTTTGCCGCCGCAGGATGCCAAGAGCCGTGCCGTGGCACAGCAAATGTATGCGGATGAGGTCGGGCATTCCGACATGGCGGTGGAGCTGGGTGCGGCGGAGTTGCCGTTGCCGGTAAAGCTGGCAATGCGCGGGATGTCGAAGGTGATGACGAAGACGGTTTATTGGGTCTAGCGTATTCCCTCATCCCAACCCTTCTCCCGTGGGAAGAAGGACTGTCGCCTCCCTCGCCCTTGGGGAGAGGGAATGAGGGTGAGGGAATTACCCCCCCACAATCTCAAAATCGTGCGTAATGTCCGCTGTCTTCCCCAGCATGATGGATGCCGAGCAGTATTTATCCGCAGACAGTTTGATGGCGCGTTCCACTTGTTCGCGCTTGAGGTCTTTGCCCGTCACCACGAAGTGGAAGTGGATCTTGGTGAACACTTTGGGGTCTTCTTCCGCGCGCTCCGCCTGAATTTCCACCACGCAGTCGGTGACTTGCTGGCGTGATTTTCTCAGGATGTGCAAGACGTCATAAGCGGTGCAGCCGCCGGTGCCGAGGAGCACCATCTCCATCGGGCGCGGTCCCAAATTGCGTCCGCCACCGGCGGGCGGGCCGTCCATCAATACCGCGTGCCCGCTCTCGGTTTCACCCAGAAACGAAACTTCTTCTACCCATTTGATGCGTGCTTTCATGTGACACCTCGTTGGTTAATTGCGTCAGGATTTTAGCTGATACCACAGCATCCCGATCAGCTCGTGCAGGAAAATGCGACTGTCGCGCAAGGCATGGGCATTCGGGATGAATGCCAGCAGATCGATCCGGTAGCGCGTGGTGTAGGCGGTCGGCGCGGGGATGATCTGGAACCCGGCGTTCCGAAAAGCCTGCAATCCGCGCGGCATGTGCCATGCGTGGGTGACCAGATAGATGCGCTGAACGCCGGCTGCTTTAAGTATCGTGTAACTGAAGCGCGCGTTCTCCAGTGTATTGTCCGATTCGCCTTCGACCCATTGCGCGGGAACGTTGAACTCCTGCTCCAGCACCTGCTTCATCTGCTGTCCTTCGGAAAGGTTGCTGCCAAAAGGCTTGCCGCCGGTGACCAGGATCGGTTTGCCCGTTTCGCGGTGCAGTTTTGCGGCAAAGCGCAGGCGTTCCAGCGTTTCGCTCTTGACTGTATCGCCGCCATATTCGGGTGCATGGAAATAGGTGCCGCCACCCAATACCACGATGGCATCTGCCATGGGTTTTTTCGTGTCGGTGACGTAGGGTTCGCCTTCCAAGCGGTGTAACAGACCTTCTGCAATGAAGGGTGTGGAGAGCAGCCACAGCAAGGCGAACGCGAGGGTGAGCAGCGCCCGCGCGATGAAAGGGCGCTTGTGCCACAGCCACAAGCCGATCCCCGCAACGATCAGCAGATTGAGCGGCGGCAGCAGAAAGGCACTGATGAAGTTGGTGATGAACCAGGACATGCTTTCTCTCTATGCAAAAACGGTTGCGCATCATACGCCTGAACGGAAAACGCGAGCTACGCTTGGGGGCGGGTAAAATGCGTTCATGTTTGAGATTGCAAATACTGATTTGTCGCATCGGCATCAGTCGTCCGGCGTAAACACACGCTTCGTCGGTGAGGGCTTGCCATTCACGGAATATGTGAAGCAATCACAGGCGATGCTGCGGCTGGCACATATCGGTGAAGCTGAACTGGAAAAGATTGTTGCGGGCAATGCGCCTTTCGAGTTGCTGCCAACAGGCGATTTTCAAAAAGGGCGTGACAAACTTTATAAGCGCGGTGTGCTGCTGACGCATGGCCTGAGCGATTCGCCATATCACATGCGTCATCTGGCAACTTTTTTTCAGCGCAATGGATTTCGCGTGATGGCCGTGTTATTGCCGGGACACGGCACGCAGCCCGGCGATCTGCTCGATGTGCGCTGGCAGGAATGGGCAAAGGCGGTGCGCTACGGCGCAGATTGTCTGGCTGCCGAAGTGGATGAATTGTATCTGGCGGGCTATTCGGCAGGCGGCACGTTGAGCGTGCTGCAAGCCACCCATGACGAGCGGGTGCGCGGACTGTTCCTGTTTTCGCCCGCGTTCGAGATCACTGCGCGCGCGCGCTGGGCAAACCTGCACAAGCTGTATAGCTGGCTGATGCCCAAGGCGGCATGGGTGAGCGTGATGCCGGACCGCGATCTCTATAAATATGAATCGTTCTGCAGGAATGCTGCCGCGCAGATGTATGCACTGACACAGGCCATATCTCAACGTGCAGTGAACATTCCGGTTTTCGCCGTGGCCAGCGCGGACGATGCCACGGTGCATTCTGCCGCGACGCTGCGTTTCATGCAGCGGGTGCGGCATCCCTGCAGCAAGCTGGTGTGGTATGCGACAGAAAAGTTCGAGCAGCAAAATATCGAGTGGGTGAGCAGCTCATTGCCGGAGAAACGCATATTGAGCAGTTCGCACACCGCAATCATGCTGCCGCCGGAGGACCCGCATTACGGCGCGGCGGGAGCTTATGTGAGCTGCCTGCATTACTTGCCGCACGATGTAAAAGGATATGAAGCCTGCATTGCACGCGCCGGGGAGGGGTGGCTCGGTGAGGTGCATGAGAAAAATTTGAAACAGGGTCTGTTGCGCAGGCTGACCTATAACCCGCACTATGCGGCGATGGAAGACTCCCTGGGACAGTTCATTGAAAGGTTGCCATGAAGCGGACGCTTGTTTTCGCCCATCGCGGCGCGAAAAGGGAGGCGGCGGAGAACACGCACACTGCCTTCGACAAGGCGCTTGCCTATGCGATAGATGGTATCGAGACCGATATTCAGCTCAGTCGCGACGGGGTTGCTGTGTTGTGGCACGACGATGAGCTGGCAAAACTCGGCTTGCCCGGCAAGCGCATCGAGGATTTCGACTATGCTCAATTGCGTGCATTGGATTTTGCCGCCCATTTTGGGGCAGATAAAGAAGGTGTAATGAGTCTGGAGGATTTTGTCGCTGCTTATCGTGCACGCTGTCGCTTGCTGCTGGAGATCAAGCGCTATCCGGGCGAAGCGGAAGCGCGGCAGCAAATCAAGGTTAGGCAGACTTTGGAGTTGGCAGGTGCGGCGGCAGATAGCGCCATTCTGGTTTCTTCTTTCGATCTCGACAGCCTGATCTGTGCGCATCGCATCGCCCAGCAGTTTCCGCTGGTGTTCAATCTGGAGCCGGAACATCAAGCGGATTTTGCGCAGTGCGTGTTGATCGAGCGGCCTTTTTTGCATGGCTTGTGTGTGCATATTTCCACGCTGGACGATGCCATGATTGGCGTGGCGCGCGAGCGCGGTAAACTCATTGCGGTCTATACCTGCAACAGCGACGAGCAGATCAGCCGCGCGCTGACCTTAGGCGTGGATGTGCTGATCAGCGATGTGCCGCAAAAGGCTTTGGAAATGAGGGACAGATGAAACGCGATTTCTCGGCACTCAACGGCGAATTCGATCTGCTGGTCTGCGGCGGCGGCATTTATGGCGCATGGACGGCTTACGACGCGNNCGGCGGCCTGCGCTATCTGGAGACTTATGATTTCAAACTGGTGCGCAAGGCACTGAAGGAACGTCAGATGCTGTTGCAAGTCGCGCCGCATCGCGTGTGGCCGTTGCGCTTCGGTGTGCCGGTGTATACCGACAGTCGCAACGGGGCATTGAAGTTGAAAGCCGGATTGACGCTATACGATGCACTTGCGGGATTTCCTGCAGAGCAGATGCAACATCGTCATTTAGATCAAGCGCATTTTTCGGAGCACTTCCCCTTCCTCGATGAGGCAACATTGAAAGGCGGTTTCACCTATGGCGATGCGCAGACCGACGATGCACGGCTGGTGCTGGAGCTGGTGGCGGGTGCGATGGCGCATGGTGCGGTGTGTGTGAACTACGCCAAACTCATTGCATGGAGGGAAGATCGCGGCCATGTGTGCGGCACGACGGTGCGGGATGGGATGAGTGATGCCACGGTGCAAGTGCGCGCCCGGCAATATGTCAGCGCCGCCGGGCAGTGGGTAGTGGCGACTGAGCAAGGCCGCGCCTGGTGTCGTTTGAGCAAAGGCATCCATCTTGTGCTGCCCGCTTTGCCGACCAACGAAGCCATCCTGCTCACGGCCAAGGAAGACNNGTACGGGCGCACCATTCTCGGCACCACCGACACCGACTATCGCGGCGACATCGATCACGTGGCAGTTGAAGATGACGATGTGGACTATCTGCTCGCTGCTGCCAATCGATATCTCAAAACGGCTTGGACAACACAGGATGTCATCGGCAGCTATGCAGGTGTGCGCGTGATGAAGCAGAGCGACGATGCCCATCCTTCCTCCGTCAGCCGTGACTGGGAATTGAAAACCGCGAGTAACAGATTGCATTACGCCATCGGCGGCAAGTTCACCTCGGCACGCGAAGATGCGGCCGTTATTGTTGACGCGGTGTGCGCGCATCTCGGCGTGACAAACGCCTGCGCAACCAGGGGCAGGGATTTTCCGTGGAAGCCGCAGCAGGATNNAAGCGCGAAATGGTTGCTAAGCCGCCACGGGAATCGCGTCGATCAATTGTTCCATTTCGTCGATGCAAGGCCGCAACTTGCGGCTCGCATCGTGCCGGACTTGCCGTTCATCCATGCCGATCTGCTGTTCTGTGCGGTTTACGAAATGGCGCCGCATCTGGCCGATCTGTTGCGGCGCCGTATGCCGCTGTTGATTCTGGCGCAACTGAGCGCAGTTGAAATTCAACAACTGGCTGAACTGGTGGCGCCCGCGCTGGGCTGGGATGCGGACCGGACTGCGCAGGAAGTGGCGGCTTGCCGAACATGATCGTTGCCGTCGCACTCGATCTGGGTACGACGACGATCAAGG
>CXWL01011077.1_pt1 | contig 17413 bp, 26 predicted proteins | sample 590931 | NCBI WGS metagenome assembly CXWL01 (sample SAMEA3498368, study PRJEB10139) | groundwater metagenome | biome: water well; material: biofilm material | place: Germany | collected 2015-04-27 | reverse complement strand
GGAGTCAGCTGATGCAGCTTGACTCAAGACAAACAGTCTCCGGAAAATCCGGGGCGATTCAATCGTCATTTGCTAGCTCTTTCAATGTCTTTCGCTAACCTGTCATGCATGGCCTGGATCGCCTGGTCGCGCTTGTTTTCAAGCGCTTTCTGGATAAACGAGGTTGCTTTGCGGAATTTCGTGTCGAATTCTAAGAAGCGCCAATAAAAGGGGTCGTTTTCTCTTTTTGTGACGATTCGCCATCTCGAGTTCTGAACAAGGTACTTAACAACTTTTTTGCCGTTCCCGAGATCTCTGCCGTGACGCACTCCGAGATTATATTGTTCAGTCCCAGCGGGAGCATTACGCTCTCGTTTGATTGCAATGTTGCGGATCAATGCGCCAGACTTTCTCAGCCCGTGCGCCTGAGCGATCCTCTTCGCCTCGGTTCGAACAACACCGCCGCCTGATGCAACCATCCTGCGAGATGTCTTCAGAACCATGTCCTGCCGCAAATTCATGAAGCTCTTCTGCAACTGCCCGATGCCTAATATTTCAGCTTTACCGGCCATGATTGCCTCCCGTGTCGCACGTGATAATCAGGTATTCGTTTTTTTCCAAAAAATTATTCACATGCCGGATGTTGTAGTGAGATCCGGCATGCAGTATTCGCATTGCGCTGGTTACGTTGGGCATGTAGTAAGCCGTGAATTCGCACCTTGCATCCAACACTTGGCCGCCTTGTTTTGTGGCTGCGCGCTCGTTGCCCGATAGATTGTTCTTTGCAGCCCAAATGTTGGTCGCGAAATCGCTCCAAGAGTCGACCATGCCGCCCTCCGCGTCCTTGGTTGTCGCGCGCTGCTGGATGGTGATCTGCTGATCTAGTCGGCCTGGGTCTGGAGCTGGCATCTATATACTCCAGACTTTATATTGATCGATCAATGAGTCAACAAACTCCATTTTGGTAACGATGTTTCCTACGTTAACAGCCGATCTGTTCACGAACCAATGACTCAAGTGCGCCAAAATATATAACTTGAGTGGACCAGGAACCGCGCTCGCATCCTGATAACCAGCGACGTATCGGACGCGAACAATGTTGACACCATTGGCAGTCCTAGGCCATTCTTTTCCAGACGCAGGCACCACACGCGCGCGCATATCATCTATGTTATCCAGCACGTAATCCGCGCTCTGAATGGTTTGCTCGACTCCGTCTACATCGAAATATTTGATGCTTGTGATGCTTTGGACGGGCGGGTGCGGCAAGAGCATGTCGCAACAGAACCCATCCGACACCAATTCCCACGTCTGCGGCATCAACGATATCTGTGTATGGTTCTCGCAATATTTGCGTATCATTGAGATACGCTCGCTTATCAGCGCATCCTCCGCATTTGGAGTGAATCTCAAATGTGCCTTTGCTTCTGACAGCGAGATCGGCTCGGTTATCGGAGGTGTGACTAACCTGGATCGCACGTTATTCCTTGTTTTCCGCTACTTCGCTGGGTGCTTCTTGACAACAGCGCCCTCGCTTTTTGTTGCGCGCGCGACCGCTGCTGGATCTGAATCAACCGATGACCCGAGCGACCGAATCAAGTCCGAGCTGGCTTCTATCACATCGTTTGGCTGGTAATCAACTCCGTCAAGCTGGAACCCTCCGAGCACGCGCGCCATTTGGTTCTTCGGTTTTTCCGCTGACGGTGTTGTTGCGGGTGCGGTCGGTGTTGTTGCAGCGGTCTTATTCGCTTGGTACAGGTCTTTCTTTTCTTCGTCTTGGCTCATTCTTAGTTCTCCGCGTTATTCAGAATAAATAAAAAGAGCGCGAACCTTGCGATGCGCGCTCATGTTTAATGGGATAATATTAGGTAGCAGAGTTTTGGTAGTATTTAATCGGCGCACCAGCATCCGTTAATGTGCCGCCCGTGCGCATCCATGCCAAGAATCCAACCTGGCCTTTTTTGGCGTAAGCTGAATCATCGAACCGGAATAACGTCATGCCCATCACATCGCGGATCGTGTAACGAGAGAAATCACCAAATAATATGGATTTCGCGTTTGCACCCATGACAGACATGTCTTGGTTGATAACCACTTTCTTGCCGAGCACTTCATCCGGCAAGGCCGCAGAAAGTCCGCCGTTTCCGGGAAGGAAAACTGGGCGGTTCTGGGTGTCTTTCAGTTTACGAATAACGCGCAGACACGCATCGTTCATCATGAACGCCACACCAGGACTCTCTCTGTAAGCTGGATCAATTGAGTGAAACAGATCAACCAAATTCTCAAAAGTAACTGAGGTGGTTTGTCCAGTCGCCCCTACAATACCAGCAGCAGCTGCAGTCACAACACCTTTTGGTTGCGCTGTGCCAGTGCCGGTTGTGAAGAGGGTGTTCTGTATTCTAGCAAGCCGCATGCCGAGGCGTGTTGAGACAAATCCGACAATATCTACGGAGCTATCTTGCAAAAGTTCGTATGGGACGGCAACGACTTTCGAGCTAAATTTGTAAGGCTGCAGAGTGACAATCCCAAACGTTGGATCAAGGTCCGTCGCGGTGGTGTTTTCCGCAATAATTTCCCCAACCTCTGACGTGCCATCAGATGTTGGATAATTAATCGGCTCGCCGGACGAGGTTGAGATAACCGTGGCTACCTCGCGAACTCCGCCGAATGCCTTCAGCGCTTCAATCACAGAGCCATTAACTTCCGTCGGGACTGTGTACCCGCCCTCGGATGGTGTGGTTGTGCTCGTAGCATTTCTGACTGACATCCAATCATCGGCGGACATGACCTTGTCGCCGCCGCGCGCCCACTTGTTAAATAAGGATAGCGCTGGGTTCGTGTTGTTCCCGTGAGCTGCACGCTCGGTGGATTCAATCACGGAATTTTGCATTGCTTCATCAGACACTCTCTCGAGCATCGATGTCGTGCGGTTGATCTGTGCTTTGATATCATCCAGCTCTAGCATGAAAGCATCGTACTTCTCCTGGTGCTCCTTCTTCCATTCGCCGTTATGATTCTCAACCAAAGCGCGTGTTTCTTTCGCACGTGCTGCGTGACGCTCACGCAGACTTTGTAATGTTTCTGCCATTTTTCCAGACTCCTGAGTTAAAAAAACAAAAAAGCCGGAACATGTCCGGCTTGTGATTTGCAGCTTTCTGCGTGAGCGCTACAAGTGCCTGGCTAGCGCTGCCATTCTTTTCATGTGCGCTAGCTCTAATTCGTGCTTGATTGATTGTTCGTTCCTGGTATCTGTATTAATGCTCACGTCATCCGAGATCGCGGGAGCCTTCGCGTAAGCCGATAAGTTCCACTGGTTTTTTGTCTTTGCGGCGGACTTGGTTATTTCGTCAACGAATCCAGCATCTAGAGCCTCTTGAGCCGTGAACCAGGTCTCGGCTTTCATCCAGTTCCTGATCTGGTCTGGGCTGTTTCCCGTTTGGGTTGCGTAGCTCTCTACAAGCGTTTCGTCGATCTTCTCTAAAAGAGCTGCCATGCTCAGCATGTCATCCGCATTCCCTATCCCAATAGACCAGGCTTTGTGAATCATGATGAATCCGCCGTCCGACATCTTTAGTTTATCGGCAGCCAAGGCAACGTAACTTGCAGCGCTGGCGGCATGGCCATCGATGTGCGCGATGATTTCCGATTTGTGTTCCCTGATCGCGGATTCCATCGCACGCGCCGCGAATACGTCGCCGCCTGGCGAGTTGATCCTGAGATTGATTTTAGGAGCTTGAATGGCCGACAGCTCCTTTGCAAAATTCAGGGCGGATATGCCTCCCCAAAACTCATCCGAGACAATCACGTCATACAAATAGATCGTTGCTTCATCCCCTGTGGCCTCAGCCATCAAGAATCCTTTACCTCGGTTGTCCGCCAGTAATTTAAGCAGCTGTGTTGCCATCATTGATCGCTCCATAGTTTGTCAATTCATCTCCGCCGTCTTTGGCTTTCCAGTTTTCGAGCTTTCTGGCTTCGTTAACCGTCATCCATCCTGGTTCGCCTGCACGCCCGATTGCTACTCGGTAGGCCTCGAATCGCGTTTTCAGATCGCCTCTTTCGAGCGCGGCTGTATTGTGTTCCAGAAACATGCCGGATTTTCTAGGGTAAATCTTGCGCGTCGTTTCTTGCCGAATCGGGTTGAGGTGACGAAGCAGCGTGTACTGCACGAACATCCTGCCCATTTCTTCGATGCCTTTTCCGAACGAGGTCGTTTTTTCGTTGTGCCCAATCAAGAACGGCGGCACATTGAATGCTCGCGCGATTTCCTCGATCTGGAACCCACGAGTCGCAAGCAGTTGCGCATCTTCGTGCGGCATGGTGATTTGCTCAACTTTCAACCCACCAGATAGAACTCCAGGGAGGTGTGACTTACTCACCCCGCCATACTTTCGTTGCAACTCGTCGCGTATCTGCGAGATTGATTCCGGTTTAATAGGTGAGTCTGTCGTCAAGAAGTAATCAGGCCTAGCGCCATTGGAAAAAAATCTAGCGCTATATTCATCAGCCGCAAGAGCGGTACCAGCCGCATTGCGTAATCCATATCGAAGCGTCGACGGGCTGCGTTTCCCATCGAACCCGATGCTCGGGAAGTGCAGCATGTCGCCCTGGTCTACTGTTACGAACCTGCCGTCATCGTCCGCGTAGGTGTAAATCAGGATCAAGCCGTCTTTCTTGATCTCAAAAACTTTCTGCGGGTTTATCGGCTCAAACCCAACAATCGTTGTAGACATCCGGCTTGCCCTGTGTATCCGGCAGAACGCATCGCCATGCAGAAGTTTCGACTGCATGACATATTCCCAGAATGCGGACGCCACCCAATTTGGCATCGGAGACTCATTCAGCATATAAGAGAGATCGTCTCTGACACGCGTGCGCTCATCATCATCCGTGTATTCGTACGAGTGCAGCGGCATGCTAGCAATGGCGCCTCCAATCAACCCTATGCAAGCATTGACGACGGCCAATTGCTTGACCGTATTTTCTGTTACCGATGGACCGGCATTAGATATGCCGGACAAGAACAGGTCGTTAAATTCGGAAGGATTAGACGAGCTGCACGACTGAGCGTTAACCTGGACTTGTGAGCGAGCCGCTTGTCTGTCAGCCAGCCACTTCGTCAGTATCGTGCTGCCTGGCGTTCTAGCGATCTGTTGTGTATCTTCCTGCTGTATCACAGAAATAATAAGCCCGGCTCAACCGGCTCCTCAATTTTTTTGCTCAGAGCAACACCTGCGCCCATGACAGCCGCTACCATCAGATCTATCCTGCCGGTCGCTTTTATTTTGTCCATTTTTCTATTGCCCGCCGGGTCCTGTGTTGTTACCGAATTGGCTGCGCACATCGTCATAATCGGGTGTCCGTTATGCACTATTTCGCTATTCAGCAGCGCGGCCTCGAACATCTCGATTGCCGGGCTCATATCTTTGTATCCCTGACCAAATGGAATCATCTCTGGCAATGTGTATCCCTCGTCTGTTGAGAGCTGGATCAAATCTGCGATTCTCCATCGGTCGTATGCGATGCACTGAATATCAAAGCAATCTTGTAATTCCATAATCCTCTGCAGCACAAACCGTTTACTGATGGCTCGTCCTGGTGTCGTTTCGAGGAACCCGGCAACCTTCCAAGTCATGTACGGCACCTTGTCGGTCTCTTCTTTACGCACGAGCCCTTCGTCCGGCAACCATGCGAATGACACCAAATGCCAGGGCTCTCCAGGTTCTATGGGCTCTACCCACAGCACGAGCCCGGTCAGATCGGTTGTTGACCCAAGATCCAGACCGCCATACGCTTTGCGTCCGCGGAGATCTCTCCAGTCATATTGCCGCCTAGCGTTATTCCAGATTTCGAACGATATCCACGGGTTGACAGCTTGTGTCCACTGGCAAAAATTGAGCCTGCGAACCGTTGCTTCTTCGCTCGGTAATCCCTGTGCTCCGCGAATCTGTCCACGAATATATTTTTTTGCAGGCAGACCAAACCTTAGGCTCGGGTTGACTTTATCCCAGCACGATTCATCAGCAAACGGATCGTCGCCATCATCCAGCGCACAAACGTATCCGAATAATTCATCGTCAGATCGCGCGCCATTCGCTACCTGGATTGCATAGTCATGACGGATTCCGCACGGGCTCTTTTTATCCGACCCGCTGTTCGTGATCATGACGATCATCGGCTGCGTTCGGAACTTGAAGCCTGCGCGCATCATGTCGATTGCGTGTGACGATTTGTGCTCGTGCACTTCGTCAATCAATCCAATGTGCGGCCTCGGTCCTGACTGCCCGTCATCCGATGATATCGGCATGAAGAAGCTGTCGTTCTTCGGGTAAACCAAGCTCCATGTTTGTTCTAGTCTTCCGCGCTTTTTCAGGTTGCTGGATAATGATGGAGATTGATCCACCATCGCGACCGCGTCCCGAAACAGGACCATCGCTTGATCGCGCTTGGTCGCTGCGGCATATACTTCTGCGCGCATTTCTCCGTCCGCAATCAACCCATACAATCCAATTCCTGCTATCAATGGGCTCTTTCCGCTTCCCTTGGCCGTCTCGATGTATGCCATCCTGAACCTGCGCATTCCATCGGAATCGACCCAGCCGAACAAACTTCCTACGATGAATGCTTGCCAATCCAACAGTTCGTAAGGCTTCCCCTCATATTCGCCACCATTCAGCCTGAGTACATCACGATAAAATCCGAAGACTCTATCGACTATTTCAAGATCAAAAAAAAAGCCCCTAGATGGGGCGTTTTCTAAGTCATCGATGTGACGCTTGCACGCCGCTCGAACCGGAGGCCCGGCGACTATCTTCGCTTCTAAAACATTTCGGGCGTACGTTGTGACTGGATCAAGTGAAGTATTTTTTACCTGGATCATCAAATCCAAACAGGTCGCCGTTCACGCCAGCATTTACTCTGGTTCTGGCTGCCGGAGACAAGCCAAACTGCTGCAAGTATTTATAGCAATCTTCCATAGAACGATTGGCAATGGCGAGATAGGGGTTTTGGATTGGGTAGCCATTTGGTGACTCGATAATAAGACCATCGTCACCGTTCGCCCGCATCTCTGCGATGCGTCTTTCTGCGTCTTGCCAGCGACCGTATGCTCCGCAGTATAGAGCAAGCGCAGCTGTGTCTATCTCCGTGATCATCTTGTATCTCTCAAGAAAAACCACAATACGCGCCCACTCTGATCGCGCAGATCCCTGTAAATGTTCCGGGCAATCAGGAGCAATAAATTTTGGCCTTCCATCACCGGACGTCTTCAGCTCTGTTACGTTGTTTTTTTTCGGTATTGGACCTGGTTTCATATTTTTCTGAAAAACATACCGGTAAAAATTAACCCCCCCCACCTTCAATTCAATTTTCTGCACACAAAAATAAGCGAACGGTCTAGAAGGAAAAAGCGGTAGGCTTTTGATGCCCCCCCCTGTGGTCGAAACGTCTGTGTGATTGTTAATTCCAGTGATGCGTTGGATCTATCGGTATCCCTGAGCTATTGCATCCGAGCTGAATGCCAGATCCTTCGAGCCTCTTTTTCCATGAGTCGTGACACAACTTACATAATGACTGCCAGTTGTCGCTATCCCAGAACAGCTCCATATTGCCTTTGTGAGCGACAATATGATCGACAACCGATGCAGCAACGACCAGCCCTCTTGATTCGCAATGAGAACAAAAAGGATGCTTGCGAAGGTAGCCTTCTCGCGCTTTCTGCCACCGGTATCCATACGCTCTTTTTGCCATAAAAAAAGCCAGCTCTGTGGCTGGCTTTTTGTTTAATACTTAAGAAATATATTTATGTTGCACAAACTTCTAAACGACTTAACATATTTGTATCATTTTCGTGCACGTTGCGCAAGATAATATTTAAATTATTCGCGACTATTTCATGAGCGGAGCTTAAAAAATTATAGTATTGTCGCTTGCTAACACCGCATGCATGCACTTTAACGGATGTATCTCGATACGCATAAATATATTCGACTCGCAAAACTTCTTGGTGGAACAACGGCGACATCGACACCGATTTATCTGTCGCCATGCATTCAGAGTCGATCTCATACCCTCGCCAGTCTGTCGCTGATTCGCTTGTCCCGCCCAGCCTAACAAACGCAGATTGCTTCGGGTACCCGTTGGCGACCCCGCTTCTCATTTTCCACGCGCCCCAACGAACAAGCCTTGAGGTTATAACGGTCTTATCTAAACAATAAAGATCTGATTTATTCATTCTGGCTCTCCGTATTAATCTGCAAACCAACGACACCGATGCCCTATCGTGGGGACGCCGTTCTGCCCTGACTCATTCCTCACGTCACCACAAACCACCCGATCAAACACCAACCTATGCGACAAACAAGCTCTGCAACCAAGACCATCCAACTCCAACCGCTCAACAACCTCAGCAGGATCTCTGTACATGAAACCAGGCAAAGCATTACTTCGCACGACCTCTCCTTGTCGCAATCAAAGCAGAATCATCTGCGGGAACAAACGTTCCCCACAGAACCATATCAGCCAAACTCACAACATCGCCAGGATCAACTTCATCCTTCCTGCCAACAACAAAACCACAATGACATTCAATACTCTTGATCTTCACGCCATCACCGAACGCATCGCGCAGTTGGTTCGCCACTCCGATAATGTCTGGAAACATTCGCGCTATTTCGTCTTTATTAATCAGCGCCAGACCGGTTAGTTTCCGTACCTAGTTGTAGGTATGGAACAGGTACGGAAGATTAATACCCAATGCAGCATTACATCTTCCATACCTCCATACTTTCCATACTGAAAATGATAAATACATACACGTACGCGCGCGCGTCGCGCGCACACTCGCGCATGTGCGTATGTATGTAGTAGGTGCGGAAGGTATGGAAGGTATGGAACAGCCAACATCCATGCGCATCTCCAGGTTCCGTACCTGTTCCATACCTCGAATGAGGTACGGAAATTTTTAGAAAGGAATACCATCGTCATCCTCGCTTGAGTCGGTAGTGTCCCCAGTTCCGCCCGGAGTGACCGGCGGCTGATACCACGTCCTAACGTCACGCTTCTTCCTCTCTACCTTTTTACAACCAAGCGCAGCAAGAGCCTGCCCAATCCTCGTCTGTATATCGCGCGAGAACCTTGCAGGATCGATTTTTAAATGATCCGCTGCATCAGCTATGCTGAATTCATTGTCACGATCCTTGATAAACCCAGCCAAATAATCAACATACCCATCTTGTTGATGTCGTTTGATCTGCTCAGGATCGAATATTTTTCTCTGCTCCTCAGAGGTTGGCCAGAACCTGGCTCCATTCCTGTACATCACATAAGCTTCGGCAAACAGCTGATCCCTGACTCTCAATAATCCATCACAATCGATGTCGTATTGACACTCAATCGGCCAGAATCGCCTTCCTCCTGTGCTATCCTTGTTCCACGCCCAATCGTTGGTGGTTCCACCGAACACAAGCTGCCGCGGGCTACAAATATCTCTGCGGGCATACGGAGGCCTGTACTCATCGACCTGCCTAGATAAAAATGATTTCTGTTTCGTCGCCTCAGTTCTCGCCAGCGCTCCGAGTTCCGCGAACTCATATAGCCACTTCCCTCGAATAGATCCCATCGAATCTTTATTATGCAAATCAAGGTCCGTGTCACCAAACCACTCTCCGGCCAAGATGCGCAACATCGAAGACTTCCTGCGTCCCTGGGCTCCCTCAAGAACCAGGCAACAATCGAACTTGACGCCAGGCTCCATGACGCGTGCAATCATCCCAATCAAAAACCATCGAGCCACGCGCATCGTGTACGACGTTTTCGGCGCCCCGACGTAGTCAAAAATCCATTCATCCAACCGCTTGATGCCGTCCCATTCGATCCCATCCAGATAATCTCTGACCGGATGAAACCCGTTAGACCTGGCAAGCGCTTCCACTGCTTCAGCGACCTGATTCGGTGTCGGAGCGAACTCATACTCACGCGTAAGCCACATAGAGGCGTGCACGTCATCCTGCACGTCCCACTCGCCCACAGACCCGCCATCAAAAGGCGGTGGCTTGAGCTTGGCAATGACATAGGAGAACTCGTTGAAGCCCAGCACTCCACTCCATCTCGGGTCGCGCTTCAGGATGTCATAAACATTAGCCAAACATTCCCGCACCTGCCCATTCCTCATCAACAGCCCATCAAATTTACTGCCTTCTGGGGATCGTTGTTTTTTTGTATCGGGGTCACGTAGTTTGCCGATAAATTCAAGAAGATCTCCAAACTCCATCTCATCAATAGCATCCGCAACATCCCAACCAGATGGCTTGTCACCTGGTTTGGGGATATCAACAAAGCGGAAATCAATCGACGGGTCTAAATCGAGCAGGATCTTATGGATCTGGCGCATTGCTCGCATGCCAGGCTGGTCAGGTTCGCCCAATATAGGCAACGTCTTGAGGTCAGCACCGAGCTCCTTCTCCTGCGGAGTTGGCTTCCTTCGCTGCGCATCGCAATCCGCCCATGCAATGATCTTCCTGCCGACCAGCGGCCTAAAATCCACCTTATGCACAGCCTTGGTGCCACCGGGCCAGGTCAATACTACATAACCATCGCCAAGCGATTGGGTTGCTGCATCGGCACACTTTTCGCCTTCGACCAGCAACACGGGTAAATCTGGATAATTCTTGAGGTGGTGCAGGTTATACAGATGCCTCGGTTCAGCAAAACCCATCCAACGCCAATCTAACCTACCGTCGTCGGCATTCTTGCAAAAGCATAACGGTAGTGTCTCCTTTCCTCCGTCCGACTTGATGAATCGATAGACATAGCCATTGATCAATCCATCTCTATTTCTGTATGTGAACGCAGTTTGCGGCCTGCCGCGAACATAATGCGCAACGGGCGGCTCAGGCGCGTCACTTGGCACCGGAATAACCTGAATCCACGGAGATTTCTTTTGGTATTTATCAGCCTCTGGATTATCAATTACTTTCAGATTGGTATTGCTTAAATCAGCTAGGCTATTGACATCAACACCAGCCATGCAGGCCACAGCAATCGCCGCGTACTTCGGCTGCATAAACCTGATGTACGCGTACAGGCTGATCAAATCCCCACCTGAGTCGCTGGTTGCGTTATCGATCCACTTGCCCGTCGCAGCATTAATTACAAAAGACCCGCGCGAACGATCGTCGCGCGTAGGATTCAGCGGTTTATATTCGCTGCCATTCCACTCACCGCCTGGCAGCCAATCCTCCAGCAATCTTCTGGCGTTGCCCAGTGCCGCCTTTGCTATCAACCCAAAATCAATCGATGGATATTTAGTAGACATGGTCTATGATCAGTTCAGCGAGCCAACGCTCAACCGAGCTTCGACAAACAAAAAACCGCATGCTTGACGACCCGATCTTTATCAATGCCGCCCCAATTGACCCTGTTATTCGCCGCCTTGATGTAGCCTTTCAGTAAAGACTTTCTGCCCTGTTTATTAATCGAAAACATACCCATGCTCTCGATAAAATCTAGTTCTTGATTCGTTGCGTAATAAATCACTTTATCGTTCATTTGCTCACCTCGTGCGTTAAAAAAGATAAACCTTCCGGGCAAAGGAGGGAAAACCCGGAAGGTTTAGAGCTGCCATTGCTGGCTTAGTACAAAATTGCAAGCATCCGGCTGCGCGTTTGTGTTCACGCGCTGCTTGCTGCGGTTCGCAACGCAGTAAGGAGGGAGCGATGGTATTTGTTATCTCGGATGTTGATTGATAAATCATGGGAATCTATGATGCTTTCTCATGTCGACTTTCTTCTGCCAATTCAGGCCAGTGACGATCCCACTCAACACATAAATCTTTTCTTGACACGGCTCCGTTTGTTGCTATTTCAATTTCGGTCATCCGGCCAATCGGCACCGGTCTAATGCCATTTACCCACTGATTAACAGTCGGACAAGAGACATTTAATTTCCTGGCCAATACGCTCTGCCCACCAAGCATGGCGCAGGCTCTTTTTAAATTATTGTTAAATTCTTTGTTCTTCATGCCGATATTATTAGGCCAAGCCTAATGAATGTCAATAGGAATTGCCTAATTATTTATTCAAGGGGAGAATTAGGCAATGCTTACAGGTAAAGAACTCGGAGACGCTATAAACCAAGCGATAAAACTAAAGATCGCCTCTGGAGCGGTATCGTCAAAGAAAGAAATTGCGCAGCACTTCGGGATAGAGCCTCCGTCGATTCATGATTGGATAAAAAAGGGTTCAATATCGAAAGACAAACTGCCTGAGCTTTGGGATTATTTCTCAGATGTTGTTGGGAAAGAACACTGGGGGATCAGCAAAACACCAATCATCTTCTCGGAAAAAGATAACGATTCGGATGAGTTGCTGCATTACGATAAAAATGACAAAGATTTGGTAGAGATATTGAATCAAGTAATTAAATTGTCTGGTAAAAGCCTAGGTCAGCGCGCTCAATTTAAAAGAGTTGTTAAATTTGGAATTGAGCTATCAAAATCAGACAAAGAGGATGACGGAGAGCAATAATCCGTCTGTGAAAGATATAAGTCTTTGGTGCAACAGAATACATTGCAAGTGCAGAGCGTAGTCTTAAAGATTAATGTACGAAAAGTCATAAAAAAATGAACATAATATTACAGCTCACGGTGGCATTATTCATCAGCGCAATGATCGCCGCAATAGCATCAAAAGACAAAGATGGCGCCGAAGCAATTGCCGCAATAACATTCACTCTTTCGGCCATTGTTATTTATCTAAGAAGAAACGATCATAAACCAAAGAAGTCTACTCCCATAGAAAATGCTTACACCTGGCCACAGTTGATGCAATACGAATTCAATGTGGTTGGGGAGTCACATTATCAAGCCGCTATCGCCAAACTAGCGGAGCAACAGGAAGCAAAATACACCAATGCGCCGGACGCAGAGATTGAGCCGCTCACAGCCTACCTGATCCCAGATGATCACAACCAGTACGACGATAAGGCAGTGCGCGTCGATATTGATGGCATGCAAGTAGGTCACCTCAGCCGGGAAGACGCAAGAAGTTTCAGGCGACGACTGAGTTCCAAAAAACTTTCCGGGAAAACCACCGCATGCAGCGCATTGATAACCGGCGGACACGAAAAGAACGGAGAAAGGATGAGCTACGGCATTGTTCTGGACATTGAGCAATTCTGGTAAATTCACTCGAATTAGCGTAAGAAGATCAACCAAAAAAGAAGGAAAGAATAAGCAAAATAAGTGATTGGTGCGAACGAGACAGATGTATGTGCAAGATCAAGTAATTATTGGTCAAGCATAAGGTTCAGTTTGCGAATTTGTGCAAGTTATTTTAGATATCCTACCAAAAAACTCATCATGACATACGACGGGAACGATCCAGCAGCTCTCCGAAGCATAGCAAATAGGCAATTCACCAGATCAATGCAGACGTTGCTGGGTATTTGTACGGGGATTGCCGCAGACAACCAGATCAATGACGGAGAAATACATTTTCTCAGCACATGGTTAACCGAGTACGAAGATGTTGCTAAGGCGTGGCCTGGATCCATCATCGCCAATAGGGTGGAGCACATCTTATCTGACGGCAGAATTACAGAAGAAGAACGGCTGAACTTGCTCGAAACGCTAACACAAGTCACCGGAAATCATTTTCTGGAAACCGGATCAGCGCAGGCAGAGATCATCGGATGCGCTTTTGATTCTCCGGAAATCATCTTCACGTCCAGCACATTCTGTTTCACAGGCGAATTTTTAGCAGGAACAAGAAGCCGATGCAGACAAATCACCGAACAACTCGGGGCAGCAACAGTGAATAGCGTGACAAAGAGAGTCACTCACCTGGTGATCGGCACAATTGGTTCCGAGGCGTGGGTGCACGAATCATTCGGGCATAAGATCGCCAAAGCCATGCAACTCAAGCAACAGGAGCATCCCATTTTTATTGTCACCGAGAAACACTGGGTTTCCGCTATCGAGTCAGTCATCAACCTCGGCTAGCTTCTCTATATCAAGCGTAAACAACACTCTCACGCCAGTTCTTGAGCAAACCAATTCGATCTCACCAGATGGATCGACGTCTAAATCCTCGCCGCGCAACCCTTGCCACGTAGCCAAATACCACAACGATCCAATCTTATCTTGCTTGATCGCCCTATCGATGCCGCCCTTAACAGTCAAAACCGGCAATTCACCGTTCTTGGCTAGAACGGCCAATTCTGGCCGATAGATTGCTAATTTTCGCCCGACATGCCACGAATTAATTAACCCTTTATCATAACCGTTTATCCGTTTTTCGTAAGATAGCTCTTCGTAAATTTGCTCTGATATCGATCGATATATTCTCACCAGCCCACCTCTCATTTCTGCTCTCACCGCATAACTATACCGAAAATAATTGCAAAATTATATTGAGTGTGTATAATACACACTATGAACAGCAAAGAAATCATCAAGAAGCTTGAACAAGACGGATGGACGCTTAGGGGCGTTAAGGGATCGCACCATGTATACACGCACCCCAACAAACCAGGCCACATCAGCGTGCCGCACCCGAAAAAAGATTTTGGCATAGGTCTTGTTAACAAGCTGCTAAAACAAGCTGGATTAAAATAAATAGGAGGTAATCATGAGATATCCCATAGCAATTGAGCCAGGCAATGAAAATCAAGCATTCGGTGTTGTCGTGCCGGATCTTCCTGGATGTTTTTCTGCCGGAGACACCTTGGATGAGGCAATCGACAACGCAAAAGAGGCGGTAGAATTATGGTTGGAAACCGTAATCGATGACGGCGGGCAAGTCCCATCCGCCAAGTTAATCGCAACCCATCAATCGAATCCGGAATTTTCTGGATGGATATGGGCGATTGTTGATATCGATCTGGTTGAATTATCCGACAAAGTAGAGCGCGTCAACATTACGCTACCATCCAGGATACTGCGCCGTTTAGACGCCGCCGCCAAAGCAGCTGGTGAATCCAGATCGGCATATATCGCGCATCTGACTTTAAGATAAGGTATTCCCGTGATTTGAGATCAAATTGCTAGTCTGTCCGGATTGGTTTCTATTCGAACCCCCTTGGTCTCGGCATTTTTCTCGGAGGTATATGCCCACGATAATTCAGCGCTACACTACCGTTGGCTCTTTCGGCATCTTTGCCCGGCATTCCCCTCCGTTTCAGAAAAAAACGCACAATTACGCAGAAAAGCACAAATCCCAGTGATAAATAAACAAGCACAACTATGTAAATAGAAATACAAGCAGCTTCGATGCTCATTTTAAACGCTCCACTCAAACAACCGAATTAACAGATAAAAAGCCAAATAAAATGAATGATACAAACAAACAAAATCCGCCGCCTGTCCAGTCTCCTCCTCCACCACCAACTGAAAGAAGAGACGAAACACCGAAAAACCCCAAATAATTTCACATGATTTTTTCAAATAGGAAAGCAACCACTAGCCACAATGGGGTTGCTGACGCTAATAACCTGATAAAGCCCAGCCACTTCGAAAAACTAGCGTTATTCTCCCTATTTTCATTGATAACCTGCTGCATCGTTCCAAGATAAAGCTCTTTGAAATCGATAATATCCAGATCCTTATATTCGCTACGATACAAATAATCGGGCTGATTTCCCATGGGTAAGAAAGAGTATCCCTTACTATTCCCCAGGACCAACAAAGCACCCAGACCGAACAGGTAAACTGATATCAGCAACACCCCGTAAAACAACCAGCTTTCAGACCCCTTATCAAACAAAGAAACCGCCAGCGCAAGAGACCCACCAGCGCCAGCAAGCAATATATTCATCAAGGTATCCCTGGATCGCTCAAGAATAACCCTATTTTCAGCTTGTGATCGCATAAGTAATTTTGCCTCCGCCTCGACGTACCCAATCAACGCATCCTTTCTATTCCAAAACATAGCTCCCTCCTCAATGTGGGTGGGTAACCCCAGTAATTTATTCACTGGATGACCCAGTTTCAAGAATTCTATCATAAAATATTAGGCAACACCTATTGACATGTAATTAGGCTTAGCCTAATATGATTACATCAACCATAAGTCGTGAGCGCAGGTTGATTGATAAACAGGAGACATGAAATGATGCCACAAAATTACGACTGGAAAGATTACCGGGCGCCTAGTAAAGCCCACCCAGTTAAAAACATCGCAATAGTTTTTGCAATAGCCCTGCTTTTTTTGGTCTTGGGATACCTCGGAGAACAAGACCACCTGGCAAAGCTAGAGCAAATAACCATCGCGAAACAATCCACCCACAAATAAGGAATCAAAATGAAAAAAGCATATTTATTAATAGCGGCAGCGACGTTAATTTTCTCTCAGTCTGCTATGGCAGAAAAATGGGTCGCAGTCGGATTGCTAACCACGCAAGTCAAAGGTAGCGCCGCGAAAGTTGAATTCGTCAGAGTATAGATGACTTTGAGTCTTTGGAGACTTGCTTGGCTATGGTCAAGAGTGAATCAATGTCGAGCGACTATATTGGGGTTGGCGGAACGAAGGGAAACCTCCCGGAAGTTCAATGGAACTTCGACGCCAACTGCTGGCTAAAAAGCAGCGACTAATACACGTCCAAAACCCATCAGGAGCATAAAAATGACGTACATCCTCGACTGGCTTCAAGGTGCATTTGTGGCGATAACGCTGGCATTGGCGGCGGCTGCAATAGCAATCACCCTGCAAGTGATCTTGGTCAATTTATTCGGATTTAAAATCAAAAGAAGGAACGATCATGAGTGAAAGAGATTCAATCAAACTCATTGGCTTGGCAGGGCAGGCGGGGTGCGGCAAGGATACTGTAGCGCAGATACTCTGCGGGACACAAGAATTCCGCAGGATTGCTTTAGCAGACCCGATCAAGAGAGGAATTTCTGAAATGTTCCGGCTGCACGAAAGCTACTTAACCAACCGCGATCTCAAAGAGATCCCGCATAAAGATCTATGCGGAAAGACGCCAAGGTACCTCATGCAGAGCTTGGGCACCGAATGGGGGAGGAACTGCATTGACTTGCAAGTCTGGCTGAAAATCGCCCAAAAAGAAATAAATTACATCAAAGGAATCGCGGAGTCACAGACTACCTATATTCGCGGTGTTGTAGTAAGTGATATCCGATTCGAAGGCGAAGCCAAATGGATAAGAGATCAGGGTGGAGTGGTGTGGCACATTAAGAGGCCGAACAATCCATACCAAATCGACCAGACCCACGAGAGCGAGACCCAACTGGCAATAGATGAGCTCGACGAGATCATCATCAATGACGGCGACACCGATGATCTGTTTGAGGACGTCGCGCTGCTTCTAGCAATGGCATCCGAAGAACAGGCCGCCTGTTAGGCCAAGACCAGGGGAACCCAATGGCATCCGTTAACAAAGTCATACTGATCGGCAACCTCGGCAAAGATCCTGAAAT
>CXWL01115310.1_pt1 | contig 17421 bp, 11 predicted proteins | sample 590931 | NCBI WGS metagenome assembly CXWL01 (sample SAMEA3498368, study PRJEB10139) | groundwater metagenome | biome: water well; material: biofilm material | place: Germany | collected 2015-04-27 | reverse complement strand
GGGCGATTTGAAACTGACCCTGAACGGCAGCGGATTCAGCGGAAAAAACTTGTACGTGACAGTACATTCACTGGTGGCTGATTTTCCGGACAGGGATGACAAGGCGATCAAAAGGGTCGCCGTTTCCGGAATGGATGCGACTGAATTACTGATCTCGAATCTCTCCCCGGGCGACTACGCCATCGCGGTGTTCGCCGATGTCAACGCCAACGGCAAACTGGACAGTAATTTCATCGGCATACCCAAAGAGCCCGTGGGAATGTCACGCAATGTGAAAGGCTGGTTCGGGCCACCGAAATTTGCCGATGCCGTTTTCAAAGTGGGCGATGGCGTAACGATGCAGTCTATTCAAATCAAGTGAGGCCGACATGAGCGACAGCCAATCTCCCATCCTCAAACTACGCAACATCAAGCGCCGTTTCATGCTGGGCGAGACCAGTATCGACGCGTTGAACAGCATCTCGCTGGACATCCACGCGGGCGAGTTCCTGGCGGTGTGGGGTCCTTCCGGCAGCGGCAAATCCACACTGATGAACATCATCGGGCTGATCGACACTCCGACCGCGGGCGAGGTGAGTTTCGACGGCCAGGATACGCGCTTGCTGGCAGACGATGCATTGACCGATTTCCGGGGACAGAAGATCGGCTTCGTGTTCCAGAACTTCAATCTCGTGCCGGTGCTCTCCGCGCTGGAGAACGTGATGTTGCCCTTGCAGATACAAGGTGTGGCGCAACACACGGCACGCGAACGTGCCGCTGCCGCGCTGGTGGATGTCGGGCTGGAGCGCTTCAAGAATTCCTTGCCGGATAAACTTTCCGGCGGTCAGCGCCAGCGTGTGGCCATCGCGCGCGCATTGGTGGTGAATCCCAAGCTGGTCATCGCCGACGAACCCACGGCGAATCTGGATTCCGAGAACAGCCGCATGGTGGTGGAGTTGATGCGCGAGATGAATCGTGCGCGCAAAGTGACCTTCGTGTTCACCACGCACGACCAGCGCCTGCTCGATCATGTGGACAGAAAAATACTGTTGCGCGACGGCAATATTGTGAGCGATGAGGTGACAGCATGAAGAACCTGTTCAAACTTGCACTGCGCGGGCTGATGCGCAACCGCCGCCGCTCCCTGGTGACGCTGCTCGCCATTGCTTTCGGATTTTCGGCCATCGCGCTGTTCGCCGGGTACACGCACAACGTGTATAGCGGACTGGCCAGGCAATCCATCCACGGGGAGTTGCTGGGCCATCTCACCCTGAGCAAGCGCGGCATGCGCAAGGAAGGCAAGCTCGATCCGGAGCGTTATCTGCTCACTGCGGTTGAAGTCGAGACCGTCACCAAACTGCTGAAGGATGAGCCGCATGTTGAGATGGTCTCGCCGCGCTTGGCCCTGAGCGGGCTGGTCAGCAACGGCCGCGCCAGCACCATCTTCATCGCCGAGGGCATCGAGCCGGCGGCAGTGGTGCGTTTGCGCCAGGGTGCGCTGACCGAGCAGGAAAAAAAGAGCGGCATGTTCGAGAACATGAGGATGCGACTTGATCCTGAGCACCCGGAAGTAGCGAGCTTGAGTGAAGGGTTGGTCGAGTTGCTGCATCTTTCCGTTGGGGGGCAGGCGGCAGTGCTGGTGAATACGCTGACCGGCCAAGCCAACGCGCTGGACATCACCTTGGGTAAATCCTTCAACACAGGCAATGCAGGCACCAATGACAAGTTCGCTTTTATGTCGCTGGTGCTGGCGCGTTTGCTACTGGATGCTGAAGGTCGTGCCGACCGCTTGACCATCCTGTTGGATGATGTGAACAACACCGAGATGATGCGTGACCGCTTGCTTGCCAAGCTGAATGGCGCTGGCCTCGATGTCGAGATACGGACCTGGCAAGACCTGTCGGATTTCTACACCCAGGTTCACGGTATGTTCGACATGATCTTCGGGTTCATTTTCTCCATCGTGTTGACCGTGGTGGTGATGAGTGTGGCGAACTCGATGGGCATGACCGTAGTAGAGCGCACCCGCGAGATCGGCACACTGCGCGCCATCGGTTTGAAACGCAGCGGCGTGGTGCGCCTATTCACGATGGAATCCATGCTGCTCACACTGATCGGCTGCGTGACAGGTTTGATCCTCACGCTGGGTGTGCGCTGGGGCATCAATGTGGCGAACATCTCCTATGTACCGCCCAATAGTCCCGGCCGCGTTCCCCTGCTGGTGGATATGGATACCGGGCGCACTATCTTTACTTTCTTATTGATGGGTGTAGTGGGAACCTTGGCGGCCTACATGCCGGCACGACGCGCGGCAAAGAAAGACATCATCGATGCGCTTGGACATGTGTAAAAACATTGCCACAGAGATCACAGAGGCCACAGAGAAAACCTTTCTGGAGTAAGTGGAGAATATGCGTTTTCTCTGTGGCTAGATTGTGTTTTAGGAAAATCGATTGGAGTTTAAATGAATCAAAATAACTTGATGGGTTTGTTGTTTGGGTTTTGGTGTGGCATAGCATTCGCCGCGCCCGATGCACACAGCATCCTGAAGAATTCCGACCAGGCGCGCGGCGGCGGTCTGCCCGGCATCGTGTGGGAGATCAAATTGCTGTCGCGCGACGGAGATCGAAGCGATGAGCCGCAACGCATCCTGGTCAAGGCGGTGGACGAGTCCAGTGTGGCGGAAACGCAGGAACCGGTGCGTTTCAAAGGCTCCAAAATATTGCAGGTGGAGCGCAACATGTGGCTCACGCGTCCGGGGCTGTCCAAGCCCATCCCCATCTCGCCGCGTCAGCGCATGAGCGGGCAGGCTTCCAACGGCGACATCGCCGCCACCAACTACGCCGGGGATTACGATGCGCAGTTAAATGGCTCGGAGGCGCTGGATGGCGAAGCGTGTTACGTGCTCGACCTGAAGGCAAAACATAAGCGTGCCACCTACGACCGCATCCGCTACTGGGTGTCGGTCAAACGCGTGGTCGGCATCAAAGCCGAGTTCTATTCGGTGAGCGGCAAGTTGTTGAAGAGCGCGCGCTTCGAATACAACAATACCATCGAACATGAAGGCAAACGCATTCCCTTCGTCAGCAGGATGACCATCCGTGATGCGCTGATCGATGCCGAAACCACGATGGAGTTCGGCACGGTGAAAGTGAAGAAGATATCGGCAGCGGAGTTCGATCTCGGACAACTGCAATGAGACTGGTTGTCCTTGTGTTGTGTGCATGCGTTTCGAACGCCTTGGCGGACGAGGCGGATTGGAGTACCTCGTGGGACGGCACGCTCTACGGCTATGCCAATAGCGCGGAGTTGCGCGGCGACAGCATACTCAATCCGGGTAATCAGGTCGCACGGCTGGCGCAACGCAGCGATGTCGCCGAGCTGCGTCTCAATTTCAAGGCGGAGAACGAGACCGTGCGTTTCACTGCACGTCCCATCGCATCGATACGCGGGCTGAGCAACGGTTTCGGCGCACAGCAACGCAGCGAGAGTTATGTGAGCCAGTGGCAAGTGCGGGTGCGCGCCGCCGAGAGCTGGAATATCGCAGCGGGACGCGAAGTAATGAACTGGGGCGCGGCGCAGTTCCGTTCGCCTTCCAGCCCGTTCTATTTCGATAACGGGCGCAGTGATCCGATGCGCGAACTGTCCGGCATGGATGTGCTGAAGCTCTCATGGACGCCGGATATGAAGAGCAGTGTCAATCTGGCGCGCATCGTGCGTTCCGGCTATGGCGCGGCCCAGCCGGATGTGTGGCGCGATAGCTGGCTGGCGAAATTCGATCAGCGCGGCAATGAATGGGCCTATGGGCTGGTTGCGGTCAAAGGTCCGCATCTGCCGACTTTCCACGGGGCGCACGGGCAAATGACTGTTAGCGACGAGCTGATGGTGTACGGCGAAGTCGGCTCTTCAGCGAATGCGTCAGCATTGCAATCGTCTGCTGATGTTATGCAGCCGTTTACCGTGCAAGTACCCTCGTCGCGCCACACGACGACCTTGGCTGGCGCGTCCTATACCTTCGAGAGCGGGCAATCGCTCGCCGCCGAATACCTGCATGACGGTCACGGCTACACTTCGGCGCAAGAGAGCGCTTATTTTCAGCGCGCCACTACCATGCCGGGCATGGCTTTGGGATATGCGCCGCGTTTACTTGGGCGCGATTATTTGCATTTGGTGTGGCAGAGCAATTTGCTGGAAAGCAGCGGCTACTGGCGCATGATGGTCACGCATAACGTCACCGACGGCAGCAGCGAAGTGGGTGGATACGGTGAAGCCACGCTGAATCCACACCTCAGCGCGTTTGCGATGGCGGTATTGAATAACGGCAATGCAAACCAGGAACTGTCCGCACTGTTTACACGCAGTATTACATTGGGTTTGAAGGTCGCGCTGCCATGATGCCGGCCTGCAGACATCAGATGAAAAAAATCCGCCCATGAAGAAAATCTGCATTGGTTTTCCCATCGCAATCATCAATTCAGCAGTCTGAGCGACAGAGATCAGGTGCTGGCGATCAATCGCTTTCTGCCGGCGCGGCGCATCTGGTTACAATTTTTCTTTAACCAGATTGATAAACGTGTGTTGCAAGGCGGGTGACGTGTCATGCAGCGAATTTTGTGCATCGAGTCGTTTCAGCATGTCGTGATACAGCCGCACCGTCTCGACATGGATGACCGCCTCTCCCCCGCGGGATTTGCCGTGTTTCGCTTTCTCGTAGTAGGCGGGGCGAGACAGCAGAGGCATCATGCGCTTCACGTCGGACCACACATCCGGATTCAAGCCGGATTGCATCGTCAGGATGCGCGCATCCTCCAGATGTCCCATGCCCTGGTTGTAGGCGGCGAGCGCCAGCCACAGGCGATCCTGTTCCGAGATGCGCAGCGGCAGCTGTTCCTTGAGCAGTTGCAGGTAGCGTGCACCGGCCATAATGCTTTCGCGCGCATCCAATCGATTCTCCACACCCATGCGGTCGGCGGTATCTTCAGTGAGCATCATCATGCCGCGCACATGGGTGAATGAAGTGGCGTTCGGATTCCAGCGTGATTCGCGATAAGCGAGTGCGGCGAGCAAGCGCCAGTCCAACCCTGTCAGCTCGGCGGCGTCAGTAAACCATAGTCGATAATGCGGCAGCAGGGTGCGCGCATGGGCGATGAAGGTGGCCGTATCGATTGTACCCAGGCGCTCGTTGTAACCGTAATGGCGGTCGATCAAGCGGCGCAAGGTGCCATCCTGACTGATCTGCGCGAAGAACAGGTTCGCTTCGTCCAGCAATGTCGCGTCACCATCGGCTGCGATAGCCCAAGCCATCTGCGAGGGGGCAAGCAAGCTCATTCCCTCATTCAGATCAGGATAATAATTGCGCATGGTGGCGATCTGCTCCTCGTTGGCGACGGTGCAATCCAGCTTGCCTTCCGCGACATCCTGCAGCAGCTGTACGGGAGTTGTCCCTTTGCGGGATTGCCACTCCAGATCATCGTGCTCAACACGCACAAACCGCAGAATCGCTTCCTGAGGTGATTCTGCCGGCACGGTTAGTTTGCGCTCATACAAGTCATCGATCTTTTTGGTTGCCTTGTCGTTGCAGACGACCCGCTCATCAAGCGATTGATAACTGGTGCTGAAGCGCAGAGCAAAATTGGATTGGGAGCGAAATCCGGTGGCCAGATGGGCGAGATCGGTTTTCAGGCTGAATATCGCCGTATCGGAAGTCTGCCTGAGCAAGCGAAGTTTGACGTTGAGGTGTTCGGCGAACAGCGCGGCCAAATCGGATTCGAATGCCGAATCCGTTTCCATTTCAGTGCTCGGCACGACCATCACCAATTCACCTTGACGCCAATCAGGTAAGGGGTGCGCTGTTGTGAGCTTGATCGCCAACCAGGCCAAGAGCCCGATCACAACAGCGAGTCGCAGTGGAAGCAGACCTAGCATGGCAACATTCTGCCCGAAATTGGCACTTGCTGGTAAAATGCGCGCCNNGAAAAGGACATCCACCGGATGTCCTTTTTTGTTTGAAATGATGATGTTGGGCGAAACATCAGCGTAACGCCTGTCGCGGATCATTTTGACAGGGGATTCTGGAACAGGTTGGGGGGCGTCGGGTGTAAAATCTCCCCTCGAAATCTTTGCCGTCAATCATGTCTCAGCCCGCTTTTATTCACCTTCGACTTCACAGCGAATATTCCATCGCCGACGGCATCGTGCGTCTCGATTTGGAAGTGTACAAAACTGAGACAGATGGTACGCCATCTCTGGATAAAGAAGGCAAGCCGATTAAAATTCACGTTTGTCCGCCAGTAGAAGCAGCGCGTGCCAATGGCATGCCCGCGTTGGCGCTCACCGATCTCAGCAATGTCTTCGGGCTGGTCAAATTTTATATAGCGGCACGCGCTGCGGGGGTCAAACCCATTATCGGATGCGACGTATATATCAGCAACGATGCCGCGCGCGACCAGCCTTTCCGCCTGTTGCTGCTGTGCCAATCCCATGCCGGTTATCTGCGCTTGTGTGAGTTGCTCACCCGCGCCTATCTGGAGAATCAATATCGCGGTCGTCCCGAGATTCGCAAGGAATGGCTAAGTGTAGGAACGGATGGACTGATCGCCTTGTCCGGAGCGCATCTGGGTGAGGTGGGTATCACGCTGTTGAATGGAAATGCGGCCAGTGCGAAGGTCATCGCCCAGGAATATGCCGGGCTGTTCCCCGATCGTTTCTATCTGGAAGTGCAACGCTACGGTTTCTCCCGCGAGGAGTTGCATCTGCGCGATATGGTGAAGCTGGCGGCGGAATTGGCATTGCCGGTGGTTGCCACGCACCCGGTGCAGTTCCTCACCATCGATGACTTCAAGGCGCACGAGGCGCGGGTGTGTATCGCCGAAGGCTACGTGCTGAACGACAAACGCCGGCAGCGCCAATTTACCGCGCAGCAATATTTCAAGACACAGGCCGAGATGGCAGCGCTATTCGCGGACTTGCCGGAAGCGTTGCAGAACAGCGTGGAGATCGCCAAGCGTTGCAATCTCACATTGAAACTGGGCAAGCCGCATCTGCCCGACTTCCCCACGCCCAACGGCGAGACGCTGGATAATTATCTGCGCAGCGAATCCGAGCGCGGACTGCACGAGCACATGCTGCGGCTATTCCCGGACGAGGCGGTGCGCACCGCCAAGCTGCCGGAGTATCAGGAGCGTCTGGCGTTCGAGCTTGAGACCATCATCAAGATGGGCTTCCCCGGTTACTTTCTGATTGTGGCTGACTTCATCCGCTGGGCCAAATCCTATCGCGATGAAAAATTTCCCAACGGCGTGCCGGTCGGTCCCGGGCGCGGTTCCGGTGCCGGTTCGCTGGTGGCCTATTCGCTCGGCATCACCGATCTCGATCCGCTGCGCTATGAACTGCTGTTCGAGCGCTTCCTGAATCCGGAGCGCGTTTCCATGCCCGACTTCGACGTGGACTTCTGTCAGGACGGACGCGAGCGCGTCATCGAATATGTGCGCCACAAATACGGCGTGCAGAACGTGTCGCAGATTGCCACCTTCGGCACCATGGCATCCAAAGCGGTAATCCGCGACGTCGGGCGCGTGATGGATTTTCCGTATGGACTGTGCGACCGACTCTCCAAGCTGGTGCCGCTGGAAGGGGTGAAACCGGTGTCGCTGAAGAAGGCGCGCGAGCTGGAGCCGGAGTTCAATGCCGTTATCAACAGCGAAGAGGGCGTGGAAGAGTTGATGGAACTGGGCGAACGTCTGGAAGACCTGACGCGCAACGTCGGTATGCACGCGGGCGGTGTGTTGATCGCGCCGGGCAAGCTCACCGATTTCTGTCCGCTGTATTGTGCCGAGGGCAGCGACAGTACGGTGAGCCAGTTCGACAAGGACGATGTGGAAGCGGTCGGTCTGGTGAAGTTCGACTTCCTGGGCTTGCGCACATTGACGATCATTGATTGGGCGGTGCGCTATGTGCGGCAGTTGCAAGCAATGCAGGGGAGCGCAGAGATTCTTCCCCCACCCCAACCCTCCCCCGATGGGAGAGGGGGCAATCGCCCCCCCCTGCACAATAAAGTTATGCAGCATAGTGCAGGGAGCACATCACTCCCTCCACCTCCGGGGGAGGGTTGGGGTGGGGGAATTCCTTTTACTATCGAAGCCATTCCGCTCGATGACAAGGCTACCTACGACCTCATCTTCAAGACCGGAAACACCACAGCGGTGTTCCAGTTCGAATCGCGCGGAATGAAAGACGCGTTGGTGAAAGCCAGGCCTGACTGTCTGGAAGACCTGATCGCGCTGAATGCGCTCTATCGACCCGGCCCGATGGATTTCATTCCCGACTTCATCAACCGCAAGCATGGCCGGGAGAAAGTGATCTATCCGCATCCATGTTTGGAGAAGGTGGTTGGCAATACCTACGGCATCATGGTGTATCAGGAGCAGGTGATGCAGTCGGCGCAGGTGGTGGCGGGCTACACACTGGGACAGGCGGATATGTTGCGCCGCGCGATGGGCAAGAAGAAAGCCTCCGAGATGGCGGAACAGCGTGCGATTTTTGTGGCGGGCGCGGAGAAAAACAATATCGGCGCGAAACAGGCGAACGAAATCTTCGACATGATGGAAAAGTTCGCCGGCTACGGCTTCAACAAGTCGCACGCCGCAGCCTACTCGCTCGTTGCTTATCAGACGGCGTATCTCAAGTGCCATCATCCTGCCGCGTTCATGGCCTCGACCATGACCTCGGAAATGGTCAATACCGACAAGGTTCACTTCTTCTATCAGGACACACTGCAACAAGGTTTGAAGATCTTGCCGCCTGATATCAACAGTTCGGTGTATCGCTTCACGCCGATTGATGAAAAGACCATCGCGTATGGTCTGGGTGCGTTGAAAGGGACGGGAGAGGCTGCGGTGGAGAACATCGTACAGGCACGCAAGGATGGTGCGTTCAAGGATTTGTTTGATTTTTGTCGCCGCGTGGATAAGCGCATCGTCAATCGCCGCGCCATCGAGGCGCTGATCAGGAGCGGCGCTTTCGACAGTATCAATCCTTCGACAGGCTCAGGACAGGCTCACCGCGCAAGCATGATGGCATCACTTGATGCAGCTTTGGCCAGTGCCGAGCAACAGGCGCGCGCGGCGAATCAAAACAGCCTGTTCGGTGACGACGAAAGCCAGGCCATGCCGGTGCACATGGCGGACGTGCCGCGCTGGAAGATGCGCGAGCAATTGCAACAGGAAAAAACCGCGCTGGGTTTTTATCTGAGCGGGCATCCTTATCAGGAATTCGCGGCGGAGCTGGCGAACTTCGTGAAAACCAAGCTAGTAGATATCACGCCGGACATCGTGCAACCCGCGAGTGGCAACAATGGAAATTATGGCAACGGCGGTGGACGTCGCAGCAACGCAATGCAGCTGGTGTTGGCGGGCGTGGTCAGCGGGGTGCGTATCCTGCAAACACGGCGCGGCAAGATGGCGGTAATCACGCTGGATGACGGCAGCGCGCAACTTGAGATGACCGTGTTCAACGAACTCTACGATGCGAACCGCACCTGGATACGCGATGATGAATTGCTGGTAGTGCGCGGCAAAGCCAACCTGGATGATTACTCAGGCAACATGCGAATCACAGCGGAGGAGTTGTTCGATTTTGCCTCGGCGCGTGCTGTGTTCGCCAAACGTCTGGATATCTCTTGCTCAATCGACGACAAAGTGCGCGTGCCGCAGCTGGCCGAATTGCTCAAACCTTACTGTGGCGGCAAATGCCCGGTGCAGATCAATTATCGCAACCTTACCGGTAGCGTTCCGTTGCGTCTCGGGGAGCCATGGCAAGTCACTTTGCCGGAGGAATTGCTGGATGGCTTGCGTAGCTTGTGCGGTAAAGAAAATGTGCAGGTGATCTACGCCTGACGCAATAGTTCTTTGGCGCGAAGTAGAGCATCATCCAGATTTGCCGTTAGATTTTCTTTCTCCAAACGCTTGAAGAATTCCGCCTGTTGCATCAGGAAGTAAGGCTGCGTGTGCGGACCGCACAGAATGAGATGTTTGCCGCGCTTGAGTAGTTTGTTATGCAGATCTTCCAACACGTGCAGCGCGCTGGCATCCATGCTGATTACTTCGCTCATGTTTAGCACCAGCACTTCCGGCTCAATGTGTTGCTGGTGCAGCACGCTTTCCAGCTTGTCCGCCACGCCGAAGAACAGCGCGCCATATAGGCGATAGATCAGCACGCCGGGAGGCGCCATCTTGCGCGCGCGCGTCGCCTCGCCGTCGTCCGGCATCTGCGTGTGTTCTTCCGACAGGCGCACGTGCGAGAGTTCGGTCATGTTGCGGATGAAGAAGATCGCGGCAAGCAGCAGGCCGACTTCCACCGCCACCGTCAGATCGAAGATCACCGTGAACAGAAAAGTGACCAGCAGCACCACAGCATCGTGCCGAGGGTAGCCTTTGAGCCGTTTAAAGACTTCCCATTCACCCATGTTGATGGCCACGATGAGCAGGATGGCGGCGAGCGAGGCGAGCGGAATGTATTGCGCCAGCGGTGCGGCTATCAAAATGATAAGCAGCAGCGTGAGTGCATGAACGATGCCGGAGATCGGGCTGGTTGCACCGGAACGCACGTTGGTGGCAGTGCGCGCGATGGCACCCGTGGCGGGGAGACCGCCGAAGAATGGCACGACTATGTTGGCAATACCCTGTGCCATCAGCTCCTGATTCGGGTCATGCTTGTCGTCGATCATGCCGTCGGCCACTGCTGCCGAAAGCAGCGATTCGATCGCGCCGAGCAGCGCAATGGTGAATGCGGGCATGATGAGATGGCGCAGTGTGCTGACCGAAAACTCCGGCATGGTGAAGTCCGGCAGACCCTGAGGTATACCACCGAAACGTGAGCCTACGGTTTCCACCGGTAGGTTGAACAGCACGACCACGGTTGTTCCGAGCACCAGTGCCACGATGGGCGAGGGGAAACGCTGCGCCCATGATTTCGGGTAGAACCAGATGAACAGCGTGCTGACTATCGCCAGCGCCAGCGTGATGAAATCCACAGTGGGCAGGGCATGCCACAGCGCGGCAAGCTTATGGAAGAACTCGGCGGGCAGTGATTCGGTCTCCAGTCCCAGAAAATCCTTGAACTCGCTCAGCACGATTAACACTGCGATACCGTTGGTGAAACCGATGATGAGCGGGCGCGGGAAATATTTGATCAGATTGCCGAGCTGAAATGCGCCCATCAACAACAGCATCACACCGGCCATGATGGTACAGATCAACAGATTGGCGTAGCCGTACTGCGCGATGATACCGAACACGATGACGATGAACGCGCCGGTCGGGCCGCCGATTTGCACGCGCGATCCGCCGAGCGCAGAGATGATGAAACCGGCAATAATCGCGGTGAAAATGCCCGCCTCCGGTTTGGCGCCGGAGGCGATGGCGAAGGCGATGGCGAGGGGTAGTGCAACCACGCCGACCGTAATGCCGGCGGTGATGTCGGTGCTGAAGCGTGCTTTGTTGTAACCGCGCAGAGCGTCGAGCAGGCGCGGGCGAAAGTATTGCGAGAATTTCACCAACAGCGAATTGTTCATACGTGCTGTGTCAGCATCTCCTATAAGCCAATTGTCATTCCCTACTTGATGCGCATCCCCGGCTGTGCACCGTCATCCGGCGACAAAATGAACAATCCCGGCGTCTCGCCGGAAGCAGCCAGCACCATGCCTTCAGACAGACCGAACTTCATCTTGCGCGGCGCGAGATTGGCGACCACTACCGTCATGCGGCCTTTTAACTTCTCCGGATCGTAAACCGATTTAATACCGGCGAACACCGTGCGCGGTTGAACTTCGCCGATGTCCAGCGTCAGCTTCAATAATTTTTCCGCGCCCTCCACATGCTCCGCATTGACGATGCGCGCCACGCGCAGATCGACCTTGCTGAAGTCGTCGATGCTGATGGTCTCGGCGATGGGTGAAATCCCCCCTGACCCCCCTTTTGCAAAGGGGGGAATCGTAGCAGTTTCACCGCGCACCAGTATTTCCACAGAAGCTCCCCCCTTCGACGAAGGGGGGTTGGGGGGGATTTGCGAGGTGGCATGTTGCTGCGCCTCGGCATGGCGAGTTTGCGAATGGGATTCAGTCATGGGTTTCAGACTTTCCTGGTTGGCGGTGACCATGGTTTCGATCAGCTTGGGATCGAGGCGGGTCGCTAGGTGTTGGTAAGTGTTGATGGTGTGACCGAGCAGCAAAGTTCGAGCGTCATTCCATTGCAGGGGGGCGATGTTGAGAAAAGCTTCCACATCCTCCGCCAGCTTTGGCAGTACTGGTTTAAGGTAAACCGTGAGGCTTCTGAATGCATTCAGAATGACAGTGCAAACTTCGTGCAGTTCAACATCTCTTCCATCCTGTTTGGCCAATTCCCATGGTTTGTTGCGATCAACATACTGGTTGACGGTATCCGTCAGATACATGATTTCCCTGAGTGCATTTGCATAATTGCGTTGCTCATAGAGTTCGGCAATGCCGCTGGTGCGACTACCATCAGTGACCTCTTCTTCAATGAACTGTCCTTGAATAAAGCCCTCGGGGTCTCCGGAAATATTGACGGCAAGAGCGAAAAGTCCCTTAAGGAAACGTTCTCTTTCTGTGGAAAGGGATGCGGCAAGTTTTCCGTTAAAACGTTTGGTGATGAAGCCCGCAGCCCGTGAAGCCAAGTTGATGTACTTGCCAATCAGGTCGCTGTTCACCTTCACCACGAAATCGTCGAGGTTGAGGTCGAGGTCTTCCATCGTGCCGTTGAGTTTTGCGGCGTAGTAGTAGCGCAGATATTCGGTGTTCTTGATGTGGTCGATGTAGCTGCGCGCGGTGATGAAGGTGCCGCGCGACTTGCTCATCTTCTCGCCGTTGACGGTGAGGAAGCCGTGCGCGAACAGTTTGGTCGGGGTGCGGAAACCGGCGTGCTGCAGCATCGCGGGCCAGAACAACGCGTGGAAATACAGGATGTCTTTGCCGATGAAGTGGTACAGCTCGGTGTCGGAGCCGGGTTTCCAGTATTCGTCGAAATTCAAGGGCGCTCCCTCACCCCCAGCCCCTCTCCCGGTGGGCGAGGGGAGTTGTTGCTCCCTCTCCCCGTGGGAGAGGGCTGGGGTGAGGGTGCTTTTGTCACACAGCTGCTTAAAACTTCCCATGTAGCCGACCGGTGCATCCAGCCACACGTAGAAATACTTGCCCGGTGCGTCGGGGATATCGAAGCCGAAATAGGGGGCGTCGCGCGAGATGTCCCAATCAGTGAGCTTGTTCTCGCCTTCCGCGCCCAGCCATTCCTGCATCTTGTTGGCGGCTTCTGGCTGCAGCGCACCGCTGCGTGTCCATTCACGCAGGAATTGCTGGCAGCTGTTGGCGGAGAGCTTGAAGAAATAGTGGTCGGAGTTGCACAGTTCCGGCTTCGCCCCGGACACCGCAGAGTAGGGGTTGATGAGTTCGGTGGGAGCATAGGCTGCGCCGCACACTTCGCAGTTGTCGCCGTATTGGTCTTTGGCGTGGCACTTCGGGCATTCGCCCTTGATGAAGCGGTCCGGCAGGAACATGTTCTTGACCGGGTCGTAATACTGTTCGATGGAGCGCACTTCGATCAGTCCATTCGCTTTCAGCGTGCGGTAGATACCCTGGGCGAATTCGCGGGTCTCGCTGGAGTTGGTCGAGCCATAGTTGTCGAACTTGACATGGAACGCCGCGAAGTCATCGTAGTGTTCCTGCCACACGCGGGCGATCAGTTGCTCCGGCGTGATGTCTTCCTTCTCGGCGCGCAGCATGATGGGCGTGCCGTGGGTGTCGTCGGCGCACACATAGTGGCAGGTATTGCCGCGCATCTTCTGGAAACGCACCCAGATATCGGTCTGGATGTATTCGACGAGGTGGCCGAGGTGGATGCTGCCGTTGGCATAGGGCAGTGCGGAAGTAACGAGAATCTTGCGGGTCATGTAACAGTTTCCTTAAACGAGGCGCGATTGTAGCAAAACCCACGCATCCCCGAGGATTTTGGGTAAAATCGCGCCCGTTGAAATTCAAGGAGAAGCGGGAAGGGTGAAGAGGGAAGAGGGAAGGGTAAGTGCGGTTTGGCTTTTACCCTTCTCCCTTTACCCTTTTCCCTTCTCCCAAAGCGATGAGCATCAAGTCAGACAAGTGGATACGCCGCATGGCAGAGCAGACCGGCATGATCGAGCCGTTCGAGCCGAATCAGGTGAAAGAAGTGAACGGCAAGAAGATCGTGTCCTATGGCACATCAAGCTACGGCTACGACATACGCTGTTCGCGCGAATTCAAGCTGTTCACCAACATCAACAGCACCATCGTCGATCCCAAAAACTTCGACCCCAGTTCATTCGTGAACGTGGAAGCCGACTACTGCATCATTCCGCCCAACTCTTTCGCGCTGGCACGCACCATCGAATATTTCCGCATCCCGCGCAACGTGCTGACTATCTGCCTGGGCAAATCGACTTACGCGCGTTGCGGCATCATCGTCAACGTCACCCCGTTTGAGCCGGAATGGGAAGGTTATGTGACGCTGGAATTCTCCAACACCACGCCGCTGCCCGCCAAGATTTACGCCAACGAGGGCGTGGCGCAGGTGCTGTTTTTCGAGAGCGACGAAGTGTGCGAGACCTCTTACAAAGACCGTGGTGGCAAGTATCAGGGCCAGGTCGGTGTCACGTTGCCGAAGATTTAATTCAATGAACGATTTTCAAACTACCCCGATACATTTTTCCGTTCGTCCTGAGTGTTGCGCTTTGCGCAATGTATCGAAGGATCGAACCGAAAAACACTCGGTACGAACGGTTTTCTGATGCCACACCGCAAAAAAATCATCTGGCGTTCCCCCACCGGCGAAATCATCGCTTGCGTGGAGAAGAACAAGGTGCTGCAAGAAAACCTCGAAGAGATACGCCAGGTCTGTCAGGATGCACTGGAAGATGCGGTGCTCATGGGCTGTGACGAAAAGCAGGTACGCGCCATTCTGGCCGAGCTGATCACCCGGCTTGAAAATCCCTATTCCGGACGATAAAGATCGTGTCCGTGAAATCTGCGACAATCCGCGCCACTGTTGCACCCCTGTAGGGAGTCATCCATGAAATTCAATTTTAGTTACGGCATCACATTGACCTGCGGCCAATATGAGCCTGCACTGAAGTGGTGTAGGCAGGAATTTCGCCAAAAGGCGAAAGCTCGCAAATTTGATCTCCAACACGTTTCGCACGTATGCGGCAGTTTGTGCAGCTTCTTCAATCAGGGAGACACCCATGAAGTTTAATTTTCCCATCATCATCATCGACGAAGATTACCGTTCGGAGAATGCCAGCGGTCACGGCATACGTGGACTTGCCGATGCGCTTGAGAAAGAGGGCATCGAAGTCGTCGGTATGACCAGTTATGGCGATTTGACCTCATTCGCCCAGCAACAGAGCCGCGCATCGGCCTTCGTGCTGTCCATCGACGATGAGGAATTCGGCGCGGGGAGTGATGAAGAGACGGAAGTTGCGCTGCGCACGCTGCGTGCGTTCGTGGAAGAGATACGCTACAAAAATTCGGATATTCCGATCTATCTGTACGGCGAGACGCGCACCTCGCGCCATATTCCGAACGACATTCTGCGCGAGCTTCACGGCTTCATCCATATGCACGAGGACACGCCGGAATTTGTGGCGCGCCACATCATCCGCGAGGCGAAGTCATACATGGATTCGCTGGCGCCGCCGTTCTTCCGCGCGCTGGTTGATTACGCGCAGGACGGTTCGTATTCCTGGCACTGTCCCGGACACTCCGGCGGTGTGGCGTTTTTGAAATCGCCGGTGGGGCGCATGTTCCACCAGTTTTTCGGTGAGAATATGTTGCGTGCCGACGTGTGCAACGCGGTGGACGAACTGGGACAGTTGCTCGACCACACTGGCCCGGTCGCGGCGTCCGAGCGCAATGCCGCGCGTATCTTTAATGCCGATCATCTGTTCTTCGTCACCAACGGCACCTCGACTTCCAACAAGATCGTGTGGCACTCCATGGTGGCACCGGATGACATCGTGGTGGTGGATCGCAACTGCCACAAATCCATCCTGCACGCGATCATGATGACCGGCGCAGTGCCGGTGTTTCTGACGCCGACGCGCAACAATTTCGGCATCATCGGCCCCATTCCGAAATCCGAATTTGAACCGGAGACCATCCAGAGGAAGATCGACGCCAATCCGTTCATCAAGGACAAGAAGCGCAAGCCGCGCATCCTCACCATCACGCAGAGCACTTACGACGGCGTGATGTACAACGTGGAAATGCTGAAGGAGATGCTGGACGGCAAGATCGACGCACTGCACTTCGACGAGGCCTGGCTGCCGCATGCCGCCTTCCACGATTTCTACAAGAGCATGCACGCCATCGGCAAAGGCCGCCCGCGCGCCAAAGAATCCATGATCTTCTCCACTCAATCGACGCACAAATTGCTGGCCGGTCTGTCGCAAGCTTCGCAGATTCTGGTGCGCGACAGCGAGTCGCGCAAATTGGACCGGGACTGTTTCAACGAAGCCTACCTGATGCACACCTCGACTTCGCCGCAATACGCCATCATCGCCTCGTGCGACGTGGCCGCCGCGATGATGGAGCCGCCGGGCGGAACTTCATTGGTGGAAGAGAGCATCGCCGAAGCACTGGATTTTCGCCGCGCCATGCGCAAGGTGGATGAAGAGTGGGGTGCGGACTGGTGGTTCAAAGTGTGGGGGCCGGATTATCTGTCCGAAGAGGGCATGGCCGAACGCGAGGACTGGGTGCTGCGCACCGAGGATCGCTGGCACGGCTTCGGCAAACTGGCCGAGGGTTTCAACATGCTGGACCCGATCAAAGCCACCGTCATCACACCGGGGTTGAACGTCGATGGCGATTTCGCCGACAGCGGCATCCCGGCCAGCATTGTCACCAAATATCTCGCCGAGCACGGCGTGGTGGTGGAGAAATGCGGCCTGTACTCCTTCTTCATCATGTTCACCATCGGCATCACCAAGGGGCGTTGGAACACCATGGTGACCGAGCTGCAACAGTTCAAGGACGACTACGACAAGAACCAGCCGTTGTGGCGCATCCTGCCCGAGTTTATCGCCAAGAATCCGCGCTATGAAAAGATCGGCCTGCGCGACCTGTGCGACCAGATCCACGGTATCTATAAGGCGAATGATGTGGCGCGCCTGACCACCGAGATGTATCTGTCCGACATGGTGCCGGCGATGAAACCCTCGGATGCGTTTGCCAAGATGGCACATGGCGAGATAGATCGCGTGGCCATTGACGATCTGGAAGGTCGCGTCACCGCCGTGTTGCTCACGCCCTATCCGCCGGGCATCCCGCTGCTGATCCCGGGTGAGCGCTTCAACAAGACCATCGTGGACTACCTCAAGTTCGCGCGCGATTTCAACCAGCGTTTCCCG
>CXWL01007434.1_pt1 | contig 17428 bp, 15 predicted proteins | sample 590931 | NCBI WGS metagenome assembly CXWL01 (sample SAMEA3498368, study PRJEB10139) | groundwater metagenome | biome: water well; material: biofilm material | place: Germany | collected 2015-04-27 | reverse complement strand
GTCTATTCTCCAGAAGATCACCAAAGCCCGCACCATCCACCAGCATCGAGAGCCGCGTCACCCAACGCGACGGTGTCGTCGGCGCACCGCCATCTTTCTCAGCCCGCGTCAGCAACACTTCGTCGCCGGCCGCCGCTTGCGTAAAATCGTGCGCGGACAGACCGACGCGCCGCTCCGGCTGACTGACGTCGAGCTCGCGCCGCATCGGCCGGTTGAGCCACGGCCCCGGATCGGTGGCAGGCGGCCACACGCCCTCGTTCAATCCGCCCAGGATCATCAAATCCGCATGCTGCAGCCGAACTTCCAGTGGCCCCAAAATCGAAAGTCGCGGGTGCTGTCCCAGATGCGGCCTCACCGAAATCGCATCCATCACTGTGCGGATGAACGCCGCATACTCAGCCCCGCGCATTGAAAGTTCGACACCGTCGGCAGCAGTCGCCAGCTGCTCGAACATATTGAAGGCTGCTTCCCCTGCATCGCCGTCCCACAACGGTTGCGCCGTCGACTTCGCGAAGCCGCTCAGAAGCTCGCCCGCTTCGCGATGCAACTGCGCCAGCCTCATCACGTCCAGCCCGTCACCGGCCATCGCCGCCGCAAACGAACCGCACGCCAGATCAAGCTGCTCGACCAGCTTGGCCGCACTCGACTTCACATCGATTGCCGCACGCAAGCCGGCAACGCCCGCCGCTGGACGCGGTCCGCGCAACGCCTGCACTTCAAGGTCTATCGTCAGCGCCCGCGCTTCGGCCGCCGTCTCGAATCCGAGCACCGCAAGCGGATGCTTCAACAACGCGAGCAACTGCACCGGCGCAAACTCTTGCGCCGCCGCATCCGCAATGAGTGAAAGGAACCGCCCGGGCACCGTCTGCGAAAGCGGCACACCGGCAGAGTCGTCGATCGCAATCCCCCACCGCTTGAGCTCCCCCGCAACCCGCCGGGCTAGCGTGCGATCCGGCGTCACCAACGCCGCGGTCTTGCCCGGCGTCTCGATCGCCTCCCGCAGGGCGAGCGCAATGACCAGCGCTTCCTCAGAGGGCGTATGTGCAACCACAACCGAAAGCCCGCGCAAGCCCTCCGCGACCTCCGCACGTCGCTCCTCGACGAGGTCACGCCACGCGGGCGTCTTCGCCGCCGGTCGCAGCGCCTCGGCGAGCAGCCGCACGCGCGCGCGATGCGGCGCACGGTCCGTCCACGGTTCAACGTCGCCGCGCGTCGCGTCCACCTTGGCGAGCAACTGGCGCATGCTGTGTTGCGGATGCCCGGCCTCCGTCGCCTCCCATGTCTCGCGATCGAGTTCCAAATCGATACCGGGCAGCACGACTGCCCCATTCGGCATATAAGCAATGGTGCGCAGCAACTCCGCCGTCGCAGGTACGCTGCCCGTCGAACCTGCGGCGATCACCGGAAAGCCCGGCGCCACCTCGCGCCAACGCGCCGCCGCCTGGCGCAACGCCGTGTCGCGATGCGCAGCCGGATCGGATGCCCCCTCTGCCACAAGAATCGCCGGCCACTCCTTGGTCAAAATGCCAAGGAACTGAAGCGTCTTCTCCCAGTGGCGCGACAACTCATGCGGCACGAGTGTCTGCAACCGCTCCCACGCAAGCCCCTCAGCCGTTGCCTGATCGAGCAACTGCGCAAGCTCCCGCGCGAGCTTCAATGCATGGGCAGGCGTCGCAGCGCCAAGCGTGCGCGCATCTTCTTGTTCTGCAAGTCGCGCCGACCATTGCTGGATCAACTTCGCAAGCAAGAGCTCGCGCCGGAACGGCGACAAGGGCGCCGGCAAATCCACGCCCAGCTCCCGCACCGCATCGTCCGAATCGTCTTCAAGCGGCGACGGCGCATCGTCGAAATCGCCGAGCGCCCGCATGCGCGGCAGCACCGCGACGCGCCCCGCCGCCACGCGCGCAAAGGCTTCGCCGAGCGTGCGGATCGCACGCCGCGTCGGCAGCAGGATCAGCGCGCGCGACAACGCAAACGGATCGTCGGCTGAAAATCGTGCCAGAACCCCACGCGCAAGTTCGTCGGCAAAGGCGGCGCCCGGGGGGATCGTGAAAAGATTGATCCGGCGCATGGCCCGAGCTAAGGCGCGTCGTGGCGCATGGCCATGAATTGGTCCGCTTCCGCCTTGGCCTCCGGCGTGCCGATGTGCATCCATTTGCCGTCAAGCCGAATGCCGAACAGGCGCTCCTGCGCGATCGCCAAGTCCCAGAGTTTGTTCGTCGAGAAGGCACCGTCCGGCCCGCGCGCGATCAGCCGCGGATGAATGATCTGCACACCCGGCCACGCGAACGGCGCCAAGCGCTGAGGCTCGCGCCGCTTCAAACGCCCGTTCGCGTCCATCGTGAAGTCGCCCTTACCGTCGAAGCCGATCGAACTGAACGTCGGCGCCATCAGCATCAGGCAGTCCATCGCCGCATCGTCCCACATCGCGGCCATGCGGCCCAAATTCGACCCCAGGCTTTCAAGCCAAATCGAATCGCTGTTGTAGGTAAAGACGGGCTCGTTCTCGAACTGCGGCAAGGCCCGTTTCAGCGCACCGCCTGTATCGAGCAGCCTCTCGCGCTCGTCTTGAATGCGGATCTCGACGTCCCGGCGGTTTTTCAAATGTGCGATGATCATCTCGCCCTTGTAGTGCACGTTCACGACGATCATCTTCACGCCCACGGCGACAAAGCGGTCGATCGCGTGGTCGAGCAGCGTGCGCCCCGCAACTTCGACAAGCGACTTCGGCCGGTCGTTCGTGAGCGGGCGCATCCGCGTGCCGAGCCCCGCCGCCAACACCATACCGCGCGTGGGATGAAATGCCATCTCAGTTCCCCAACGTGCCGCGCCAGGTACGCGGAATGTACCCGTCGAACCACGCCTTCAGCTCCGCCAGCGCCGGATGGCTTAGATCGCGGTCGAGATAGCCCCACATGCGCGGCAGATACTGTGTATAGCGCGGCTTGCCGTCCCGCTTCCAAAGCCGCGAGAAGATGCCGACAATTTTCGTGTTGCGTTGAGCGGCGAGTAGCGCCGCCGCAAACCGGAACGCCTCTTCGTCGAACGCTGGGTCCATGCGCCGCCGCAAATCGATGTAGCGCCTCGTCATCGCGCCGGCGAGATCGACGCTGACTTCGCGCCGCGCGTCTTCGGTCAGCGAAATCAGATCGTACGCGGGCGACCCCGCGAGCGCGTCCTGAAAGTCGAGCAGCCCCGCGCGCGCGACACCTTGGCGACCCTCCAGCCACATCAAATTTTCGGCGTGATAGTCGCGCAAGACCACGACCGGCGTCGCGGTGCGCAACTGCCCAAGCGCGTGGCCCCACGCCGCAACGAACGCGTCGCGCGCCGCATCGCCAATCGGCTTGCCCGCTGCCGCCGGATAGAACCACTCCGTCAGCAGCAGCACTTCAGCTTCCATTGCGACGGGATCATAGCCGAGCAGATGAATGGCGCCCGCGCCCGGCACCGCGAGCGTCTTCGGCGCCACAACGCGATGGAAATCCGCAAGCGCATCGATCGCCGCTTCGTAGAAGGGCCGCTCCGGCTTGCCGGCGGCCATCAGATCGGCGAACCGTCCGTCACCGAAATCCTCGATCAGCAAGAACCCAGCGTCGTAGTCGTGCGCCAAAATCTCAGGCGCACTCAAACCTTGCGCCCGCAAGAACGTGCTCAACGCCGCAAACGGCCGGCAGTCGGGCCCCGCGAGCCGCGCCATCGCGTTATAGCCAAGCTTGCGCCGTTCCGCGTCGCTCGCATCCGGAGGACACGCCGACGTCTCGGCCCCGCGCGGTTGATCCATCAACATCGCCGTATGCCCGCGCCGCGCCAGCCGCACATAACGCCGCGTCGAGGCGTCACCAGCCAGCGGATGTAACTCCGCCCCGTCCCAGCCGGCCGACTTAATGAACGCCTGCATCTGGTCCGGCCGTGACATTACTCGGCCCCCAGCAAGCGCAACGTCTTCACCCGCGCCGACCACGAACCGCGCCCAATGAGTTTCAGTAGCCGCGTCTCGCCATCGACCGCCTCGAACACGATATCGAGCCGATCACCCGGCAGTTGCGCGCCCATCCGATCGGGCCACTCGACGATCAGCACCCCGCGCTCCAACGCTTCGTCGAGTCCCAGTTCTTGCAACTCGTTCTCAGCCTTCACGCGGTAGAGATCGACATGCGCAATCGTGAAGTTCTGTGTCTCATAAGTCTGCACCAGCGTGAAGGTCGGGCTCGGCACCTCCTCGCGTGCGAGGAAGGTCCGCACGATCGCGCGGGCCAGCACCGACTTGCCTGCGCCAAGCGGCCCGCTGAGCGTCACCGTATCGCCGGCTGCCAAATGCCGCGCGATCTCCCGGCCGAGCGCCGCTGTGGCGGCTTCGGTTTGGAGATCGAATGAACGATAGAAACTGTCGATACCTGAGGATGCAGGGCTTACGCGCATGAGGCCCTTCTACCCGTGGCTATGGACCAACTCAATGCCGCCGCACACGATCTGAAAACGCCCGAATTGCGCGGTTGATGCGAAGCCTTAGCCCGTGCTAACCGACAGTGGGTTCAAGGGGCGCCAAGCGCACTGATTTCATGGCCGAATCGGTCCTCATCATCGGCGCCGGGCAAGCGGCAAGCCAGCTGACCGCAAGCCTGCGCCAAGACGGCTTCGCGGGCGACATAACGCTTGTCGGCGACGAGCCCTACATTCCCTACCAGCGCCCACCGCTGTCGAAGGCGTTCTTGGCGGGCGAGCTCGCGCGCGAGCGCCTCTTCATCAAGCCGGATGAATTTTACACCGAAGCGAAGGTCGCCCTGCACCTGAACACCCGCGCCACCGCCATCGACCGCGCGCGCAAGACGGTGAAGCTCGCGAATGGCAAGGAACTCCCCTACACCACCTTGGCGATCACGACCGGCTCGCGCGTCCGCAAACTCCCTCTAGCCGGTGCCGACTTGGCCGGCTGCTACTACCTGCGCGGCATCGCCGACGTGGAACTGCTGCAAGACAAGCTGAAAGCCGGCAATCGCCTCGCCATCATCGGCGCAGGCTACATCGGGCTCGAGGTCGCGGCGGTCGCTGCCAAGCACAAGCTCAAGGTCACGGTGCTGGAAGCGCTGCCGCGCGTGATGGCGCGCGCCGCCTGCCCCGAACTTTCAGCATTCTATGAAGACGTCCACCGCAAGGCAGGTGTCGATATTCGCTGCAACACAAAGCTCGAAGCGATCGAGAAGAACGGCAACGCGCTCCGTATCAAAACCTCTGGCGGGCCGGTCGAAGTCGATTTCGTACTGATCGGTATTGGCATTGTCCCGAACGTCGAACTTGGCACCGATGCGGGCTTGAAGATCGACAACGGTATCGTCGTCGATCAACACGCGCGCACCGAAGACCCCGCAATCTACGCAATCGGCGACTGTGCGAACCTGCCAAGCACCTATTCGACCACTGGACGCATCCGCCTCGAATCCGTCCAAAACGCGATCGACCAAGCCAAACACGCGGCAGCAGCCATTCTCGGCAAGCCAAAGCCCTACAACGAAGTTCCGTGGTTTTGGTCCGATCAATACGACCTCAAGCTGCAAATCGCGGGCTTGGGGCACCTTGACGACCAGATCGTCCTCCGCGGTGATCCGGCCAGCCGCTCGTTCGCGGCCTTCCGTCTACGCGACGGTGTCGTAGCGGCAGTAGAAGCTGTCAACGCCGCCCCCGAATACATGATGGGCCGCCGTCTGATCGCCGCGCGCGCCAAGGTCGCGCCGCAGCGTCTTGCGGACAAGACCGTACCTATGAAAGACATGGCCTAAACCACACTCCCTATCCGGACATCCCATGGCGAAGATCAAGTACATCGAGCACAACGGCAAAGAGCACGTCGTCGACGTGAAGCCCGGCATGTCCGTGATGGAAGGGGCGGTCAAGAACCTAATCCCCGGCATCGACGCCGACTGCGGCGGCGCCTGCGCCTGCGCCACCTGCCACGTCTACGTGGATCAAGCGTGGCTATCGAAGATCGAGCCGATGCAGGAAATGGAAAAGACGATGCTCGACTTCGCCGAAGCCGTCGAGACGAACAGCCGCCTCTCCTGCCAGATCAAAGTCACGGACGCGCTCGACGGCTTCGTAGTGCGCATGCCAAAGAGCCAGCACTAGGCCCGGAATACAAAAAACCCCGCGGCGCGAACCGCGGGGCATCTTGTTCTAAGCGGCCTTTTCACCGTCGAACCGGAACAGGCCCTTGAGGATCGCCTCAAGTCCCTGCCCCTCGCTCGCGTGCAGGTCGATGCGGCCTACCTTCTCGACAAGCTTCTCAAGCGACTCGAGCTCCTTCAAGCGCAGAAGCAGCTTGTTGTCCTCCATCAGCTTCGCCGTGTTGGCGAGCGACCGCGTCGCCGCGGTCTCCTCCTGCCGGCGGATCAAGTTGGCCTTGGCCGTGCGTTCGGCCTCGACCACCTTGTTGATCAGCTCGCGGATCTCGCCCGGCAAGATCACGTCCTTCACGCCCAGCTCCTCGATGGCGACGCCCAGCGCGTCCGTCCGTGTCGCCACGAACGCACGCAACTCGCCGTCAAGCCGGTCGCGCGCCGACAAAATATCGTCGAGCGTCCGTGCCGCCACCGCCTCGCGGATCGCGAACTGCGTGACCTTGTAGAGCGTCTGCGCCACGTCGGTCGCCGCCATCACCGCCTTCATCGGATCGACGATCCGGTAGAACGCGGTCAATGTCACGCGCACCGACACACGATCCTTCGTCAGGATTTCCTGCGCGGTGATCTCCAAGGCCTGCGGACGCAGGTCGAGCTTCTGCACGCGAACGGTGCGATCGACGTTCCAGAACGCGTACCGTCCGGCGCCGAGCGTTTCGACGAACGCACCGTCGACGAAGACGAGCGCCGTCTCATGCGCCTCGACCACGGTCTGCACGACTGCCGCCAAGCGCGACGTGTCGAGCTTCTCGAGGTGCCGCTTCTCGACGCGCAGCGATGCCTTCGCATCGATCCGCTCGATGTCCACCTTCGTGACACCCTTCCAGAACGCGCGCGACTGCCACGGCGTCATGAGGTGCGTCGGCTGCCCGTCGAACGATACGACGGCCACTTCGCCGGCGCCCGTCTGCAAGGCGACGAAGTTCTCGGCCGCCGCCGTGGCGTCGACAGAAGCGATCGTCGCATAACGATCCCAAGCGATCTCGCCGCGTACGACCTTGAACGTCTCCGCGCTCAGCCTTGCGAACGGGTCGAGCAGCCTGTGCCGCCCGGCGCCAAGCACACGCACGAACTTTCCGTCGCGCGAAAGCAAAGCCCGCTCGTCGTCCTTCACCACAACCCTCAAAAACAATCCAACACGCACGGCACGTCTCCTCAAAATCTGTCATCCCGACCAAGCGAAGCGCGAGCCGGGACCCAGGGATGAAGCGCTCCGATTCGTCACGACGTCGGAACGCAGGCACGGCACTTCACTCACGCGAAAACAGAAACACCGGCCAGCCGCCGACGAATGTTCGCGGCCGACGCTTTGAGCTGCGCCTCGACGCCCGCTCCTGCACGCGCGCACGCATGCATTCGCCGGCGCAAACGCGCAGCGGTATCCAGCGCCGGACAAAGCGTTCACATGCCTGCCGGTCCAAATTCGGCGACGCCCGTTCCGGCGTCAGCCTTCACGAATGTCGCTTAGATGTTGGCCGACTGGCGTGCCGGCCGGTGCTTCTCAGTCTCGTTCAACGTTTCACCGTTGTTGCCTTTGCAGGCGTTGCGTAGTGGGATTCGAACCCACGACCCGAACGTTAACAGCGTTCTGCTCTTCCACTGAGCTATTCGCATGGCTCACCCGGATGGACTCGAACCACCGGCCTTCCGACTAACAATCGGTTGCTCTTCCACTGAGCTACGGGCGATCATTCCCACCTGAAGGCGGAACACGCCACCGCAAAGCGGCACGCGCCAGCCGGGAACTCACGAGCCCGGACCTTTGCCTCCAAAGGGGCGCGGTGGATACAAGAGGCCGTTACGGAATGCAAGAGGGCCGAAACGTCACACCCGCGTTTAGCAATCAAACCTGATCCACCCGCGCCGACCCAAAGCCTTCCTCGAACTTCGGGGCGTCGTCCGTCAGCGCCACCCACGGCGCTTTAGAGCCCACGAAAATATGCGCGGCATATCCGCGATGTCTCGGATCGTCGTCAAGCAGTCCCGCCGGCACGAAGTACTTGCTCCCCTCTCGGTCGATCAACGGCACTGGACTTCCGCACGTGCCGCAGAAGGTCGAATGCCATCCGTTTCCGTTCGGCACGAAGTACTGCTTGATCAAGTCCTGACCACGCATCCAACGAAAACTCTGAGCCGCTGCGTAGAACACCGCGTTGCCGTCCGTCCCCGACACCTTCCGGCACTTCGAACAATGACATTGCCCGATCGGACCGGTCTTACCCTCGATCTCGAACGCAACACCGCCGCACAAGCAGCTTCCGCGTAACGGTGACATTTCTTGTTCCCTTCACGTTGGCCTACGGCGATTACTCTATCTTCCTGAGACCGCCGGCTTCCAGGAAGAAGACAAGCACGGCCGCGCCTGCGACAGGTTGTGCGCGACGATTCGCTAATTGATGCACATCGTACTTAGACTTATAGTGCCGATCTTTCCTCGGCCCTCATGCGGACCGGCTGCAACTTGAAAACCGAATAGGATTTGCGATCGCGGCGCGCCACGGCGAATGGGGCGTTACGCGGGCGACCGCCACCCCGTTACAAGTAACGCCCATTGTAACGTCCGCGTAACGGCATTTTTGGCTCATCTCAGCCGATGTAACGCCGTAACGGATGAAATCGCATCGTATTTCGTCGAAAGTACCTCAACACGTTGATCGCAAACGCGATTTGCCCATACAAGACATCGACGCAAGAACTCACGCGGTGACGTGCCGTCTAGCCGGCGCGGGCACCCTTCGTCTGAGCATCGCTCTTCGGCGTGGCCTCAGCCGCACCCTCGGCGCCGCTCTGAACCTCATGGCGGGGGAAGTGGCACGTGACGCGCGTGCCCTTGCCGACGGCGCTGTCGAGTTCGACCCAGCCGCCGTGCAACTCCACGAACGAGCGCACGAGTGCGAGACCCAATCCTGCCCGCCGTGCGTCCTTCGTGCGTGTCGTGCTCTCGAACCGCTCGAAGGCGACCGGTTGATAGGCCGCAGGAATGCCGACTCCCGTGTCGTTTACGAAAACGCGCACTTCGCCCGCGGCGCCCTCGGCACCGAACACGATGCGCCCATTCGGCGGCGTATGTTCGATCGCATTGATGACAAGGTTGTAGGCGATTTGCAGCAGGCGTCTCTGATCGACGAAAAGCTCGCCGATATCCTTGCCGTTTTCGCACGTCACTTCGACGCGCGCCTTGCGTGCCTTTTCCTCGACGAGCGGCATGACGCCGGCGAGCACGTCGGCGACCACAACGTCCTTGCGGTCGAGCTCGATCGTCCCCGCCTCGATCAAGGCGAGATCGAGGATGTCGTTGACCAGAGTTTCAAGCGTCTTGGACGCGTTCAGAATGTCGCCGAGATAGTTGGACTGCTTGTCCGTCAGCTTGCCCGCGATCCCCTGGTTCATGAGGTCCGCGAACCCCATGATCGAATTCAACGGCGTGCGCAGCTGGTAAGACACGTTCGAAATGAAGTCCGACTTGAGCTTGTCGGAAGCGAGCAGCGCGGCGTTGCGTTCCTCCAGCGCCTTCTCCCGCATCGCCGTGTCCGTGACGTCGCGATAAGAAAGCAGCAGCGAGCCGTCCGGCAGCGGCGCCGCGGCAAAACTCAGTACTTTCTCGTCGTTGCGCGTGAGCCGCTCGGCGCTCACCCGCCGCTCGGATGCGGACCCGGTGATCAGCATCGTGAGCATGCTCCAGTGCCCCTCGTCGGGGAGCACGCGGCGGCACAGCTGGAACACGTCGGCAAAGCGCGGCTGCTCGGCGAGCGCTTTCGCGTCGATCTTCCAGTACTCGGCGAACGCCTTGTTGAAGAGCTTGAGCCGCCCGTCCGTGCCGAACACGGCGAGCGCTTCGGTCAAGTGATCGATCGTCGTCCGTTGCACGCTGGAGAGCTGATTGAGGCTGCGCTCCAACGCCATCTGATTGGTGACGTCGTCGTAGATGAAGATGAGCCCGCCGAACGGATGCGGCTGACACGTCACCCGAAGCGTGGACCCGCGCGGCAAATGCCAATGCTCTTCGCGCTCGTCGATGACGCTGGTGTAGAGCGCAAGTCGCTCCTTCTTCCACGACGCAAAATCGCGCTGCTCCGGCAGCCGCCGCGACTCCCGCAGACGCTCCAAAATTTCGCTGTCGGACGGGTGCGTAGCAAGCCAACGCTCCTCCAAGTCCCACAGCCGCGCATATTCCTTGTTCGAGAACTTGAGCTTCTGATCCGGCCCAAAGATCGCGACCGCGACCGGAAGCCGGTGCAGTGTCTCCTCGTGCGTGTCGATGTGCTTCTGCAGAAGCCGCTTTGTCTCGTCGACGTCGGTCACGTCGACAGCGAACGATGCAACGCCATCGCCCATCGGTACGGCGTAAAAGTCGAACGCACGCCGCTGCCCGCCGACGACGACATGACGCAATTCGACCTGCGTTTGCTTCGATTCCAGCGCGCGTTCCGCAAGCGCGCGGCTGTCGCGGTCGAGTTCGAGCTGATCGGCAATAACATCCTGACCGACCGGCGGGTCGACCGCATTCGTGTAGGCCTTGTTGACCCACAAGAGATCGAGGTTTGGCCCGCGCCGCCACACCGGCATGGGCGACACGTCGAGCAAGTCGCCGAGCCGTCCACGCTCGACCTCGCTCGCGGTCAAACGAACGGTGAGATTGTAGTTCGCCTCGGCATCCGGCGTGACGTCGCGCAGCCATACCGCCGCCTGCCCCGCCGCAGGTTTGCCGTAAGCCTGGAAGACGCGCCCGTCGGCACCGGGCACCGTCATCGAGAACAGCGAGCCCTCATCGCCCAGCGTATCGAGCGCGTCTTTGAGATCGCCCCGATCGTCCGCCGTCAAACAGCCGTCGAGCACGTTCGCGGCACCCGCACGTGCCTCAGGTTCGCCGTCGATGTTGCGCCAAACGAAAAGCGCCCCCGGATCGCCGGAGACGATCGCTGCTTCCTTCTGAAACTTCGCCTCGGCCCGTGCCGTCCGTTGCGCCGCGCGACGCAACATGGCGTCGGACTGGCTGCGCATGGCGACCATCACGAACGCGAGCGACCCCGCAAGCGCGATTGCCCCAAGCGTCACCCCGAACGGCAGCAGAAATGCAATGTCGCTGGACGCTTCCAAACTAACCCCACGCCTCGTTGGAGCCCGGCACTTGGGGAGAGGCACCTGCGAGAGAGCGCGGCCAAAGAATCGCGCTCATTTCCGCAGGCCAGCCTCGCTTCAACCCAAGCCGCCCGAAAACCCCTGTTTGAACCTAAGAATCACTTCCCGAGAAACGATCTTAGGAACGGCGGCGGAGTCTGTCCCTGGACGGGTGGGTCTTCGGGGCGAAAAGCAAATGGAGTCAGGGACTTGGAAGCGCACGCGAAACGCTTAACGGGCCAACCGCAATCTTTACGTTTCGCTAGCGATTTGAGTCTGGCTCTTAAAGTGAAATGTGAGCTGCAACACGCACCAGAGCCCTGTTGCTCAATTGCGCCATCGAATGGCCAAAAACACGGCCCAAGGAATAACGCTCCGAGCCGTTCCGCCCTTTCACCTCGCGAACCCATCCATGAACCTCGTCATCGGCACGTTTCTCAACGCCGCCATCTTAGGTCTCGCTGCCGTTCTCCTAGGTGCATCCTTCGGCAAGTTGCACCCCCTGATAGACATCTTCGCGCACTTCTTGTTACCGACGATCGTGGCCGCTCTTGTCATGGCGCTGCTCGCAGCGTTCGCCGGTCGCACGACGGCGATGCTGATTTTCGTGGCGCTTACCGTCGCCGCGATCGCGCTCGTCTGGCCGTGGGTGCAGCAACCGTCGCCAGCGCCCGCAACAGGCCCACGCTTCACGTTGATGACGTTCAACGTCTACTACAACAACCCGCAACTCGACCGGATCGCCGACTTCGTGCGCGAAACGAAGCCCGATATTGTGGTGCTGTTGGAAGTGATCCCGCGCGTTCGCCCCGGCCTCGATGCTGTCGCCGCGCAATACCCCTATCGCGTCGAATGCTGGCAGGAAAAATGGTGCGACGCGCTGATCCTCTCGCGCTTTCCGCTCACCGACATCCGCGCCAACTTGCCGGAACCGAAATTTCGCCGCCCGACGGGCGCCGTCGAAGTCGCGGTCGAAGGACGCAAGCTGACCCTCTTCCCAACGCACCTCTCGCTGCCCTTCCCGATCGACCGCTGCTGCGTCCAAGCTGGAGAGATCGAAGAGGTCGTAGAAACGATCGCTACTGTTTCAGGCCCACGCATTCTCGCCGGCGACTTCAACGCCTCTGCCTGGGCCGCCACAATGTCCCGCCCGCGCGAGCAATTGAACATGACGCTGCTGACCGGTGGCGACGGCACCTGGCCGACGTTCCTGCCGCGCGCGATGAGCATCCCAATCGACCACGTTCTGGCGACGCAGGAGCTTGCGCTCCTGTCGCGAAAACTCTTCACGGTCTCAGGATCCGATCACCGCGCCGTCTTGGCGGAGATCGCGTTCAGGGAGTGAGTTCAGCCCGGGAACGTCTGCACGCCGACTTTGGTCGCGGTTCCATCCCTCGCGATCGCGACGCACGCCATGCTCTCCATCCCCTGCACGTAGCAAAACATCGCCTGCCTCTCAGCACGGATCTGCATGTAGGTGTCGCGATCGACGACGCCTTCAGGATAGAACGGAAACTCGCCCGCCACGGGCGCATCCGCCCCCTTGTTCCACACCGGCAAATCGCCCGACGATTTGAACAAGTGCGGCTGCGCCAACCAATCGGCGAGCGCCGCCTTCATCTGCGCTGGCGTCTTCGCCTGGGCAAACGTCATCACTTGCGCCGCGGGCAGCGCGTCGGTCCAAAGCACCCGCCGCTGCGCCCGCACCACGATGGTCACGACCGCATCCGCGCAGGCGCCACCATTGGAATAGGACTCCGTCCAGTAGCCCTGCCAACCTTTGGCGGCGCCCAGATTGCATGCCGGTCCCGCTGGAACGAACGCCGGCCCTTGCATTTCAAGACTCGTGGTCGCGAGAAACGCCGCCAGTATCAGTTGAACACGCATGAAACCCTCACTTCGACAGGCCCTAAGCATAGCGCCAAGCTGGACCAAATGAAGGCACACTCAGGGCAAGAAGTGCTCGACCTCGAAGCCGTGCGGAAGCCCGCTGCGAAGGGCGAACCCCTCAGGCCGCCGCGCGATGACCTCGACGGTGTCGCCGACGGAAACCGCGCCCGGTGCCTTCGGTACGGCATTCCAACCGAACAGCACGCCGTTGATCCGCGGATCGGCGGAGCGCCGCAGCCGCGCGAGGCTCGCGATCGGCTCCGGCCCCTTGCCCGCGCCCGTGTCCTGATCCTTCGTCGTCACGACGCAGCGGTCGCACGGCTTCACCAGGTCGATCTCGACCGCGCCGATGCGCACCGTCCGCCAAAAATCCTCAGCCCACGCCTCGTCGCACTCGACAACGATATTGGGCCGGAAGCGCCGCATCGTCACGCGTTCGCCGCCCGCACGCTCGATCTCCGCATTGACCGCGGCCAGCGACGCCGTCGTCGCGATCAGCACCGGATAGGCGTCGGCAAAGCTCACCGGCACAGCCTCGGCAACCCATTCGCCCTGCTGCAGCCGCTCGGCGGCGGCATCCATGTAAACGAGCCCGAGCGGTTGGCCGAAGTAATCCGACAACCACGCCGCAGCCGCTTCATCGGCGACCGCCGCGTCGACTTCATGCCGCCAAACGACGGTGTGAGCGCGATGGGACGGCAACGGCCGCTCGACGAGAACCTCGCCGGCACCGGGCGCGAACAACCGCAACCCGGTCCGCGTCGGTTGAGCCGTGATGGTCGCAAGTTTCGGATGCGATCGCTGCGTAATGAACCGCCCGTTGGCATCGACGACAAGCCAGCGCCGGTCGCCCTCCAGCCCGCGCGGCTCGACGGACGCGCGCGCCACATCGACCGCGCGCGTCCCTTTGATCGGATAGATGTGGAGCGAGTGAACACGCATCGTCATCGCTCCGCCATCTCCTTAGTAGCGATAGTGATCCGACTTGAACGGACCTTCGCGGTCGATACCCAGATACTCCGCCTGCTTCGGCGAAAGCTGCGTGAGCTTCACGCCGAGCTTGGCGAGATGCAAACGCGCCACCTTCTCGTCCAGCTTCTTCGGCAGCGTGTAGACCTTACGCTCGTACTTCGCGTGGTGCTGCCAAAGCTCAACCTGCGCCAGCGTCTGGTTCGTGAACGACGACGACATCACGAACGAGGGATGCCCCGTCGCGTTGCCGAGGTTCACGAGCCGGCCTTCCGACAAAAGGATGATCCGCTTGCCACCCGGAAACTCGATCTCGTCGACCTGCGGCTTCACATTGTGCCACTTGAAATTCTTGAGGGCAGCCACCTGAATCTCGCTGTCGAAGTGCCCGATGTTGCAAACGATCGCGCGGTCCTTCATCGCCCGCATGTGATCGACCGTGATGACGTCGACGTTGCCGGTCGCGGTGACGAAGATGTCGGCCTTGGGAGCCGCTTCGTCCATCGTCATCACTTCATAGCCTTCCATCGAGGCCTGCAGCGCACAGATCGGATCGATTTCGGAAACGACCACCCGGCAGCCCGAGTTGCGCAGAGAAGCGGCCGAACCTTTGCCCACGTCGCCAAAGCCCGCGACCATCGCAACCTTGCCCGCCATCATAACGTCCGTGCCGCGCTTGATGCCATCGACCAAGCTTTCGCGGCAGCCGTAGAGGTTGTCGAACTTCGACTTCGTGACGCTGTCGTTGACGTTGATCGCCGGGAACGGAAGCTCCTTGCGCTCGGCCATCTGATAAAGCCGGTGCACGCCCGTCGTCGTCTCTTCGGTCACGCCCTTGATCGCCGCCGAAATCTTCGAATACCAGCCCGGCTTCTTCTCGATCGTGCGCTTCATCACGGCAAAGAGCGCCTCTTCTTCTTCGTTCTGCGGCTTCGCCAGAAGGCCGATGTCCTTCTCGGCCTTCGGACCGAGCACGCAGAGCAATGTCGCATCACCGCCATCGTCCAAAATCATGTTCGGCACGCCGCCGTCCGCCCATTCGAAGATGCGGTGCACGTATTCCCAATACTCGATCAGCGTCTCGCCCTTCTTCGCAAAGACCGGCACGCCCGAAGCCGCGATCGCCGCCGCCGCGTGATCTTGCGTCGAGAAGATATTGCACGACGCCCAGCGCACGTCGGCGCCCAGATGCTTCAGCGTCTCGATCAGCACGGCCGTTTGGATCGTCATGTGCAGACAGCCCGCGACCCGCGCGCCTTTCAACGGCTTCGATGCGCCGTACTCCTCGCGCGTCGACATCAACCCCGGCATCTCGGTCTCGGCGATCGCGATCTCCCGCCGCCCCCAATCCGCAAGCTTGATGTCCGCGACGACGTAATCGTTTGCCATGTGATGCTCCGTGAAACCCGTGAAGGCTGCGCCCCAAGCGCGCCAGTTAAGGGCTCTATACCACCCAAAAACCGGCCCCGCAAGCCACACATAAAGAGATGTTTATGTCTTTAAGTGCTCTGGAATATTCGCAAACCTCGGCCGTCTCACGAGCGCGGTTTGTTACGCGTCCGAAGGCGGAGCGCGCCTACTCCATCACGCAGGCCGGCACGTCGCCTTCCTTCGGCTTGGGCGCCGTCGCGCAGACGGCGTCCCACCAAGGCATGACGAACTCACCCACCCGATCGTTGCGCACGGCGAGCACCTGAATCTCGGGCTGAACCGGGGCTTTCAGATCGGCAGGCACTTTCGTTTGCTGATCGCAAGCCAACTTGCGCACGTCCTTCGGCACGCGCCGTCGTTTGCAGGCGCTCGTGACGTCCGTCAAAAACTCCGCCGTCACGCTCGCCTGATAGCGCGCCAGCGCCTCGCGTTGCTTGGCCTCGTCGTTATCGTCCGTCGGGAAACGGTCGCCCGCGGATTGCCGGGGTTCGGGCAAGTCTAAGATCTCGCGCACTTGGCCGAGCATTACGCCATAGCGCCCCGCCATCAACGTCATTTCCCAAAGCCTGGCAGAGTCCGCTTGCGCGCGTGCCGCAGCCCGCTCTTCCTCGTCGCCGTACGAGAAGAATTCCGACATCTCGGCGCAGCCGCAAAGCGACGCGATTGCGATGACAGCCAAACTGTTACGCAGCGAACTGCGTTCGTCGCCCATGAGGACACCCTGTTTCCGCGAGTTCGCACGCATCAAATCACCTTTCGCGTGCAACAAAAAGGGGCGGCCCTAGTGGACCGCCCCAACTTCAATCAATGATTCGCCAGCCCTTACGCCGCGCGCAGATTGACGGCCTTTGGACCTCGGGCATCCGCTTCCGTGTCAAAAGCGATCCGCTGGCCTTCATTGAGCGAGCGCCAGCCCGCTTTTTCAACGGCGGAGATATGGACGAACACGTCCTTTCCACCACCTTCCGGCGAGATGAAGCCAAAGCCCTTCGTGGCGTTGAAGAATTTGACCGTTCCGGTCTTCTGCGACATGCGATTCAAGTCCTTATGCTATGCAGTCGGGTTCCACGCGTGCGACATGCCCGCGCGTCGTGAAAGGCCATGCGAATGGAGGGGAACCGTCCTGCACGAAGGCGCTTGGCGCCGCCGTCAATCTTGCCCGCACTTCACTTCTGTGCAGCCGTCACAAGGTCAAAAATAAGGTCATTCCCAGATTGTGACAAGTGTCCCCGGGGGCGCGGTTTTACGGTCCTGTGACCTTGTATCCTCGGGCCCGCAACATGGCGACGACGCTGTCGCGGCCGACCAAATGCCCGACGCCAACCGTGACGAAGTGGGTCTTGTCCGAGGCCAGCATCGCGCGCAATTTTGGAATCCATTTCCGGTTCCGTCCGATCAGCAATTGCGCGCGCAATTGCGGCACCTCGGCAAAGCCTTCGTCGATAGTTTTCGCAAGGCCATCTGTGTCGGCCGTCGCCCACGCACGGGCAAGCGCGAGCGGCATGTCGGGCTCTGCGAGAACACCGCGCACGGTCGCCGTCAGATAGACGATCTCACCGTGCCGGCTGAGCGCCGAGAAATTCGAAAGCTGTTCTTCCACGGTTTCGAGATAAGCGCGTTCCGCGCCGCGATCCTTCGCCTCTTGTTCGATGACGTGATCGACGCCGTAGAACGAAGAAAAGCCCACTTTGATGTAGCTGTAGAGTTCCAGATAAACGCCCGCGAGCCACGGCCGCAGCGGCTCCAGCATCTTCGGCGGATACTGCACGCTCCACGCCGCCTCCTCGAGGTCCGCATGCACCTTCGCAGGCAAGATATCGGCAAGCGTCCTGCCGAACGGCAGC
>CXWL01000897.1_pt1 | contig 17442 bp, 25 predicted proteins | sample 590931 | NCBI WGS metagenome assembly CXWL01 (sample SAMEA3498368, study PRJEB10139) | groundwater metagenome | biome: water well; material: biofilm material | place: Germany | collected 2015-04-27 | reverse complement strand
AGAAATGGTCGCAGGCTGTTCAGAAAGGCCGTCCAGCAAGGCCGCAGTAAGCGGAGGGGCGAGTCGTACTCTCGGCAGTACGTTGAGCCTCTCCGCGCCGCGAGAACGCCGCTGGCGGCCTTTATCAACGGCCTGCTAGCAGGGCTGCGAGCTGGGGTAGCCAGGGAAGCAAGGCCACACCGAGACAGATCGACAGCGCCACGATCGAGGCGACCAGATCTTCATCCAGGCCTGTTTCCGTCGCGAAGATCACTGCCGTCACCGCCGACGGCATCGCGGCGATCAGGATCACGACCNNAGTCCATCCCACCAACAGGCCTCCGCCCATCCGTAGCGCCACGCCCAGCAGGGTCAGGGGCCAGGTTTTCCGCACCGCCTCGAAACTGATCGAGAGGCCGAGCACCAGGCTCGCGAGCGGGGTCGTCGTGAGATGGACCGGGGTCAGGAAATCGTGGAGCCAGGAGGGCAGATGGAGCCCGGCTCCTTTCATGGCCAGCATGATCGTCATGGCCCAGAAGGGGGGAGACTTGAGTAGTCGTGTCAGCGAGGAGCCCGCCGACGGTGAGGCGGTGCCGTGCCAGGCGGCCAGCGCATAGAGCGCCGTGAGGGTGAGCATGGTTTGGCCGAGGTCGAAGAGAATCGCTTGCGCGAGTCCCTCTTCGCCGAAGGTCGCCAGCGCTACGGGATAGGCGAAGTACACGGAATTGATGCAGCCGATGGCGAGGAGGAATCCGCCCTGTGTGGGGCGGGCGAGGTGGAGTAATCGGGCGATCAGCCAGGAGACGAGCACGAGTGAGAGCGTTAGAAGGCAGGCGGCCAGCGGTACTTTCCAGGCCGTCGGCGCGAAGGCCACGCGATCCAACGACACGAGAATCGTGGCAGGGAGACTGACGGAAAAAACGAAGAGGCCCAGCCGTTCCGCATGTTGTTTCGTCAGGATACCGGAGAGGCGCAGCAATGCGCCGACGAGGAACAAGATCAAGAAAGCTTGGAGGGAGGGGGGCATGGGGGGAGAGAGTAGCAGAAAAAGAGGAGCGGGTGGTGGCACTCACCGGCCGGAGTGGGGATGCCGTCGCGGTTCGCGCACCGACCTCCCGGACCGATCCTTCCGGGCTGCACCGGGTGGAAGCCTTCTGGAATTCCCGCCGCCACGGTCTTGCGACCGTGTGCGTTGGTCAGTTCCAGCTTTCCTTCCCGGCTCAGCCTCGGTGGATGCCTCGGTCCTCCGGTGAGGCGCGCAACCCGCGACGGCATCCTCTGGTGAGTGCCACTTGAGAAGGAAAGTAGTGGGATAGTGGGAGGGGGAGAGCGGGCAGCCTGATAGTCTCCTGTGCTCGTGCAACGCGCGGTCGCAGAATCTGAGGTGCAAGGGCGTGAGGAGCTTTCTTTGCTCCCGGAACGCGCACGATCAGAATGTGCTCGTTCGACGGCCGCAGTCAAAAGCTCTTCACGCCCTTGCTTGGCTAGGTATTGAAATGGGGAAGTGCGTTCGAATGGATACGCGCAGTTGAGCCTATGCCAGCAGCCTTCCTAATACGAGTAAGAATATAGTCTGCCATTTTGTCGAGTTGACACCTGCGGGCAGGAGTCTTAGCCTGGCGGCGTTTCAGCACGTGACATGCGTATTGGGAAGGTAAATATCTAAATGTTATTGTCGCAGCAAGATATTCAAGGCGCAGACTTTTCCTTCTATCCACCGTTGGGTAGAAAATCTTCGAGGCGGCAGGTGTTTTTGTTAACCACTACAGGCGTGATTCTTAAAGGCATCGCGATCCGTAAGAAGAAGGGGGAGCGATACTTTAGCGTTGACGTTCCTTCAGTGCTAAAGATTACAAATAGGCCAGAACATGGCGAAGCCGAAGTCGAAACACTCCCAAAGTTGGGAGAGATAGAACAAATACTGTCCGATTTAACCATAGAGGTTCTGAGGGCGCGCTTGGCAGAAAATTTGAGATAAGTCGCATGGCCATGCGCACTGATTGAATTTTGCCGTCAATGCCGCAGTGGATAGCAGCACTTACGTCCTAACGGGAATCCGTTGAGATCTAAGTGAGCTCAATGGATGGAGGTATCCCAGAGCTCCAGAGGTATGCACTTCCTTTCATGAGTTGCCACTCCCCAGCCCACACTTTCAAAACTTCCGTCCATGCGTAGGCTGCTGCTACGATACCCATTGAAGGGGCCGCAGCGCTGATGCCGTGGAAGGATGTTACCCATCCGCAAGGGTTTTGTGGATCGTCCAGGCTCTTTGCCAAGCGGCTGTCGGAAGAGACTTCTAGATTCTGTGAGGCCATGTCTTCGTTGAATAGACGTTTGCCGAGTTGGTTGTCAGGCGGGAGACTGTGCCATGTGATACGAGGGCAGTCGAATCTGAGCCCGATTCCTGCATCAACAAGCCAATCATAGCCTCCGCCGATGGCCATGCGTCTTGTATCAAATGAGTCAAATCCCATCAGCGCCAGTTGTGGGTGAGTCACCGGTTTTTTCCAGCCCCAATTAAGCGTTTGGGCGTCTGCGTCTGCCGGTAGGTCGAGTGCTTTCAAATGTGCGGAAATAACGTCGGTCTTCAGCTGCCCTTCCCATTCGGCTGCTTCGTCTAGGAGCACATGGGTCTTCCAATTAGCCTTCTCCAGGCGCCCGCCAGCTTTCCCTCGATCGAGCAAGTGAAGCCGCGGCCATTTTCCATGTCTTCTTGCCATGAAATAAATAAGTGCAAGATAAGCGTTGCCGAGGTGTCCGAGTCCCAGGATGGCCAATCCTTCCTCAGGTACGGCAACTGCTGAAAGATTTATTGGATCCAGTTCCAGTGTGCGCTGGCAAAACCGCTCCTTGTGAGGTGCGAACCCTGCGGCAGTAGCCAGGAGTGCGAACGAGAGATGCCCTGCCAAGGTGAATGCGGAACTAGGTGAGGCTGCTTCCCCAAGTATGTTATGGCCAAATGCGAGTTTGCTGCCTCTGGCATCTCCCCACAGGGATACATCAGACCCTGGCGCAGGCGCTCGTCCAAGGCCTACCGAGAGCCTGCATCGTGGCGGGTGGTCTGTGAAAATACAGCGAGTGCTGAGTTGGCCAGGGGCCGGGAGAGGTTGCTTGAGGCCGGTGGAAAGATAAATTGTTCCTGTGAATTGGCGAGAAAGCGTTGCCGCCAATGCCCAAATTCCAGGCCAAAGATCATTTTCTGTGGCGCGACGAGAGTCGGCATAGATTATGATGTCATGCGCGAGTATTTGTTCGATGTCACGCTGTGTGAGTGTCCCACCGCCAGCCTTGGCTAAGCCATTACAGATACGATCTTCCCACCATGCCATGGTTGTCCCTCCAAGCGAAAATGAATGCGACGTTCTTCAGCCGTAAGTTTTTCCCAGCCTGTATCCTCAAGAACATGGAACCCGATGCCATCAATGTTCCAAGGAGGGCGTCCGTAATGGGGGATTACGATCGACCAGAATCCAACTGTCGATGAGATGCGGTTGCGTTGATCAACCGCGCTTAGATCCACCCACGCTTCTGGATGAGTGTGGATTAACGACACCGGAGACAATCGTCGTTTCGCGAGATCCTCGTATAGTTTGAATTTCGCATGCTCAGGAAGTTCAAGCGATAAGGCGGTGGCGCGGTCGTCGGCAAGATGGTGGTGGAAAACGGCGTCAACGGCGATCCGTGTGCCGTTTGGATAAGCTGTGCCAATGAAAATCCCCGCGCTTTCTCGCTGTTCCCCGCTTCGCTGTCGAAGCGTTTCTAGTACATTGATCCAAAGCTGATGGGGGACCACCAGCGACGATCTTATGACGCTATTCCTACGTAGCCCCGCGCCCTGGTCCATAGTAACCCCCTGATAAATGTTGCATAGGATACGATTGGGTTTGGTGGTCTATCCCACAGTCTTTGACTTGCCCATTCTTGGTGGTGGGCGATGCCGAAGCGGTCACCAGGCCAACAGATGAACAGGTTGCTGGCATCCCATTTTACCCACCCACCAAATGTTCCGTCCCCTTTTGGCCATGCGTTGGACACGCAGGCTCTGGTTTGTGGGTCAATGAATTTCCCGCCGATTGCTTGATTCCCGTAGTCGGTACAGTCTAGTTGCATCACATAGGTTGTCCCGTTTCGTGTCTGAAAGTTCATGTAGACCAGATGATCTTTACGTTCGAGCAGTGCCCAAAAGCGCTGCTCGACGCCATGTTGGAATTCTTCAGACTCCAGATCATGCTGGAGTTGATCGGCTACTTTATTGGCAGCCATTGGGTTCGGGCCCCGGTTTGGCAAGCCAGACAATCTTGCATTCATGTGATGCACCGATCGGTAAGGTCTCATTCAGCGGCGGGCCAGTTGGGGAACCTGCGAAGAGTTCCAGGTCTTGACACACAGCACTGGCAACTTTGAAATGTCTGCATGCCCATTCATGTGCGACGCGCCATGGACTGTTAGGATTGAAAAAATGTCGCGCTGGGTCCTCGCTCTGATAGTGCACTTCGACGCAAGTTTGTCGGCGTCGGCATTCCCAGCTCTTTCCGTGACGCGTGCATTCGACAAGCGAATCGTGTTTGCTGAATGCGATTTCACCGGTGCCCAATCCTTCGATCACTTCAGATGGCTCGAGGTTGAACCTTTCAGCGACTCTAATTGCGATAGTTTCCAGGCTTTCCTGATCTAGCGCGTTAATTGTTGTTGAGTGATGCCGGCCATCTTTATCTTCGAGAACGATTGTGATATCCACTGAATCCTCCTTAGTTGTGGGTGAGGCTGTCGTTGTCATTCTGTGCACTGCGGCGTTGTTCACCTCCTAGCCGCGCTGCTGTGGGTAACCTTCGAGCGGTGATCACTGCAGCTAATGATCTCGCTCGACCAGTGTTCTGATAGTCGAACACTGTTTCAGTTTGTAGCATGTCGACTTATGTATTGCAAGAGTCGAACAGTGATGCTAGTTAGATGCATCTGAGGGAGGTGAGTTATGCCCGAGACAACGGTTGATGTGCAGGCGCTATATGGTGCGGTAGATGGAAAGCGTCAAGCCAAGGCAATGAGTTGGCGAGAATTAGCGAAGGAACTCGAAATCAGTCCGTCAACCTTCACTCGGATGGCACAAGGCCGACGTCCAGATGTCGATACCTTTGCTACACTATTGCGCTGGCTTGGCATGACAGCAGAAATGTTTACTTTATCCGAGCGTGGGAAGGTAGTGGAGTCCGAACCCATGGTGATGATTTCCAGCTATCTTCGCTCAGCCAAGAACGTGACTCATGAAGAGGCAACTGCTCTTGAGGGGATTATCAAGGCTGCCTATAAGCATCTGAAAGGAAAGAAATGACAGATGCCTTTGATGTTGCCGCATGGCTTTAAAGCGGAGGCTGAGCGTATCTCGATTGAGATTCGTTCCGAGCTTGGCCTTTCACCTAATGATTGCCTGCCCTGTGTCGATCTTGCTGCTCATCTCGAGATACCGGTCATTGCTTTGACCGACCTCCTGGATTCGGGTGCTGATCCTACGTGGGTTCGACTCCTCCAGCGTAACGGTGCAAAATTTTCGGCTCTCACAGTAGTTGACGGTACGTGCCGCCTTATTGTTTTTAATCAACGGCATCCGCCCGGACGACAAGCAAATTCCCTTGCTCACGAATTATCTCACACTTTATTGGACCACCCACCACGACCTGCTATTGGTGATGGAGGATGTCGTCGTTGGGATGCGCAGGTCGAATCAGAGGCTGATTGGCTTGCTGGGGCGCTATTAGTTCCACGAGATGGTGCATTGCGATGGCACCGAGATGGCCGCAGCAATGCTGATGGCGCGATTCATTTTGGTGTGAGTGAAGCACTATTCTCATGGCGCCTTAATCACACGGGAATCACAAAGCAAGTCCAATCGTGGAGGCGAATCAGATCAAGCCAATGATCTTGAGAGTAAGAAAAAATGAGAGGCTACTTAATCGGAAGGCCTCGTCCTTAAAGTCGGCTACTTCTGTGATGATCGGTGTGTTCCTGCCGCCATTGTCCCGTCTTCGACCGGTTCTCCCCTTAGTCTGAGACCTCAGTAGTTCTAGCCAATCCTGCCCAGATGGGTTCGTTGACAGGTTGATGTGCTGGCGGTAGCTTACGGCTCTTTTCCTCACTTTGGAGGCTGCTATGGCTACTGTTTCGGAGATTGCGCCGGATTTGTTCCGCATTTCGACCTTCGTGCCGGAGTTCAATTTACAGTTTAATCAATTCCTGGTGCGCGACGCGGAACCGTTGCTGTCCCCTTTTCTCACTTAGGATATCTGACGCCACTGAAGTTCGAGCGACTGATCAGTGAGCCCTAGCCTGCTGTCCACGAAACCCGTGATAGCTCAACAGCATGGAAGACGTGGTGCAGGAGGGGGATTTGGGAATGGACGGCAGCCGCTTGCCCGTTCCCCGATTCATATGGATAATGAACCGTCCTCGACTTCTTTTCTTTATCGATCGGTGTAAGAATTCTACGCCATCTACGATAGACCCAGAAGGGACCTGTCGCATCAGCTCCCATCATTGCAAAAGGCGCCATGGTTGGGCTCGACTGGCACCGGAGACAAAGGACCCGACGCATGACAGATCAGACGCTGGCCGACTCCCATTCACTGATCGATGTCCATGGGGACTTCCTCTACCGGTTTGCCCTCGTGCGCGTGGGTAATCAAGATGTCGCTGAGGACCTGGTGCAGGAAACCTTTCTGGCAGCCCTGCAGGGGACCTTCCGCGAGAGCGGACCGACGGCGGAACGCAGGTGGATGATCGGCATCATGAAACACAAGATCGTGGACCATTTTCGCCGGAGAAGCCGGGAACCGATCCAGAACCCCGACCAGTCCGACCACAGGGCGGAAGAAGCCTTTCTCGACGACGGCCATTGGAAGCCGGAGGCCGCCGCGATGCAGGCCTGGCCGGAACAGCCGGACGGACTGATCGAACGCCGCCAGTTTTGGGACGCTCTGTCCGGTTGCATGGCACGACTGCCACCGCGAGCCGCCCAAGTCTTTACGTTGCGGGAGCTCGATGAACTTGAGACCGAGCAGATCTGCGAACTGCTCCAGCTCACCCCCACCAACTTCGGCGTTATCCTGCATCGAGCGAGAAAACAACTCCGGGACTGCTTGTCCAGCCGCTATTTCGGCCAGCAACAGGAAGGACTCAACTCATGAGCCGGCTATCTCACATCATCTACTCATGCCAGGACATGTCGCGGTTGCTGTCCGATGCGATGGATCGATCGCTGCCGTGGCACACACGCCTGCGCATGAGTTGGCATCTCCGCGTCTGTCTCCTCTGCCGGCGATACCAGCAGCAATTGACGCTCCTCCGTCACGTCTTCCGTAAGAGCGCGACCAAGCTTGATGAGGATGATCGCGTCAATGTGCCCGGTCTCTCGCCAGAAGCCAAAGCGCGCATTCAACGCGCCCTCGATTCCTCTCGCAGCTAACCAACTCATCCGGCATCCCCTTCTCCGCAGCCACTCCACGCCGAAAATATTTTTTCCCGTGCTGTAAGAATTCATCCGCTCACGCGATACACCAGCATCGAGAGAATCATGTAGATTCTCCGCAACCATTCCTCAAGGAGGGGCTCCATGACAGGATTCAAGCAACTCGTACTCGCCGGGTTAGCGCTGGCGGCCACCATGGTGGCAGTTCCGGTGTTTGCCGAAGACGTGACTCACAGCACACCGGGAATCAGCGGCTATGATCCCGTCGCCTACTTCACCGACGGCAAACCGGTCAAAGGATCGGGCTATCACGTGGCCATGCACGAGGGCGTGACCTACGCCTTCGCCAACGCCGATCATAAGAAGCTGTTCATCGCCAGTCCGAAACAGTATCTCCCCGCCTTCGGAGGGTATTGCGCCTATGGCGTTGCGGTCGGGAAAAAATTCGTGGCGGATCCGGAAGTCTGGAAGGTCGTCGACGGAACCTTGTACTTGAACCTGGATAAGGGCATCCAAGACAAGTGGCAGAAAGATATTCCCGGTTTTATTAAGAAGGGTACTGCCAACTGGTCCGATATCAAGGACAAGTCAGCCGACGCACTGTAACGCACCGACCGAGAGCCCGCCGCTCACCAATGCGGCGGGCCGATGCGACGGCGCACGCCACAATGCCGATGACGGAAACAAAGGGGTCGGGAGTCTTTGTGTGATTCCCCTTGTCAGCTCGTGCGATCTATTTGTTACGGCTACCCAGGAACGAGACGACGTGGCCTCGTAGGGGAAATGAAAAGGGGCCAATGTACGTAACCGGATTGCCTCGCCCCGCGAGTCGGTTATTACTCTGATGATCGATGTGTTCCTGCCGCTATCGGCCCGCCTTCGTCCGGTTCTCCGCTCAGCTTGAGATAGCAGTAGTTCCAGCCAATCCTGCCCGGATGTGCTCGTTGACAGGTTGATGTGTAGGCGGTAGCTTACGGCTCTTTTATTCCATCCTCGGAGGCTGCTATGGCTACTGTTTCAGAGATTGCGCCGGACTTGTTTCGGATTTCGACCTTCGTGCCGGAGTTCAATTTGCAATTCAATCAATTCCTGGTGCGTGATGCGGAACCGTTGCTGTTCCACACGGGGCCGCGCGGGATGTTTGCTGGGGTGCGTGACGCCGTGGCGACGGTGCTGGATCCCAAGACGATACGATGGATCGGGTTCAGCCATGTGGAGGCTGACGAGTGCGGGTCGTTGCCGGAGTGGCAGGCCCTGGCCCCTCAGTCTACGGCTGTCTGCAGTCTGGTGGGCAAGATGGTGAGCGTCGATGATTGCGTGGCGACGCGGCCTGCCTTGGGGATGCAGGACGGGGAGGTGCTGACCACTGGAAAATATCGCTTCCGCTTTCTCCATACGCCGCATGTGCCCCATTGCTGGGAGGCGGGGTTCTTGTTCGAGGAGACGCAGCGGACGCTCTTGTGTTCGGATCTTATGCATCAGGCCGGCGATGTCGAGGCATCCACGCAGGCGGATGTGATCGGCCGGTGCCGGCAGGTGCTGGTCGAGTATCAGCAGGGCCCCTTGGCCAACTATATGCCCTATTCCACGCTCACGGATCCGACCATTCAGCGCCTCGCGGCGCTGCAACCGAAAACCCTGGCGACGATGCATGGCTCGGCCTTCGTCGGCGACGGCTCCCGCGCGCTCCGCGACCTGGCGGTCGTGCTCAAAGAGGTGCTGGGCCAGACGTCGTAGGACCCGTTGGCTCGGCTCGCTTGCGCCCGGTATTGCGCGGCTAATGTTCTGCTTCCAGGCGCGTTCTCGTCCATGATGGGTTTCGACGGCAGTCCAAGACGGCTTGCACGCGCACGATGTCTCCGTTCACGTCGTAGTAGATGGCGAAGGGGAAACGTTTGGATAGGCAACGGTGGTAGGTAAACACGAGAGGATGAATCCCTGCGTAGATCTGCAAGGAGTCAATGTCGGCAAAGAGGCAGTCGAGGAAATATCCGCCGAGGCCTGGTTCTCTTGCTTCGTAGAATTGAGAGCCGTGAATGAGATCGTCCTGGGCTTTATCCAGGATCTGGATTTTCACGACAGTCGTTTGCGAATGTCCGCTTTGGCTGTTTCCCAGTCGGAGAACGTGGATCGTCCGTGGGCAATATTCTGGCGACGCTCTTCGAGGACATCTTTGTGCCAGGCAGGCGACTCAATGGCGTCCGGAGTCTTGCTGAGGTCCTCCCAGAGGGATTCCATCACTGCAAGCTTTTCCAGGAGGGTCATGTCTTTGAGGGGAAGGTGAATAGACATGGTCAAAGTATACTCTAAGCCTGAAAAGATTCAAATCCCTTGAGCCGTTGCGTGATGACTCCTGGGAGTAAGAAAAGGGATAGCAACTGAATCGGATGGCCTTCGCCTTATAAGTCCATTCGATGAGTGGGTGAGGCTTTGCTGTGATTCCCAGTGACAAGCGCGGGTATGGGCTCAAGCGAGGGGAAGGTCAGACGATCGACTTTCGCGGCACGAAGATGACGGTGAAAGTCTCAGGCGCAGAGCTAGGCGAATCCTACTCGCTGATTGAAATGGTCCATCCGCCGAAGGGACAATGCCATGGCTCAACGATATAACGAACTTTCCGACGCGCATATCCAATTCATCGCCAAGCAGAAGATGTTTTTTGTCGGGACCGCCACGGCGGACAGTCGCATCAACATCTCTCCCAAGGGCATGGACTCTCTGCGCGTACTCAGCCCCCGGCGCGTGGCCTGGCTCAATGTCACGGGAAGTGGCAATGAAACGTCGGCTCATGTTCAACAGCAGCCGCGCATGACGGTGATGTTCTGTGCTTTTGACGGTCCGCCCCTCATCCTGCGGCTCTATGGCCGCGCGCGAGTCGTCCACCCGCGCGATCCCGAGTGGAACGAGCTCTGTTCCTTGCTTCCTCCGCTCCCAGGCGCGAGGCAGATCTTCGATGTGGCGCTCGATCTGGTGCAAACGTCTTGCGGGATGGCGGTTCCCTATTTGTCGTACGCCGGAGATCGGGAGCTACTGAACGAGTGGGCCGAAAAGAAAGGCGAGGAGGGGCTGAAGCAGTACCGGGAGGAGAAGAACCAAGTCAGCCTCGATGGCATTCCCACGCACATTGTCAGCAAAGAAGGCTGATGATGACCATCGAACCGACTCAATCCTCCACCCTTCCCAACGCGCCGGTCGAGATGCTGTGGCGCGGAGAGGTGATCGAGGCGATCAAGCTCGTGCGTTCGGAACGGAGTCTCGGTCTGAAAGAGGCGAAGGATCTGGTCGACGCCTACATCCGCTCCCAACCATCCTTGCGGCAAAAGATGGAGCAGACTCAAGCGGAGATGTGGCAGAAGCTGAAGCGCGGGCTGATCGTTGCGCTAATCTTTGCCGCAGCTGCGGCGTATTTTTTCTTCCAAAGCCGGTAAGCGCTCTCGAACTCTGACCGCGCTATGTGATTCCGTCTCTCGTCGTTCGTGGATTGTGAGCGAGGCGGGCGAGCCGTGCGCGACAGGCTCGACTCGAAGTTCAACGTTCCAGGTTCGAAGTTTCTGGGACCTCGAACTGCTGTCCGTGAGACCTGTTCCGCTTTTCGCGCTAGTCTCGCACCTCTCGCACAAAGATCTCCCACGCTCCTGCCATCAGCCATCGGCCATTAGCTCCCCTGAGCCCCAGGGATTGCCCTGTCAACCAAGCCTGTCTGAAGACGTTAGGCATGTTAATCTCACTGTAATTTGTGAGAATGTCAGGTGCCCGCGATAGGGGCCGGATCTTGAGGGGCTGCTCTGGCGTGGTCCTCTCCAATTATTGTTGCTGTATAGGATCTTATGAACATTGCGACGTCGTTGTCTGAGGACTCACAAGTGATAGGCCCATCAGTGGATGTAATGCGAGTGGGGAAGAGACTGTCTCGACAGGTTGGCTTGATGGCATGGCTGCTTGCCTGCTTTCTTGTGACTGGCTGCAGCTCGGGGGGTGGTGGTGAAACTTCAGGAGGAACGTCCGGCGGACCTCCTGCGGTGGGGGCCTCCTGTTCGGTCGCTCAACTTGAAAGCGACATGGACTCGGTCTTGTCCGGCATTTCAACGGACGTAGATTTTTCATTCGCCGTGGAACGGCAGGATGGCCGCCGACACAGCTACAGCCGGGGTGCCTCCACGCTGCAAACATCCTATGAATCCGCCTCGACCTCCAAGCTGGTTTCGGCGGTGATTATTTTGCGGCAGGTTGAGCGGGGCTATTTGAATCTGTCGGATAGGCCGCAGCGTTACATTACAACCTGGCCTATATCCAATGCCGATCCGTTATTCAATATGACCCTGGCGCAGTTGTTGAGTTTCACTTCCGGACTCGCGACAGCGTCTCTGCCGGAACAGCCCTGCATCAGTGTGGGGGCTGCAAATTTTGAGGCCTGCGTGAGCAACATCGCGAATACACAGGCTGGCAACGGCATTACTCCCGGACAGCAGTTTTATTATTCCAGCAACCATCTGCAAGTGGCTGGTCTCATGGCGATCAAGGCCCGCGGCCTCCCAGTCGCAACCTGGCAGGATCTGTTCACGGAATTCAAAACGCAAACTGGTCTGTTCACGAATTCGGCCTATGACCTTCCCTCTTCGACCAATCCCCGCCTGGCCGGCGGCATGCACTGGACCGGCGAAGAGTACATGGCCTTCCTCAAGGCGCTGAAAGATGGGTCGCTGCTGAATGCTTCATCCATGAATCAGCTGGCCGCGGATCACAATGCTTCCACCACGATCGCCTATTCACCGATCGCGTTGGCCCCGGCAAACGGGCTCGGGGAGAACTGGCACTACGGGTTCGGCCTCTGGAATGAATGCCAGGTCGCGGCGAGCGCGCCATTTACCTGCACGGCCGGCACACGAGTTTCCAGCCCTGGCGCCTACGGGGCGTACCCGTTCTGGGACCGAAGCAAGAACTACTTCGGCATCGTCGCGCGCCAGGGCACGCTCGGTACCTTTCCCAACGGCATCGCCATTGAACGGGCGGTTCGCTCCACCGTCGAGCAGTGGGCAGCTTGCCCGTAGTATCAGTCGCCGCTCCTACATCGGATTTATTTGGAGGCGAGCTTGCGGGGGTCGATGGTTTGCCCCGTCGCGGTGCCTTCTACGCTCGCGAGATAGGCTTGTGCGACGGTGGCGGCAGGCATGCCGGGCGACGGGTCCATCTTCCGTGCGATCAAGGTTTCGGTGACCCAGGGCGGGCTCACGACATTGACGCGAATGCCGCGTGGGAGTTCCAAGGCTGCGGCGCGCACGAAGCCTTCGAGCCCCGCATTCACCATGCTGATGGAGGCGCTGCCCTTCATGGGTTCGTGGCTGAGCACGCCGCTGGTGAGGGTGAAGGAGCTTCGTTCGTTGACGAACTGTCGGCCGATCCGCACGAGATTGACCTGTCCCATGAGTTTGTTGGAGAGCCCGACCTGATAGTCCGCATCCTGCAGCGCGTCTAAGCTTCCAAATTTCGCCAGGCCTGCGGTGCTCACGAGCGCATCGAAGGGACCAATAAAGCGAAACAGTTGGCCGATGGAGTCCGGTGATGCGAGGTCCACGCGAAGCCCGCCGTTCTTATGTCCCACTGTCACCACGTCGTGACGAGTCGACAGGGCCGCAACCACTGCGGACCCGATCGTTCCTGTTCCGCCTACCACGATGACTCGCATGGGTCGTCCTCCTGGATCTGAAGCGTTGTGTTCGTTTCCTTCGTGAAACCTTTTTCAGATTAGGCGATGGCTCCGCCGGGAAGCAAGAGAGGCCATTGGACTTGCCCTGGGCAACCCTCTGGAATCGGCTGATTCATCGGGGATAATATATAGACAACTGCACCGTTTGCCCTATCCTGCCAAGGAGGCCGCTATGCGATTTCTTCTGGCCGTTGACGAGTCCGAGAACTCCCATCGCGTGGCCCAGTATGTTGGATCTCTCCTGTGCCGAACCCCTGATGTCGCCGTCACGCTCTTTCACGTGCTCAAGCCCATGCCCCGGGAGTTGTTGGAGCATGGCGGGTCGGAAGATCCTGTCGCCGAGGCGCAACTGAGTGTGCAGTTGCGTGATGCGCAGGAAGCCTGGATTCGGAAGGAACGGGAATCCGAATGCCATGTCCTGAAGAAGGCCTGCGAGACGCTGACACAATCCGGATTCGACCAGAGCCGCGTGGCGTTGAGGTATGGCCATGAGGACGATATTGCCAGAAATATTCTCGAAGAGGCCCAAAGTGGACATCATGAAACCATCGTCGTGGGGCGACATGGGGCGTCCCGGATCAAAAGGATCTTCGGCGGCGGCGTGACGGATCAATTGCTGCGCGACGCAAAGGGCTTTGCGATCTGGGTGGTGGAATGAAATGGCCACGCCCCTCTGATTGAACTTGCGAAGAAAAGAGGGGCTCTTTGTTGGAGCGCTTCATCGGCACGTTGAGAATCAGCCATGATGTTGACTGCGTTCCTGGCGGGGAAGGAGCCCATCCAGTTCCCCTTCGAGCTTCGTCTCTCGTCGTTCGTGAAACGTGACGCACGATGAGTTTGCGAGATGCGTTTCACGACGTGTGGCTCTGCCTCATGCAATCAGCTACAAGCCACCCGCCATAGGCTCTTCGGAGGCTCTGCCGCTTACCCCCTCCGCTGCCTCTGTTGCGACTGTTTTTTAGGCTCGTATGATAGGGCCATGGCTATGGTACCTGTCACGCGCATCACGTCGAAGGCACCCACACCCTACGAGCTGACCGCGATTCATCGCGATACCCACGACACAAAGACGTTTTGCTTTGCCCTGCCTGACGACGCCACGTTGGACCTGTTGCCTGGCGACCACCTCTACGTCCATACGACAATCGACGGGAAACCGGTGAAGCGGTACGAGACCGGCTTGGTGTCGAAGTATCTTCATGACCGGGAGTCAGGAGACCGAGTGATGATGAGTGGACCGAACTCCGGCGGCCATTGGGTGGACGGCATGGCAAAGAAGGTGGGGTTTGTGGCCGGAGGCTCAGGCATCACCCCGATGATTGCCATCATCCGCTGGATTCTTGCCAGGAGTCTCCCGGTCGAATTGTTTCTGGTCTATGCCAACAAGACCGAGGCCGACATCATCTTCAAAGAGGAATGGGACGAGGATGTGCGCGAGCATGCGACGTTCCATTGCTATCACGTTTTAGGTGAGCCGCCTGCGGGCTGGTCACAAGGCACGGGCCACATTACCGAGGCTGTGCTGTGTGCGCAGCTGCCGCCGCCCAGTCCGGACACCGTGATCTTTCTCTGTGGGCCCCCGCCGATGACCGATGCGTTGGAAGCGACGCTCAAAGCGATCGGCTACGCCGAGCAGGCGATCATTTTTCCGTAATCCACCTTGAAGCCCAGATATTGGGGCTGGCCTTACTCCCACATCGTGGCGCCTTGTCTCCTCGCGGTATAGCCTTGCCCTGCGTGGTTCCTCTTCTCCCTGCTGTTTCATTCATGCCACGAGCGGTCACACAGCTATCTACTTTTGGCCACAGTGGCGTATCTCTACGGCGGCTGCCCATTGTGGCAGAGTTGAATGAAATTACGGGATGCTGAACATGATCGATCTCCACGTCGCTCGGTATTGTTCTTGCTGATGCAGGCCTGACGTTCGATTCAGGGGCAGGAACGCGAGTTGGTGAGAGCGGCCCTGTTCCGTATACGGGTTCGATAGGTTTCACAATGAAGGAGGCGTGGTCGATGAAGCTGTGGAGATTGGGGCTGGGAATCTGTGCGGTGCTGTGGGTGACCGGCGGCGTCGGCCAGGTTTGGGCGGATGAGGCTGTTGCGCCGGCTTCGACAGCTCAAGGGGATGCGGCGATTCAGCGGCTCTTTCCTCAGAGTTGGCCGATCTCGGTGCGGGGCTGGGTCGATGGTGGCTATACGTTCAACGGCTCGAGCCCGACTTCGCATTTCAACGGGCTCTACAACGCCGTGGATCGCGATAGACCGCAACTCAACCAATTGTATCTTGTGGTGGAGAAAGCATTACATAACACCAGCGGCCTCGACGTGGGGGGTCGGGTCGATGCGATGTATGGATACGATTATTTCCTGACTCAGAGCAACGGGATCGAGCGCAATCAGTCCGGTTCTCCCAAGTGGAATCACGAACAGCATGGCGTCGCGCTTCCGCAGGTGTATGCCGAGGCGGGGAATCAGACGTTCTCGGTGAAGGCTGGGCACTTTTATACGATTGTCGGTTACGAAGGGGTGCCGGCGCCCGCGAATTTCTTTTATTCGAAATCATATTCGTATCAGTTCGCCGGTCCGTTCACCCATTGGGGCGGCCTCGCCACCTGGAATGTGACCCCGCAGTTCACGTTGCAGGGAGGGCTCGTGAACGGCTGGGACTCGTTCGATCGTCGAAGCGACAAGCCTGCCTATGTTATGAAGGCCAACTACACGACGAGTGATAAGTTCTTGTCGGCACTCGTTGGCCATGATTACGGGCGAAGAGCCGACGGCTGTTGCAGCGAAGACCGAGCAGCGGACTCGTTATAGCGCCATCGTCTCCGTCCATCCCACCGACGATCTGGAATATGTGTTTCACCATCATTATGCCTATCAGGAAGATGGGAAAGTCGGTGGAGGCACTGCGCGTTGGTATGGCATCGATCAGTACCTCTATTATCGGCTCCATCAAAAAGTGAAGGCGGGTCTCCGGTTCGAGTGGTTCCGGGATGAAGCCGGGACGCGAGTCGGGGGCTCCCCCGACCGGGGAAATCCCAATCTCGCCTCGTTCGCCGGCAGTTTCTACTCCCTCACCGGCGAGGTGAACTACTACGCCCATTCGAACATCACCATTCGTCCGGAAATCCGGTACGACTGGTTTACGGGCGGGCGGAATCCCTACAACGACGGACACAACGACAATCAGCTTCTTGTGGCGATCAATGCCTATCTCCAGTTTTAGGGTAAGATTTTTCTCCTAGGCGAGACCGGCTCGCTCATCGATTGCCGATGAGCGAGCCGGTGTATCTCTCAACGTGCCACGCTCTCGTCCGCGGCATTGCGCTGGTGTCTCTGCCTCGTTAGAATCCTTTCATGCCGATCTTTTGTCCGGAACCGTTCACGCCTATGAAGTATGCCGTGGGATCGAAGGTGAATCGCCGACCAATTGAGATGAGCGCTTCTCTTTCGTTGTCGGTCTGGTTGGCCGTTGCTCTGCTGGCGGTTCCTTGTGGTGCACAGGCGCCGCCACAAACGCCGACTCCGCCGGCGGTTCAGAATCAAGCAGGGCAGACTCCACAAGCCGCTGCGCCATCGGCCGCGCCGAGCGGCGGGGGCACCATAGCCGGGCCCACATCAGTGCCGGCGCCCGGGGTTGGCACCTCGATAAGTTCCAGTCTTGGGAAGAGGTTTGGCTCCGCCGGACAGGGTCTTCCAGGGATGCCAGGCGGACCGCCGATTAAGGGTTCGATGGGGTCCCAGGATCCTTCAGGCAAGTACATGACCCCTCCAGTGATTCCACCGTTGTTGTGCGATCCAGCCGTGAATATTCCCTGCTAGCAGCAAGACGCTGAAAGCGTCGTCCAGCATCGTCCTCGCAAAGCGTGAAAGGTAAGACGTGAAAGGTGAAACGTAGGGCTGCCGAATGCTCTTCCTTCGAAACCTTTCACCTTTTACATTTCACGGACGACGAGAACGAACCTGTTGTGCATCCTACGGGAGAGCGCAAAAACTTGAGACAGGCTGAACTGGCTCCCAGCATGCTCGGTTGACGGCCAAAGTCAGAATCGGCTAGGCTGGCCTCCATCTTGACGAGTCGCTACCACGCACTGGTCATGACATGACGCTGATGAAGGGAGCTCGATTGAACTACGGTCGCCTGGTCCTCATCCTCATGTTCTCCGTCCTGCTTTCCTTTTTCGCCTGGACGGCCAAGGCGGCAGAGCCGACGTTCGATCAGACGGCCCGCTATATCCTGGAAATCGTCAAGGCGTTTCGCACCGCGTACGTCCTGGAAGTCGTCGAGCATCTCAGG
>CXWL01103981.1_pt1 | contig 17447 bp, 17 predicted proteins | sample 590931 | NCBI WGS metagenome assembly CXWL01 (sample SAMEA3498368, study PRJEB10139) | groundwater metagenome | biome: water well; material: biofilm material | place: Germany | collected 2015-04-27 | reverse complement strand
ATATTAGCATGCTGAATATCTTGCACAAGCGGTACTACATGGCATGTAGTTTAGGTGACCAACTTTTAAGCTCTTTTTCTGCTGATTTGTAATCAGGATAGATACTGGCAACCACCGCCCAAAACCTGGCTGAGTGATTCATTTCTTTTAAGTGAGCAAGCTCGTGGCAAATTACATAATTGACGATATGCGGTGGCGCTTGTAACAGCCGCCAATTGAGCCGTACTTCTTTTTTGGAGTTGCAACTACCCCAGCGCGTCTTCGCGTTTGATAAAAGTAATGTTGGCAAAGCTACACCTAGCTTAGTTGAAAAAATCTCTAATCGCCTTGCGAAGTCTGTAAGCGCCTGCTTTTTATACCACTGCACTACTTTACGTGCGACTAGTGTTTGGTCGTTGTGATTGGGCATGGCTAACTGCAGAACACCAGGCTCATATTCAATTGCTTTTGAACGAACATTATGTTCAACAGCTAGTGTGATTGCGTTGCCCAATAATAGTAATTGCTCGCCATGTCGCCATTGCATTGCTGGAATTTTATTAGCTGTAAGCGAGGTTAATTTTTTACGTATCCAATCGGCTTTTAGCGCAATGATGCTTTCAAGGTGCGATTGTGAAATACGCTTGGGCGCATGTATCACCAAGCCCGATGCGGTGATTTTCAAGCCCACTGTGCGACGTTGACGACGCTCTAGCTGGTAATGTAACAGGTCGCCAGAGGGCAAGGTAAGCGTATGGCTCATGATGTGCTTAATATTGCCATTTCAGCTTCAATCCAGTCTTCTACCAGGTGGTTTACGGCATCAGCTTTTAAGCCGGCTGATTGAATAGGTTTGCCGATGTGTATTTGAATCACGCCAGGCTTTTTGATAAAGCTTTTAGGCCAAAACTCCCCTGCATTATGTGCTACTGGCACAATTTGCGTTTGCGTTTGTGTGGCTAACCATGCACCACCGATGTGATACTTGCCACGTTTACCAGGTGCTATGCGTGTGCCTTCCGGATATATCACCACCCACAAGCCCTTAGCCAGTCTAACTTTACCTTGATCTACTAACTGCTTTAGCGCCGCACGGCCTGTCGCGCGATTGATGGCGATCGGAGACGACATCGCCAACCCCCAACCGAAAATTGGAATCCACAATAACTCACGCTTGAGAACATACACTTGGGTTGGAAAAATCGCTTGAAATGCAAACGTTTCCCAAGTGGATTGATGTTTGCCTAGAATGATACTAGGTGAGTTGGGAATGTTATTGAGCCCGGTAATCTCATGGCAAATGTTGCAAGTGATTTTCAACCACCACAACATGCTACGTGCCCAGCCAGAGATTAATTTATTGCGAGAAATTGGATTAAACGGTAGCGCAAGTAACGCGATGAGAGTGAATATTGGCGCGGTAATCACCTGACCCAAAAAAAACAATAACGAACGCAAAAACAGCATATAGAACCTCTGCTTAACCTTGTTCCGCAATGATGCGCTGTACGGCTTCACTTAAATCTGTACATACCCAAGTGTTTGCGGGTAAAGCTTTGTCCGCATTTTGAGATGCAGCCAAGGTTGCTTCACCCTTGCCTGTCCTCACTAAAACCGGCTGGCAACCTGCATTAGCATAGGCTTGCAAATCGCGAAGTGCATCGCCTACGGCAGGCACGTCTTTTAATTCTACTGAAAATCGTTTGCCTATTTCTTCTATCATGCCAGTGTCTGGTTTTCGGCAGTGGCAATGTTCATCTGCCGAGTGTGGGCAGTAGAATATAGCATCAATACGACCGCCCACTATTGCTAATTCTCGGTTCATTTTGTCGTGAATTCTGTTTAACGTTGCCATGTCAAATAAGCCACGGCTGACGCCAGATTGATTGGTAGCTATTGCTACTCTGAAGCCAGATTGATTGAGTAAAGCAATCGCTTCAAGACTACCTGCAATTGGAATCCACTCGTTTGGATTTTTGATGAAATTGGCAGAATCTTGGTTGATAACGCCGTCACGGTCTAATATCACTAATTTCATAAGCAGACTAGTTTCATTGCATGCATACCTTCACCATTAAACAACATGAAACACTTTCTTCGCGGCTACATGCCAAAAAATGGTTAGCTGGTTCATGCGCCTAGCTTGCCAACTTAGATAAATCTGCAACGCGGTTCATAGCTTGGTGCAAAGTGGCGAGCAAGCCTAAGCGGTTGGTTCTAAGCGCAGGGTCGTCAGCATTCACCATCACGTTATCAAAAAACGCATCTACAGGCGCTTTTAAAGCAGCCAGTGATTTAAGCGATGCAGTGTAATCGCCACTTTCAAACAGTTTGTCAGCTTCTGGTTTTACTTTGCCCAATGCTTCATTGAGTGATATTTCAGCTGGTTCTTGCAGCAAGTTAGCGTTTACTTCAGCTTTTACTTCGTCTTCTACTTTTTTCAGAATGTTGCCAACGCGCTTGTTGGCAGCCGCGAGTGCCGGGGCTTCCGGAAGGGTGGAGAATGCGCGAACGGCAGTAAGGCGTTGTGGTATTTCACTTAACAATTCTGGATCGAGTGACAGCACGGCATCAACTTCTTGGGGGCTTGATCCTTGCTCACGTAAATTAACACTCAAACGGTCAAAACAAAATTCTTTAATAGACTGCACAATGGCTGGTTGTGCGCTCATTTCACCATTAAATTGCCTGAGCACATCGTGAATAAGCTTTTCAAACTGTAGTGGTAGATTGCATTCTATTAACATACGAATAATACCCAGTGCCTGGCGGCGTAAACCAAATGGGTCTTTATCTCCTGTGGGTTTTTCACCTATGCTAAATAAACCCACCAGGGTTTCTAGTTTATCTGCTATCGCTACCACAATACCTACTTGATTACGTGGCAGTTCGTCGCCCGCAAAACGTGGTTTGTAGTGGTCTTCAATTGCAAAGGCAATATCATCTTCCAAGCCTTCATGTTGCGCATAGTAGCGCCCCATAACACCTTGTAATTCTGGGAACTCGCCCACCATGTCTGTGAGTAAATCTACTTTTGAGAAACCAGCGGCAAGACTTACTTTACGGCTAAGTTCACTATCGCCAATTTGATTCGCTATTTCCCCCGCAATTTTAACTACACGCAGATTCCGCTGAGATTGGTTGCCTAATTTATTGTGGTAAACCACTTTTTCTAAACCGGCAACTCTTGATTCAAGTGTCTTTTTACGATCTTGATCAAAGAAAAATTTAGCATCGGCCAAACGAGGACGCACCACGCGCTCGTTACCTTGAATCACTGCACTAGCGTCATTTGGACTGATGTTAGACACAATTAGAAATTTATTGGTCAGCTTGCCGTTGTTATCTAGCAGAGGAAAATACTTTTGATTCGCCTTCATGGTAAGAATCAAACACTCTTGCGGTACTTCTAAATATATTTCTTCAAACTGGCCGAGTAATACATTGGGGCGTTCAACCAGTGCGACCACCTCATCTAGCAGCGCATCGTCATCAATGGGCTTGAGATTTTGCCTGGCTGCTGCTGCGTTCAATTGGCGTTCAATTTCTGCGCGGCGTTCGGCAAAACTAGCAATTACAGCACCTTCGGTTTTGAGTTGTTCTGCATAAGTGTCGGCATTTTTTAGAATGACGGGTGATACTGAGGCTTCAAATCTATGACCTTGCGTTTGATTGCTGGCAGTTAAGCCAAGTGCGGTAACAGCAATCACTTCGCTACCATGTAAAGCCACCAGGCCATGTGCCGGGCGTACAAAATTCACGCTGCTCCAGCCATCGGCCAATTGATAAGTCATCACTTTCGGAATAGGTAATTTTGTTATTGCATCGTTCAATGCGATTTGCAAGCCATCTTTCAGTGCAACGCCTTTTTGCATTACATCTAAAAACAAGGCTTCATTTTTACCGTCTATTTGTCTAGTGAGATTAGCTACGGCACTTTCATCCAAGCCAATGCTATTTAATCGCTTGATTAAAGCGGGTGTGGCGTTACCACTCGCATCCAAGCCAACGCTCACAGGCATCAGCTTTTGCGTAGAGGTTTTGTCTGGCGCTACTGCGAGTACACTTGTCGCATGCACAGCAAGGCGACGGGGTGAGGCGTAAGCTGTTACTGCGGCATTTTCAGCCGTTAAATCTTGCGATTTGAGCGACTCGAACAACACGCTGGAAAAGGCCTCGCCCAGTTTACCCAAAGCCTTAGGTGGCAGTTCTTCTACAAATAGTTCTACTAATAAGTTGTTGCTACTCACGCTGCTTCCTTTTTCTTTAAATCTGCCAGCACTTCATCAGCCCAATCTTTTGGTGCCATCGGAAAGCCCAACCTGGCGCGGCTATCTAAGTAACTCGCGGCGACTGACCGTGCCAAGTTACGAATGCGACCAATATAGCCCGCACGTTCAGTGACGGAAATTGCGCCACGCGCATCTAGCAAGTTGAATGTATGCGCGGCTTTAAGCACTTGTTCGTAAGCAGGTAAGGCGAGGAGGCTTTCCACTAAATGCTGGGCTTGTTTTTCATGTGCAGTAAATGCGGTAAACAAAAATTCAGCATCTGAATGTTCAAAATTGTAGGTGGATTGTTCTTTTTCATTTTGCAGATACACGTCACCGTAGCTCAAGCCGTCTGTCCAGGTTAAATCGTAGACGTTATCTACCCCCTGTAGATACATAGCCAAGCGCTCTAAACCATAGGTGATTTCACCAGTGATTGGCTTGCAGTTAATGCCACCAACCTGTTGGAAGTAGGTGAATTGGGTGACTTCCATGCCATTCAGCCAAACTTCCCAACCCAAGCCCCAAGCGCCTAAAGTAGGGTTTTCCCAGTCATCTTCAACAAAACGGATGTCATTTTTTTTCAGGTCAAAACCCAGCGCTTCAAGTGAGCCTAAATAAAGCTCAAGAATATCAGCTGGCGCGGGTTTAAGTACCACCTGAAATTGATAGTAATGTTGTAAGCGATTCGGGTTTTCACCGTAGCGACCATCTTTAGGGCGGCGACTAGGTTGCACATAAGCGGCTTTCCATGGCTCTGGGCCTAACGAGCGTAGAAACGTGGCGGTGTGTGAAGTGCCTGCGCCCACTTCCATGTCATACGATTGCAGTAATGCGCAACCGCGTTCAGACCAGTAGTTTTGCAAAGTGAGAATGATTTGTTGAAAAGTTAATGCCATGATTTAAGTCTATGATTTAAGTCTAAAATTACGAAAAGTTTGATTTTACTTTGTTTTGCGTCTGCTTACCAAAAATTTAGGTAAGCAGATAAAGATAAGTCCGATAAAACAGATGGCGAGAAACAGCCAATTACCAAAGCGCACATAGGGCGTACTACCACTATAGCCTTGTGCCAAGACGTTAAGCGTGGTTTCAGTAAAGTGCGGCGCATGCGCCAGCACGTTGCCATGCGGGTCTATCATGGCAGTGGCACCAGTATTAGTGGTGCGTAACATGGTGCGACCAGTTTCCAGGGCGCGAGCTTGTGAAAATTGTAAATGTTGATACGCAGCAAGCGATTCACCATACCAGGCGTCGTTACTGGCATTTACTAGTAGCGTGGCTTGCGGTAATTGGCGAATAATCTCTTCACCAAACACGTCTTCGTAACAGATGTTGATAGCGACTTTTTGATCAGAGACATTCATAGGCTGTTGATAAATACTGCCGCGCGATAAATCACTTAATGGCATGTTCAGCCAATCGCGGTATATCCAGCCGAAAGCGGCTTTTAGCGGAATGAATTCGCCAAAAGGCACCAGGTGCGATTTGCGATAAACCGCAGACTCTGAACTGCCAATACTCAACATACTGTTGAAATACTCGCCATTTTCGCGTTCTACCAGCCCCATCAAAATATCACCTTGATTTTGAATGGCATGTTGCCGTAAGCGTGCTTTAATCTCCGCAGGTAGCTCGCTAGATAATACCGGTAGCGCAGTTTCTGGCATCAGAATCAGTTTAGCAGTGCTTGCTTCTGCCATTGTTAAGTATTGCTGCAACGTACGTTCTGCTATTTCGGGCGCCCATTTTAAGCTTTGGGCAATATTGCCCTGTAACAATGCTACTGAAATTGGTTTGCCAATCGGCGTGGTCCATTCAATCAGCTTCAATAAGCTGCCCGTGATCCACACAAGCAACAATATGACGATGGCATTGCGCCGCCAAATCAATGTACTTGATTGGTGGATAAACCGTTTGGCAAACCACAAGCCAAGTAAACTCGCGATAAATACAGTAATAAGCGAAACGCCGTACACGCCAAAAATAGGCATATAGCCTGCTAGCGGGCTATATGGCACTTGTGAATAACCAATAGTCAACCAAGGAAAACCTGTGAAAATCCAGCTTCTTATCCAGTCTGACAAAGCCCAAAATACAGGAATAGCAACCAACATAGTATTGCTTTGCATCGCCGATATGCGAACGCCTGATATATAAACGCTGAGCGCGCCAACAGCCGCTGGAAATAACGACAAAAATGCACATAAAACAAAGGTTGAAAAGCCGGCCATCAAGCTTGGCATACCGCCAAACTCATGCAGGCTGATATATATCCAATAAATGCCAGCACCAAACAGACCCAAGCCATACATGAAACCGGCAAATGCTGCTTGTTTGGGTGTATAGCTTAGATGCCAAAAATAAAATAGGCCGATGAGTGAGAGAATACTCGCAGGGTAAAAATAAAAAGGTGCAAATCCCAGCACACTTGTAGCGCCTAATAGAAACAATGCGAGCGGCTTAATGAATTTATAATGGGTCAATAATGGCATGGCCTGAATTGTAGCTTGATAAGGCTCCAGATAACAAAAATTAACATTGTTACTGCCACTAAAAGACGTGTGATGATTGACATGATGCGCGGATAAGAACTATATTCAGCTCGGCGACAATCTTAAGTAATGCAAATTACATAAATGGGTTTAACTTAGTGCTTTTAATTTATTTTCGGGGAGAAATGTATGAGCATAGCATCAGAGTTTAAAGATTTTATTAGTAAAGGTAATGTGATGGACCTGGCGGTAGGTGTCATCATTGGTGCCGCGTTTGGTAAAATTGTAGACTCATTGGTGGGCGATATTATTATGCCTATCGTCGGCAAAATTACTGGTGGCGTAGATTTCAGCAATATGTTTGTACCATTGGCTGATATTCCAGCAGGTAACGCTGGCACATACACAGCGCTTAAAGTGGCAGGTGTGCCTATGTTGGCTTATGGTAACTTTATTACTATTTTAATTAATTTCATCATGTTAGCGTTCATTATTTTCATGATGGTAAAGCAAGTGAACAAAATGAAAAAAGCAGAACCGGCAGCAGCTCCGGCAGCAACACCAGAAGATATTGTGTTGCTACGTCAGATTCGTGATTCATTGAAAAAATAATCATCTGAATTAATCCATAAAAAAGGGCTGTGAAGCCCTTTTTTATGGATTAAATTTTCAGGGGTAAATCTCAAGTGCCGGTTAAATCAATTGTTTCTGGTAGCACTTCTATCATAATGCTATGCAGACGGCGGCTATCAGCGCGTAGTACCTTGACATGTAAGCCGCTAAAAGTAATTTCATCATTCCGTTTTGGTAAATGACCAAATTTATTGACCACAAGCCCGCCAATGGTTGAAAACTCTTCGTCACTCAATGTTGTGCCAATTATTTCGTTAAAATCTACGATTTCTGTCAGCGCCTTGACACGATACTGACCGTCAGCACCTTGAATGATGTTATCTTCATCTTCGTCGTAATCGTATTCATCTTCAATATCGCCAACAATTTGCTCAAGCACATCTTCAATCGTCACCATGCCAGCTACGCCACCATACTCATCTACCACTATGGCAATATGGTTGCGGTTGCTACGAAACTCTTTCAGCAATATATTCAATCGTTTAGATTCGGGTATAAATACCGCAGGGCGTAACATGTCGCGCACTTCAAAATCTTCACCCGCGTAATAGCGTAATAAGTCTTTGGCGAGCAGAATGCCAATAACATCATTTTTGTTATCTTCAATGACAGGAAAGCGCGAGTGCGCGGTCTCAATGACGTGGGGAATGAACGTTTCAGGTGGGTCGGTGATGTCGATGACATCCATTTGAGAGCGCGGAATCATGATGTCGCGTACTTGCATCTCGCTCACTTGCAACACGCCTTCAATCATGGCGAGCGAGTCTGCATCCATCAAACTATTTTCGTAGGCACCGTGTAACAGTTCTACAAGCTGTTCGCGGTCTTCAGGCTCGCGGAGTAAAAAATAACTTAGGCGTTCCAGTAGACTGGGTTTGTTATTGTTAGGTTTTTCCGAGTCGGTAGCCATTAGAAGGCACCCTATGTAATGAGATAAGGCGAAGCATACCCTAATTTTGTGATAATTGCAGTTTCCAGGCCTTCCATCAACTCGGCTTGCGCTTCTGCTTCGTGATCATAGCCGTGTAGATGTAAGATGCCATGCACAGTTAGATGTGCATAATGCGCCTCAAGTGGCTTGTTCTGTGCCTTTGCCTCCGCCTCGACCACTGGCGCGCAAATAACAATATCGCCCATTAAATGTGGTGTTTCAGTGAGAGGGAACGTTAGCACATTAGTTGCGTAATCTTTGCCACGGTAGGTTTTGTTGAGCTCTCGACCTTCTGCTTCATCCACGATGCGAATTGTAACCTCGGTATCAACACGAATGGCAGCTTTAGCCCATTTGCGGAATCGGCTCTGGGTGGGTAGATGAGCTTGGTTAGAAGCGTATTGGATGGAAATGTTAAGTTTAGGCATGAGTAGTTAAATTAAGAGCTGTGTAGGTCAGACTTCATTTTTCAGCCCAACCTACACGAGTTAAATAATTACTTTGACTGCTGTGAAGGGCAGTCGGCATAAGGAAAACGCACATGCCCGTAACGAACCACTAAAATCGCCATTGAAATCAGGAAGATAGAACCAGAAAGCGCGAACATCCGCCAAGCATCAATCTCTGCGATGTCCAGCACCAGATAACGTGCCAATGCAATAATGCCGATATACAGAGGATATCTGACTGGTAAGTTGCCAGAGCCGAGATAGTGATCGAGCATGGACATTACTTCGAGATATAAAAATAGCAACAACAGGTCGCCCACGTTAATTGCACGCGCTTGCCAGATATGCATAATTGCCTGAAACACGGCAAAAATAGTCGCAATGGCAATGACGATTAGCACACCCTGTCCAACTAGACCAAGGCCATGTTGTGCCAATCTACTAAATTTATTTGGTGTCATTTCTATCCCTCAGTTGGTTGGCTAGATTTTTTATTATACATTATGCGAATAATTGAGCAGAGCTATTAGGCCAATTGTAGAGAACAAACAGACTATCCATAAATTATGCGCTACAAGTTTTTATTATTAAGCTCGTAATCTTCATATGCATTCACAATTTTCTGCACCAGTGGGTGTCGCACCACATCAGCAGATAGAAAATGCGTCATGGCAATGCCTTTGATGTCTTTTAAGACTTTTTGCGCTTCTATCAAGCCGCTTTTTTGATGACGTTGCAGGTCAATCTGCGTCACATCGCCCGTAATCACGGCTTTAGTACCAAATCCGATCCGCGTCAAAAACATTTTCATTTGTTCGGGTGTGGTGTTTTGCGCCTCATCCAAAATAATAAAGCTTTGATTGAGTGTGCGGCCTCTCATATAAGCAAGGGGTGCGACTTCAATCGCGCCACGTTCAAACATCTTATTCACCGTATCGTAGCCTGCCAGATCATACAACGCGTCATACAAAGGGCGTAAATACGGGTCTACCTTTTGGTTTAAATCGCCAGGTAAAAAGCCTAATTTTTCGCCTGCTTCAACCGCCGGGCGCACAAGTACAATGCGTTTAACACGGTCGCGGGTCATAGCATCTACCGCGCTGGCAACAGCTAAATAAGTTTTGCCTGTACCCGCCGGGCCGATGCCAAAGGTAATGTCATGGCCTTGAATTTGTTGCAGGTAAGCTATTTGACGCGGAGTGCGTCCATGCAGTTCAGTGCGCCGCGTCATTAGCATGGGCGCGTTTGATGTTGCGACATCTTCAGGTTTTAATTTGTCTATTTCTACCAAGCCCAGTTGAATTTCTTCAAGTTCTATTGGGTTTTTTGCGCGCACATAAAAGTTTTCAAGAATTTGTGCGGCCAGGCGCACATTGTGAGTTTCACCAGTCAGCTTGAAATGAGCGCCACGACGCGTAATGTCGATATCGAGCGCATCTTCAATTTGTTTGATGTTTTCGTCTAATGCGCCGCAAAGGTTGGCTAGACGTGTGTTGTCTTCAGGCGTTAAAGTTATTTCCATATTTATTCTGTCAGTTATCTATTGATAATTTCGCCACGTAAACGTTTCGGGTTGGATGCATCGGTAATACGTACGCTCACAAAACAGCCAATTAAACGCTCGCTCCCCGCCACATCCACCACGCGGTTATTGTCGGTTTTTCCTGCCAACAGGCTGCTATCTTTCCATGAAATGCCATCAATCAGTACCCGCTGCACTGTGCCTGACATGGCGCGGCTAATGGCATCACCTTGCGCTTCGTTTATGGATTGCAGTTTACTTAACCTGGCTAACTTGACCTCTTGCGCCGTATCATCATTAATAAACGCCGCTGGTGTGCCGGGGCGTGGGCTATATAAAAAACTAAAGCTGTAATCAAAGCCTACGTCTTGCATCAGCTTAACCGTGGCTTCAAAGTCAGTTTCAGTTTCGCCGGGAAAGCCGATAATGAAGTCAGAGGTGAACGTGAGATTTTGGTTGGCGGCACGTAGTTTACGAATCGTCGATTTAAACTGCAAGCCAGTATAATTGCGCTTCATGGCCATTAACACGCGGTCACTTCCTGCTTGAACAGGTAAATGTAGCTGAACCGCTAATTTTGGAATGTTAGCAAAACAATCAATTAGCCGTTGATTCATTTCATTTGGGTGGCTGGTGGTAAAGCGAATGCGCTCAATTTGTGGAATTTCGGCGATGTATTCAATTAACATGGCTAAATCAGCTTCTAAGCCATTATGTTCACTACAGTAAGCGTTGACGTTTTGCCCAAGCAAGGTGATTTCTTTCACACCTTGCGCGGCCAATTGTGCAGCTTCAGTCAAAATGGCTTCAAATGGACGCGATACTTCTTCGCCGCGTGTATAAGGCACTACGCAAAAGCTGCAATATTTACTGCAACCTTCCATAATGCTTAAAAATGCACTGGCGCCTTCTATGCGCGGTGGCGGCAAATGGTCAAATTTTTCAATTTCAGGAAACGTAATATCAACTTGCGATTGACCGCTTGCTTGACTGCTTTTAATCATCTCAGGCAAGCGGTGTAAGGTTTGGGGGCCAAAAACCACATCTACATACGGCGCACGCTTGATGATGTTGTCGCCTTCCTGGCTTGCTACACAGCCGCCCACAGCAATGACTAAATTAGGGTTCGCTTTTTTGAGTGGAATAAAACGACCAAGGTGACTAAACACTTTTTCTTCGGCTTTTTCCCGCACCGAGCAGGTGTTGAGTAAAATCACATCAGCATCTTCGGGCGTAAGTGTTTCTACCATACCATCTGTTTGGCTAAGCATATCCGCCATGCGCGATGAATCATATTCGTTCATTTGGCAGCCGAAAGTCTTGATGAAAACTTTTTTAGGCGATGTTGAATTTGTAATGGGTGGAACTAAATTATTGTCAGCAGGTTTCAATGGTTTTGTGCAGATTTGTAAAGCATAATTTTAGCGCATTTGGCGCGTACAAGGTAAAATAGGCTTAAATCAACAGGTTAATTTTCTATGCAAGCGCTTCTGATTTTCATCAAAATCACAAACCGCCTGTGCGTTGTCGTTGGCGGTGGCGAGGTTGCTGCTCGTAAAGTGAGTATGCTGTTAAAAGCCAACGCGACGGTAACATTAATCTCGCCAAGCATTTGCCATGAGTTGCAGGCGCTGGCAGAAGCGAAAAAAATTCAATATACACAAGCTGGTTATGCAGCAGTACAACTGCAAGGCGCTTGCTTGGTGATTGCTGCCACAGATGATGCAACGGTGAATGAGGCTGTTTCGCGCGATGCAAGCGATTTGAACATTCCTGTGAATGTGGTCGATGCCCCCGGTTTGTGCACGTTTACCATGGCATCAATTGTTGAAAGATCGCCCATTGTGATTGCGATTTCAAGTGAAGGTAATGCACCAGTGCTTGCGCGTTACATTCGCACAAAAATTGAAACCATGTTGCCGGCAGGTTATGGTCGCGTTGCGGCGATAGCGGGTGAATTTAGAGATAAAGTGAAAGCAAAATTTACCACTACTCAAGAGCGCCGTATTTTCTGGGAAGATGTGTTGCAAGGGCCGATTGTAGAACGCATTTTATCTGGGCAAGAAGCGGCGGCACGAAAAGCTTTAGATGATGTATTGTCTGAAAAATCTGACATAAAACATCATGGCGAAGTTTATTTAGTAGGTGGCGGCCCGGGTGACCCAGATTTATTGACACTTAGAGCCTTACGCTTAATGCAGCAATGCGATGTGTGCGTATATGACAAGCTAGTCAGCCCAGAGGTGATGGAACTGGTACGCCGTGATGCCGAGTTGATTTTCGTGGGTAAATCACGTGATCAACATACTTTGCCACAAGAAGAAATCAACGAGTTATTAGCCAAATTAGCGTTACAAGGTAAACGTGTCTTGCGCTTAAAAGGCGGTGACCCATTTATTTTCGGGCGTGGTGGGGAAGAAATTGAAACGCTGATGGGGCATGGCGTACCATTTCAAGTGGTGCCAGGCATTACGGCGGCAAATGGTGTTTCCAGCTATGCGGGTATTCCACTGACGCATCGCGATTATGCGCAGGCTTGCTTGTTTATTACAGGTCACTTAAAAGATGGCACGCTTGATTTAGATTGGGTAGCGATGTCGCGACCACGGCAAACAGTGGTGATTTATATGGGCTTGGTTGGCTTGGCAGAAATTTGTCGGCAACTCATCGCACATGACGTATCACCTGATATGCCAGCGGCAGTAATTCAGCAAGGCACCACGCAACGTCAGCGTGTTGTTACGGCAACTTTGAAGGATTTGGCAGAAAAAGTTGGATATGCAGAAATAAAGCCGCCATGCTTGACGATTATTGGTGAAGTGGTGCAGTTGCGCGAGAAATTAAGTTGGTTTGAACCTAATATCACAGATTGATAGCTAGTTTTTTATCGGCAAACTGAGTCGCGCTTCCAAGCCGCCCTCTGGTCTGTTCAGTAATTCGAGCTTACCTTTGTGGAGCTTTGCAATACGGTCTGCAATCGCCAAGCCTAATCCACTGCCGCCTGCATTGCTTCGCGCGGTATCCAGGCGCTCAAATGGGCGCAGTAGCTTTTCAACATGTGTCTCAGGAATGCCAGGACCATTATCAAACACGCTAATCACAATATGATCAGCCATGATTCGGCTGGCTACGCGAACATCTCCGCGCCCATAAGCATAGGCATTGCCGACTAGGTTGTCTAATAGGCGCTGCATGGCGAGAGGCCTGATTGGTATAAAGTAAGTGGGTGCTAACTGCACTACCAAGTCACGCCCAGCGCGCGATTGTCGATCATGCATCGCTTGCAGTAGCGTATTAATATCAATCATTTGTGTGGGCTCGCCTTCCACTCCTTTCACAAAATCCAAGAACTGATGAATGATATTATCCATGTCGGCAATGTCTTCAATCATGCCGCCTTTTAAGCTGGCACATCCATCATCGGGCAACATCTCTACCGCTAGGCGTAGCCTTGCTAATGGCGTACGAATGTCGTGCGAAACACCGGCCAAAATCAGCGTGCGTTCTGCATCTAACTCGGCTAATGAGTCTGCCATTTTGTTAAAAGTATTGTTCACTTCACGCAGTTCAGCAAAGCTGCCCTCAGGCAGCTTTTCAGGTAGTTCGCCATTACGTAGTCTATCTGCGGCATTCATTAATAAGTGCAGCGGGCGATTAATGCGCGCTGCAATAAAGTAGCTGCCTGCTAGTGAGAGTAATAGCACTAGCGCACCCCAGCCTAGCCATTGCCAAGGAAAGGGGCGCTCTACATGTACGCGTGGAATGACCACCCAAAAATCGTCTTGACCAATATTAAAACTTACCCAAAGCCCCTGAACACCATAGTGATTAACTGTGATAATAGTTTCTACACCTAGTCTCTCACGAATTTTTTCAGCGACCATATTAATAAATGGGTCTGGCGGCAGCGGCTCAATCTCTTCCATAAAGTCTGCGTAATAAATACGCACACCTTCTTTGCCAGTAAGTTCGGATAGTAAGGCCAAGCGAAGATTATCTTGCGAGGCAATGAGTGAAGCACGCGTGTAATTTACCACAGTAACCGCTTGCAAAGCAGTAGCCTCTGCACGAGGTTCGCGTTCAAAATATTCAAAAATCTGCAGTGAAGCAAACTGTCCGATTGCCAGTAATACTGCAATTAGCAACATGACTCTAGCGAGTAGGGTTTTGGGTAAAAGACGCAATTTCAAGCTGCAAGCCTATCGGTTGAAAGTTGGCATAGATTAAAAGTTGAATAGTTTGTGCGGGAACAGCCTGACGATGAATATCAACTTGTTAATCTACTTCGCCGTCAGGGATAAATACGTAGCCAAAGCCCCACATGGTTTGCAAATAACGCGGATGCGCCGGGTCTGGTTCAATCAGTTTACGTAAACGTGATACTTGCACATCAATACTGCGGTCAAAAACATCCAGCTCACGCCCCCGTGCGAGTTGCATCAGTCTATCGCGGGATAATGGTTGACGTGGATGGTCAACAAATACTTTAAGCAATGCAAATTCACCGCTGGTGATTGTTATGGCCAACCCATCGCGGGTAAGTGTACGCGTGGAGGTATTGAACACAAACTCACCAATGGTAACACTATCGCTATTGATAGCAGGCGCACTGGGTTGTAAGCGTTCATGCCGACGTAATACCGCGTTGATGCGCGCTAATAATTCACGTGGATTAAAAGGTTTGGGCAGGTAATCATCCGCGCCCATCTCCAGTCCAATAATTCGATCTACTTCATCGCCACGAGCCGTTAACATTACGATTGGCAACATGATGCCTGTGCCGCGAATTCTGCGGCAAATAGATAAACCATCTTCGCCTGGCAGCATCAAATCCAACACCAGCAGATCAAATGGCTCAACAGCTAACTTAGCGTCCATTTCTTTGGCATCTGCCACCACTTTAACGGTAAAACCTTGTTCGGTTAGGTAGCGTTGTAACAATTCACGTAAACGAATATCATCATCTACTACCAAGATTTTTTTATTTTGATCTGCCATGATTTAATTTAAGCTCGCGTCTTATAAATTGTATTTATTGGAAAATTGTATTTATTGAATTTCAGTCTAGTTAGATTATATTGAAAATACAGGTGATGAATTAGGATTTCAAAAGTCAATTTCCAATGATTGCAAAGTGTATGCTAATTTATGTGATTATCAAACGCAATCAAGCTAATTAAAAGTATTTCTGCCGGTCCATTTAGTATCCATTTATTTGTTACAATTGTTTACAATTTCAAAAGCAAATGAAACATTCGATTAACAATCATACTTCATGATTATTCGCCTTGATTGAGCTAAACGATATTTAAAATTGATGAATTGAATTTTACATTGAATCTATGTAGGCCAAAAAATACTTCGATTGCCAAATACGCTTGCTTAGCTATGTGTATAGGCTTTGGCTTATCTTTTAATGTAGGTGCAGGTGGTAAAAATAGCTTAGCAACTACAGAAGACGCCGCTAAACGAGCGGTGGACGATGAAGCTCCGAACGAAGGCCTGCAACAGACACTTAACCTCAACTTTAGCCCTGAAAGCAGAGAGAAGTTACGCAAGGCACTCGATGATTATGCGCGTTCTGTTGACCATGACCATGACCAGATTGAAGAACGCCGTCGCGCCATGCAGGAGAGTATGGAAGCACGCTTTTTAGATGCTGATAACGACGGTGATGGCACGATTGATCGACAAGAAGCTACCGAAAAACTTCCACAAATCGCTCGGCATTTCAGCCAAGTGGATCTTAATCAAGATGATGTGATTTCACTTGATGAGCTTGAAGAAGCACAAGCTCGCATTCTCGAACGTAGAAAAACTGCCGAGGCCGCACTTGAGGCACAAAAACTGCAAGCAGCAGAAGTTACCGTTACGAGCAAACCTAAGAATAAGCAAACCGCTAATAACACAAAAAAACGTGCGCTTTAGTCCTCGTTTTTTAATATCTCCCAAAAACTTTATTTCTGTCGCTTGATTTCATCAAGAATCGTTTTCTATTATTCGCCTGATGAGCTTGACCCTGAAAATTACCAATAGCATCCAACAAATTGATGCAAGCAACTGGAATGCCTTGGTGGGTGATATGCCATTGTTAAGCCATGCTTTTTTAAGCGCACTCGAAGCTTCTAATTCTGTAGGTAAAAGCACTGGCTGGCAGCCTTATCCATTACTTGTGTATGACAATGAGCAATTGGTTGGGGCAATGCCGCTGTACGTTAAAAGCCACTCTTATGGTGAGTATGTATTTGATTGGGCATGGGCCGAAGCCTATGAGCGTAGTGGCTTAAATTATTATCCAAAATTATTATCGGCAATTCCATTTACACCAATTACCAGCCAACGGCTATTAACAAAAAGCATTCAAAATGCCAGCCAGATTCAAGCATTAATGATAGAAGCCTTAACTGAAACGATGGTCAAACATCAGCTATCGTCAGCGCATGTACTATTTCCTGATGAAGATTCCACAGTAGCGCTTCAGCGAGCGGGTTGGATGCAACGCCACGGCGTGCAATTTAGATGGCAGAACGAGAGCTTTAGTGATTTTGAAGATTTTTTACGCACTTTAAGTCATGATAAGCGTAAAAAAATCCGCCAAGAACGCAAAAAAGTAACGGCATCAGGGGTGGTGTGTAAGCGAATCAAAGGTGCTGATATTACTCAAGAGAAGTGGGATTTTTTCTATCAATGCTATGCCAATACTTACCTTGAACATCGCTCAAGCCCTTATTTGACACCTGAATTCTTTCAAGAAATTGGTCAAAGCATGTCGCAGAATATTTTGTTGATAATAGCGTATATGGATAACACGCCGGTGGCGAGCGCACTGAATATTTATCACCAAACCACGCTGTATGGGCGTTATTGGGGCGCGTTGCAATATGTGCCTAACCTGCACTTTGAGCTTTGCTATTATCAAGCGCAGGAGTTTTGTATTGCAGAAAATATTCAATATTTTGAAGGTGGCGCGCAAGGTGAACATAAGTTAGCGCGTGGATTTAAGCCCAGGCCTACTTGCTCGTTTCATAAAATCGCAAATGCTGATTTTTCCAGTGCGATACAAGATTTTGTCACAAGAGAAGCGCAAGGCATAGCCGCCTACGCCAACGAGCTAGTGGAAAGAACACCGTTTAAGGTTACTCAAGAAATAATCAAAACATCATAAGT
>CXWL01025374.1_pt1 | contig 17450 bp, 12 predicted proteins | sample 590931 | NCBI WGS metagenome assembly CXWL01 (sample SAMEA3498368, study PRJEB10139) | groundwater metagenome | biome: water well; material: biofilm material | place: Germany | collected 2015-04-27 | reverse complement strand
GCATCGCACTTGCGCGAGATGGGGTATGAGATCGACGAGATCTCGCCACCGGAGATCGACCGCGTCGCCGATTTGTGGTCGGACTTGGCGTTCTCGGAGATCGGTTCGCTGCTTCGGCCGTTCATTCCGGCGACCGGCGATGAAGACATGGGGCGCTTCGTCGAAGCGCTCACCGAGGTCAAGGGCACGGCGGATGTCACGAAGTATCAGGCGGGTTTGCGCGAGCGCGAGGCGCTGCTGATCAAGTGGCAGATGTTCCTCGACAAGTACCCACTGATCATTCTGCCGTCATGCGCGGAGCTTTCGCTTCCCGCCGACCTGGACAAGCAGGGCGTGCCTGCCGTGCGGCGTATGCTCAACGCGCTGAAGTACCAGGTTTCGCTGCCCGTGCTCGGGTTCCCGGGCCTTGCGCTGCCAATGGGCACGCACGAGGGCCTGCCGATCGGCGTGCAGATCGTGTCGCGCCGCTTCCGCGAGGACCTGTGCCTCGCGGCAGGCGAACTGATCGAGTTCCGCGAGGCGCCGATCACGCCGATCGATCCGACGTGGTGAGGCTTTAGTCCATGAGCTTTTGCGTCAGGTAGATGTAGTGCTTTGCCCAGCGATCGGCGTTCATCGCGGGGTCGGCGTCGTTAGAGTGGCCGCCGAACGTGTTTTCGTAATAGATGTAAGGCACGCCAAGTCCGGCGAGCTTGGCCGAAAACTTGCGGGCGTGGCCCGGGTGAACACGGTCGTCTTCGGTGTTCGTCGTGATGTAGGGCTCAGGGTATTTCGCGCCGGGTTTTAGCTTTTGATAGGCGGAATATTCCGCGATGAAAGTGCGGTCGCCGGGGACGTCGGGGTTGCCGTATTCGCTGACCCACGACGCGCCGGCCGAGAGCTTGTGATAGCGCAGCATGTCGACAAGCGGGCTTTCGACGACGACGGCATTGAAGAGGTCGGGGCGCTGCGTCATCTCGACCGTCATCAATACGCCGCCGTTCGAACGGCCGTAGATGCCGAGGTGGCGCGGGCTCGTGACTTTCTTGGCGATCAGGTCTTCGGCGACGGCTGCGAAGTCGTCGAACGCGCGCTGGCGATTTTCACGCAGCGCCGATTGGTGCCAGGCGGGGCCGAACTCGCCGCCGCCGCGGATGTTCGCGATCACGTAAGCGCCGCCATGCTCGAGCCAGAGCTTGCCCATTTCGGGCAGATAGACCGGCGGTTTCGAAACGAGGAAGCCGCCGTAGCCGGAAAGCAGCGTCGCGGTCGAACCGTCGGCTTTCATCTTCTTCGGACGCACGAGGAAGTACGGGATCTTCGTGCCGTCGCGCGAGGTCGCCCAGTCTTGTTCGACGATGTGCGTCGCAGCGTTGAAGCGCGCGGGCAATGCGCGGATGGCAACGACCTTTTGCGTCGCGGCATCGGCCCACCAAAGCTTGGTCGGTTCGAGGAAGCTTTCCGACGTCAGGAACAACAATGAGCCCGACTTCTGGCTCGCGCGCACAATGAGTTGCGAATCTTTCGGCAGGTTCAACCGTTTGCCACGCCAACCGTCCGGCGTGCGCGCGTAGACTTCGATCGCTCCCTTCACGTTGTCGAGCAGTTGGACGACGACGTGATTGCGCGTGATGTGTACCCCGTCGATCGTTTGGCTGGCATTCGGTTGCATGATGAGTTGCGGTAGCACGAACACATCTTTCGAGATTTCGCCGCTCAGATTTGGAAGGCGCCTTACAGCGTCCAAATCAAGTCCAACAAGGGCACCGGTCTCGAATTTGAGGAACTTCTCTTGCAACGAGAAAACGAGTTGTCCGTCGACCAGGCCGCGCACTGTCGAACGTTGAGGCACGTTCAGTTGGCGCTTCTTAGCGCCGTCGAGCAGGTAGAACTCGGCCTCGAAGAATCCGACGCGGCGTTCGGCGACGATTGCCGCGACTTTGCCGTCTGCGTCGCGCAGAACGCGGGGGGCCACGAGCGTGTCTTTGCGTTCGCCGCGGAAGACTTCTTTCGCTTCGGCCCAGGCCTGGCCGCGCTTCAGTTCCTTGATCGTGAACGCATAGCCGGATTCGGTCGTATCGGCGTCGGAGGTCGGGCGCGCGACGAGCAGCGTGTCGCGGTCGATCCATTCGAGGTTCTGCTTGGCGCGGTCGAGGTGGAAGCCGTCCTTCACGAACGTCTTCGATGTCGCGTCGAATTCGCGGATTTCGACCGCGTCGCCGCCGCCGTCGGAGAGGCTGAGGAGGCAGAAGCGGTCGGCGGGCGCGAGGCAGTCGGCGCCCTTCCAGAACCAGTTCTTGCCTTCGGTCTTCGACAGCGCGTCGAGGTCGAGCACGGTTTGCCAGCGGGCCTTGCCGGCGCGATAGGACGCGATGGTGGCTTCGCGCCAGAGCCCGTGGGGATGCGTGTCGTCTTGCCAGATGCTGTCGACGCCATCGGCGCGGAAGTCGGGATAAGCCAAGCGGTCTTTGGCGGTGAGGATTGCCAGCGCGTCGCTGCGGTAGGCCGCGAAGCGTTTGTCGCCGTCGAGGCGTGCTGCCGACTTGGCGTTCTCGGCTTTCACCCACTCGAGCGCACGGGCGTCGTGCACGTCTTCGAGCCAGAGGTAGGGGTCATCGCCTCCTGCCTTCACGGATGCACACGAAGCGAGGCCGAACGCCGCCAGAAGGAGAAGAAATCGCATGTCATTGCCACCTTTGCCCTGGACCCGGCGCCCTTATGGCGAATGCGGCGCGGCCTGGGAAGGGTTTGCCCGGTGGTGACACGAAGGCCGGAAACGGTGGCGATTCTGCACTGCACAAGGATTAGGCGGCCAAGCGAACCCGACTCTTGTGACAAGTGTACCATTGACCTTGTCGGCCCCCCCACCCCACCTTTCGCGCAAGTATTCGGGCAGGGAGGCCCTCACGGCTCATGAACGTTCTTGAAAACAAGAAATTTCTGGCAGCGGGTGCCGCGATGATCGCGCTCGCGGCCGGTGCGCTCTATGTCACCGGCGTGTATCCGCCGTCCGGCGATCAGACGGCCGGCACGATCGTTCCGGCGGAGCGCTATCAGGCGCCGCAGGTCGACAGCGCCGACGTGCAACTCGGCGATCAAGGCGTCGCACAGTTGATGCAGACCGATGCATTCGAGCTGATGGTCAAAGACGCGTCGTTCCGCGCACTCGTGACCGATCCTGGCTTTGCAGTCCTAGCCGCGCACCCGAAAGCGCTTGAAGCGATGGCGCAGAACGCGCAAGCGTTTGAGGCGCTCGCACGCCATCCGAAAGCGCTTGCCGCGATCACGGGCAACGCCGATGCGTTTGCAAAACTGTTCGACGCCAACGGCATTGCAAAGGGTCTCGACGCCAACGCGACCGACGCAGCCGCGCGCCAGAAGGCGTTTGACGCCAACGGAATGGACGCAAACGCTCGCATCAAAGCGTTCGACGCAAATGCGCTCGACGCGATGGCGCAAAACGCGAAGGCTTTCGAGGCACTCGGGCGGCATCCGAATGCGCTGGCGGCGTTTGCCTCTCATGCTCAGGCGTTCGAGGCGCTTTCTCGCCATCCGAACGCGTTCGAAGCCATGGCCTCCAACGCTGCGTCGTTCGCGGCCTATGCGAAAGACGCCAAGGCGTTCGAAGCTGCAGCCATGAAGGGCGCTGATGCGATGGCCAAGCAAGCTGCAGCGTTCAAGCAGCTCGCCGCCGACGCTAACGCGATGGCAGCATTGCGGGCGGACGCGAAAGCGTTCGAAGCGCTCGCTGCCAACGCCGACGCGTTCAGCAAGCTTGCGGCGGATGCCAACGCGCTTTCGGCAATGGGCAACGTGCAAGCGTTTGAGGCGATGGCGAAGCAAGCCAAAGCGTTCGAAGCGCTCGGCCGCCACCCGAACGCGCTGGCTGCGATGGCTTCGAACGCGGCGGCATTCGATGCGTTTGCCGCCGATGCGAATGCGATGGCCAAGTTTGCGGCGAACGGTCAGGCGCTGAATGCGATTGCTTCGAACGCGGACGCCTTCTCCAAGTTCGCGGCGAACCAAAGCGCTCTCGACGCCATGGCGAAACACGCGGCGCAGTTCGAGGCGCTTGGGCGGCAACCCGCCTTCTCGGCCTTGATCTCGAACGCTGCGTTTGCCGCGGCTTTGAACGACGCAAACTTCCAGAGCGCGTTGCGGCAATAGCCACACCCGTCTGATTCGTTACCACGGCAAGCCGCCCGGACGTTCCGGGCGGCTTTCGTTTTGGGGCCACCGCTCTCAAGCTTTCCAGGCAAGTGATTCGGGGGACGAGATGCGCGCAGCTTTGCTGTGCTTCACTATGCTGTGCGCATTCGCCGGCGGTTTGCGCGCCGACGAAATCGAGCTTGACCGTCTCGAAACGGAAGATCTCGACCTTCTCTATTTCGATCCGCCGCAGACCTATCTCACGCCCCATGCCGCACGGGCGGCGCTGAATTCGATTGAGTTTCAAAAGCGCATCTTCGAATGGAAGCCGTGGGAGAAGGTCACGCTTCTGCTCAAGGACTTCACGGACAGCGGCAATGCCGCCGCGCGATCTTCGCCGAACAACGCGCTTCTGATCGACGTCGCGCCGCTCAGCCAAACGTTCGAGACGATGTCGGGGGGCGAGCGCATCTACGTCCTGATGAACCACGAACTCGTGCACGTCGCCACGATGGACGTGTGGAACGAGCAGGATGCGTTTTGGCGCAATCTCTTCATGGGCAAGCCGATGCCCATGAACGAGCATCCGGAGTCGATCCTCTACAACTATCTGGCCACGCCACGGGTGAACGCACCGCGCTGGTATCTGGAAGGTAGCGCCGTCTTCATGGAGACGTGGATGGCCGGCGGTCTTGGCCGCGCGCAGGGCGCCTATGACGAGATGGTGTTCCGCGCGATGGTGCGGGACAACGCGCACTTCTATTCGCCGCTTGGGCTTGAGGCGGAAGGATCTTCCGTCGACTTTCAGGTGGGCGTGAACGCCTATCTCTACGGTACGCGGTTCATGAGCTATCTGGCGCTCACGTACTCGCCGGAGAAGATGGTCGCGTGGTTGAAGCGTGGGCCGGACAGCGACGGCTATTACTCGAACCAATTCGAACGCGTTTTCGGCAAGCCGCTCGACGACGTGTGGGCGGATTGGATCGCGTGGGAACACACATTTCAGGCCGCGGCCTTACGGTCTGTGCGGCAACAACCGCTGACGCCGGTGAAGCGGTTCACGCCGCAAGCGCTCGGCTCGGTTTCCCGGCTTTACTACAACGCATCCAAAGACACGCTCGTCGGTGCCTTCCGCTACCCAGGGGTGATCGCGCATGTGGGCGAACTTTCGCTCAAGACCGGCGCGGTGCGGCGGCTTGTCGACATCAAAGGGCCGATGCACTACCGCGTAACCTCGCTTGCCTACGATCCTTCGACGAACACGGCCTGGTACACGACCGACAACAACGCGTTTCGCGACATCATTCAGATCGACATCGGTTCCGGCGAAACGAAAATGCTGATCAAGGATGGGCGCATCGGCGACCTCGTCTTCAACCGGGCCGACCGCACGCTTTGGGGCCTGCGCCATCTGAACGGGTTTGTCACGTTGGTGCGGATGGATGCGCCTTACGAGAAGTGGACCCAGGTGCACACGTGGGCCTACGGCGAAGTGCCGTTCGACCTCGATATTTCGCCGAACGGGCAGCTCATTTCGATGTCGGTGTCGAAGATCAACGGCGCGCAGACGTTGAGCGTGTTCAAGCTCGCCGACATGACGGGCGATAAGCCGCAAGAGACGGCGACCTACAATTTCGGCTCCGCGGTGCCGGAGGGGTTTGTGTTTTCGCCGGATGGACGCTCGCTCTACGGCAGCTCTTACTACACGGGCGTTTCGAACATCTATCGCTTCGATCTGGCGACGGCCAAGGTCGACGCGATGTCCAATGCCGAGACCGGGTTCTTCCGCCCGATCGTTCGCGACGACGGCTCGCTGATCGTGCTCGAATATACGGGTCAGGGTTTCTCGCCGGTTCAAATCGACGCGAAACCGCTGACCGATTTGAGCGCGGTCAAGTTCCTCGGCAACGAGGTCGTAACCAAGCATCCGATCTTGAAGACGTGGGCCGTGGGTTCGCCATCGAAAGTGGCCCTCGACGAAAAGATTACCGGGCGCGGCAAGTACGTGCCCTCCGACGAGATCGAGATCGGCGCCACCTATCCGATCGCTCAGGGGTACAAGGGGTACGGCACGTTCGGCTGGCACCTGATGCTGGAGGACAGGCTGCAATTCGCGAAGCTCTATGCGACGGCGTCCTATTCGCCGACCGAGGCCTTGAAGGAGGCGGAGCGGTTTCATCTCAACATCGAGTATCGAACCGTCAACGGCCACCTGCGCTATTGGCACAACGATGCGGACTTCTACGACCTCTTCGGGCCGACGGAGCGTAGCCGCAAGGGCGACGCGTTCCTTGCGGGCTATCGCTGGCCGCTGATCTACGACCCGCCGATCGAGATGAACTTCACGGCCGATGTCGGCTACTTCATTGGTCTCGATACGTTGCCCGGTAACCAGAACGTTCAAGCGAGCGCGTCAGAGATCGGCACGTTCGAATTCAAGATGAACTACAAGGACACCGACAAATCGCTCGGCGCGGTCGACCACGAGAAGGGCTATCGCTGGGAGGCGGCGTGGGGTTCGGAGTTCGCGGACAGCGCGTTCTTCCCGCGCGGACGCGTCGGCTTCGATCTCGGTTTCCCGGTCGGATGGGCGCACTCATCGCTTTGGCTCTATTCGTCGGCCGGCATCACCGGCGGCGACCGCAACAATCCGATCACGCCCTATTATTTCGGCGGGTTCAAGAACAACTATGTCGACGACAAAGAGGTCAAACGCTACCGCGAATACGACACGTTGCCGGGTTTCGAAATCGACCAGGTATCGGCACGCAGCTTCGCCAAGTCGGTCATCGAATGGAATTTGCCGCCGGTTCGCTTCGAAGATGTGGGGACGCCCAGCATCTATCTCGCCTCGATCAGACCAGCCTTGTTCGGCAGCGTGCTGTTCGCCGACCCGGGTCTCGCGACCGAGCGCACGCTGGGGAACGCCGGGGCGCAAGTCGACTTCAATTTTACCCTCGCCCACCGGTTACCGATGACGTTTTCCGTCGGGTATGCCGCGGGAATCGAGGGCTGGTCGAAGCGGGACGAAGAGTGGCTGATCTCGCTCAAGATCATGTAAGACAGCGCATTGTCAGCGGCGGCGTAACCCTTGGCCCTTCCCTTCCTGCTTGAAGCCCCTATCGCGCTTTTGCCGACGCTGGCGTTTCTGTTTCTGCTCGATCAGCTCGATAGTTTTCGCCTGGTCAGCTTTCGCGCCTCGTTGATCGCGCTCGCCGCCGGCGGTGCGCTGGCGGTTGCCGGGTACTTTCTGAACGCCGCCGCCATGGACGCGTCCGGCGCCTCGATGGGGCCTTACACGCGCTACGGCGCACCGGTGTTGGAAGAGGCGTTGAAGGCCGGCGTGATGATCTATCTTTTCATGCGCGCGCGGATCGGCTTCTTGATCGATGCGGCAATCATGGGCTTTGCCCTTGGCACCGGGTTCGCGCTCGTCGAGAACCTCTACTATCTCTACACGTTCCCCAACGCGAATGTGGGCGTTTGGATCGTGCGCGGGTTCGGAACCGCGATGATGCATGGCGGAGCGACGGCCATCTTCGGCGTGCTCGCACAGTCGTGGACGGAACGGCATACGAAGTTCGAGCCGGCCCTTTATCTACCGGGCTTTCTGGCCGCGATCGGCGTGCATTCGCTGTTCAACCACCTCCTGGCGACGCCCACGATCGCAACAGGCGTGATGCTGCTGCTGGTGCCCGCCATTTTGTTCGCTGTGTTCGCGAAGAGCGAACACCGTATTCACGATTGGCTGATCAAGGATCACGCGGATCACGAGCACCTGCTCGCCAATATGAGCATCGAGTTCGCGCACAGCGAAGCGGGGCAGTTCATTTCCGAACTTGCCGACAAATTCGAGGGCACACATACGACGGACATCTACGCATATATGCGGCTCCATGCGCAGTTGGTGCTACGAGCGGAAGAGTTCCTGCTTGCGCGCGAGGCGGGCACGAAGCTGCACGTTTCTGGGGAGGACCGGCAGCGCTTTCGCGATCTCCACGACCTCGAGCGCAAGATCGGCAAGACGGCTCTGCTCGCCCTTTGGCCGCACCTGCACTATAGCCGCCAAGAACTCGCAGAACTTTACGAGCTTGAGAGCCGCACGCACCGCGCGTGAGGGCCGTCATACGACCTCAGCCCACAGTTGAATCTTGTGCAGGGACAGCGTAAGTCCGGCGCCACAACAACGGGGACGTTATGCCCATGAAACGGATTCAAAAAGTGTACTCGGCTTTGTTGCTCACCACGGCATTGGCTTTGCCGATTGCGGGTTGCGTCGACGATATGGCCGACATGCAAGGGCCTGACCATGCCGGGCGCGGCGCGCACGCTGCGGCGGCGGTGAAAACGCCGTTGTTCGACACGCTGGGCACGCATGAGCACAAGGTCACGACAACGTCGGCGGAGGCGCAGGCCTATTTCAATCAAGGCTATCGCCAGCTGTTCAATTTCAATCATGGAGCGGCGATTGCTGCGTTCCAGGAGGCGCTGAAGAAAGATCCGAACTGCGCGATGTGCTGGTGGGGGGTCGCGTTTGCCTACGGCCCGAACATTAACATGCCGATGATGCCGGATGCCGTCGCACCCGCGATGGAAGCGGTTGCGAATGCGCAAAAGCTTGGCAGTGGCGCCAGCGCCGCAGAGCGCGATTACATCGCAGCGTTGGCGAAGCGGTATTCCGCCGACCCGAAGGCGGATCGCGCGGCGCTCGACAAAACGTTTGCGGCTGCGATGCGCGATGTGGCGCGGAAATATCCGGACGATCTCGACGCGCAGACGCTTTATGCCGAGTCGCTCATGGATACGTCGGCGTGGGACTATTGGCAGGACGACAGAACGCCGAAAGCCGGCCTTGAGGAGTTGGTTCCGACGATCGAAGCGGTGCTGAAAAAATCGCCGCAGCATCCAGGCGCCATTCACCTTTACATTCACGCGGTCGAGAAGGCCGACCCGAAACGCGCGGAGAAAGCGGCGGGGAAGCTCGCCGCGCTGATGCCCGGCGCCGGGCACATCGTTCACATGCCGACGCACATCTACAACCGCGTCGGCCGCTATAGCGAGTCCGTCGATCTCAATCAGGAAGCCGCCAAGGCCGACGAAACCTACATCGCCGCCACGAACGACCGCGGCATGTACGCGGCGATGTACTACGTGCACAATCTGCACTTCGTTTGGACCGCAGCGACGACGGAAGGGCGCTCCGCAACGGCGCTTGAGTACGGGAAGCGCGTCGTCGATGCCGTTCAGTTGCCGATGGCGCGCGCTATACCGAACGTCGAAGGCTTCGTGCCAACGCTAATCTACACGCAGCTGCGCTTCGGCAAGTGGGACGACGTGCTGGCGCAGCCCGCACCGGACAAAGAACTACATTATGCGACTGCGATCTGGCACTACGGGCGGGCGCGCGCACTTGCGGCCAAGGGCGACCTCGCCAAGGCGAAGGCCGAGCAGGCGCTGATCTCGTTCAGCGCGGACGACGCGAAGCGCTTTGCAGGGTTTGGTATGCCCGGCGAGGAACTCGTGAAGATCGCAACCCATGTCGCGGCGGCCGACATCGCGCTGGCAGAGGGTCAGACCAAGGCCGCGGTCAGCGAACTTGAGGCTGCGGTGAAGCTGCAAGACGCCCTGCCCTACATGGAACCGCCATGGTGGGACTTTCCGGTGCGCCAGTATCTGGGCGATGCCTTGTTGCGCCGGAACCAACCGACGGCTGCGGAGCGGGTTTATCGCGAGGACTTGAAGGAGTGGACGCGCAACGGCTGGTCGCTGTTCGGGCTCAAGGACGCGCTCAGCCGGCAACGGAAGGTACGTGAAGCCCGCGCAACCGATGCCTCGTTCAAGAAGGCGTGGGCGCGCGCGGACGTGACGCTGACGGCGAGCCGGTTCTGAGGCTCTCGACTTCGCGGCAATTGAACGTATCGTGAGCCCTCCGCCACCGGAGGACTCACGGCATGTCCGAGTATCAGCTTCTGATCGACGAACTGAATGCGCTGCTGCGCCTGAAAACGACCGTCATCGGCATGAAACTGTTCGAGCGGGCGGACGACATGATGGCGATCCCGAAGATCCGCCGGCCGAAGGCGGTTCATACGACGGATCAGATCGTGTCAATGGCCTCGCGGCTTGGCTGGACCGTCGGCGTGACCGCGGAGGACCTTGCGGGCTCGCAATGCCGCGCGGTCATCGGACTTTGCGAACAGAATGAAGAGTGGCTGGCCGGCAAGGCTTATGTCGGCGTCTGGCACGAGGATGCGGCGAGCGCGCGGGCGCGGCAGGAAGCGCTTTCCGTCGTGCCGTACGGCAAGTACCAAGCGATGGCGGTATCGCCGCTTGCGAGCGGTCGGCTTGATCCGCCGGACATTTGCCTCGTCTACGCGACGCCGGGTCAGATGATCATTCTGATCAATGGTCTTCAGTACCGGAACTACAAGCGGTTCGATTGGAGCGTCGTCGGCGAGACGGCATGCGCGGACTCTTGGGGCCGAGCGCTGAAGACGGGTGAACCGTCTTTGTCGCTGCCCTGCTTTGCCGAGCGGCGCTACGGCGGCGTGCCGGACGAAGAGATGCTGATGGCGCTGTCGCCTGCGCACTTGCGCGTGGCGGTGGAGGGCATGAAAGCGCTCGCCAAGAACGGTTTGCGTTATCCGATCCCGCCATATGGGATCCAGAACGACGTTCGGGCGGGGCTGGGGGTTAGCTATGGTGGTGGGTGAATACGTAAGCCGTCACGGTGTTACCCCGAATGTGGGCACCTGTATTGAGGTCACTGCCATGAAACTCGCGGAAGCCATCGATATTATCTGTGGTCGCACGGATGACATGAAAATCGCGTTTGCCCGGAAGCCGTGGACCCTGGAGTCCGATGCTGAGGTGAGGGAGTTTGTCCCAGATGTCGGGGTGCCAAAGGATCTCAAGGACAGAGGCTACTCATATTTTTTGGAGTCCAGTGTAGCGCAGGAAGTGCTGGAGGTTTTCGAAAGCAAAGAGCCGACGCCGGAGCAACGAAGAGAGTTAGTCATGTATTACGCTGAGAACGACGCGTTCCCGGATTGGGTTTATAATTCCAGGGACACGTAACGACCTCGGCGCGGGCGTCGATGCCGCAAGAGCGGGCGAGGACGCCCGCGCCGTCCCAGGACTTTTTGCTCTCCGCTTACGGTGGCGCTCGTTGCGCCGTCGCCACCCTCGTCGGTCTCGCAGCTTCTCACACGCGCGCCGCGCGGGAGAAAGACAACAGTTTCAAAAGCCGGATCGGCGACGTCCCCCGCGCTAACCTGGGCCTGCCCTTCCGCACCCCAACGGGTCGTCATCCGGATGCCGGACGATCTCCTTCCGCAAAACTGGCGACGATCATGTCGATCGATGTCGCAGAACTACGGGGGGGGCATGATACCAATTCCCCATCCTACTCCAGCGCACGATAGCATGTTCGCCTGTTCTGGGTCCTGCCTGTGGCCGGTCCGAGGCAGCGCTCGCAATGATGCGGGCGGCCCCGTGTTTGGACGCCTCGCATCTACGGTGTCTTGAACGGGTTCGTGACGCGGACGCCGTCGATCGTTTGATTGTGGTTCAGGTCTTCGGAATAGACGATCTTACAGCCGCTCTCGGCGGCCGCGGCGATGATGGCGGCGTCGTAGATGTGAAGGTTCGTCGTTTCGGCAATGTCGACGGCACGCTCGTGGACTTGCGTCGTCAGCGCGGCAACAGCGCAATTGGCACGGACTGCGCTCAGCACGTCGCGGATGTCGGCCCAGTCTAGGTTCGCTTTGCGGCGGGCGACGGCTGTGAACTCGTTGAGCACCTGCACGCTCACCACGCCACCGGCGGCGATCAACTTTTCGGCGCGCTCGGCTTTCACGCGATCGGCAGAGAGCAGATAAACGACGACGTTGGTGTCGAAGAAAACTGGTTTAGCCGCGCTCATTCGCCGCCAGCCGGTCGAATTTAAATCCGATGGGCAGGCGGCCGCGCAAGCGGTGGAGACGCTTCAACAGCTCCTTCGGAGCCGGGCGTTTGGCGACTTCGAGCGTGCGCGCGCCAAGAACATGGATTTCGATCTCGTCGCCTTCCTTCAGTCCCAAGGCCTCAACGACGGGCTGAGGTAGGCGGACGGCGAGGCTGTTGCCCCATTTTGCGACGTTCATGCGGCACCTGTGATATACATTTCGTAGTCTGTATATCATCAACTGAGCAACCTTGCAATACCGGCTTTCCGCGGCTAGCGCAGCCGCGCGCGGGCAAGCTCCCCCGCCGCGTGCGCAGTGGATTTTGTTGGGCGGCAAGTGCGGTCCGTCACGGTTTGGCCGCGACGACATGGGTAGCGGAACTACGTTCCTTGCTCTAACCTGCGCTCGCCGCCCGCGCCCCAACCGGCAGTCACCCGATGCAGGAAGACGTCCTTCCGCAAAAGCTTGCGACGATCATGTCGATCGACGTCGCCGGCTATTCGGAGATGACGGAAGACGATCAGGCCAAGACAGCCGCGAACGTCACGGCGCTTCGTCGTCACATCGAAGCGATCGCACAGGAGCACGGCGGGCGGGTGTTCAACACCGCCGGCGACGGCTTCATGCTGGAGTTTCGCGCCGCCGATGACGCGCTCGCCGCGGCGAGCGCGCTGTGCGAGCACGAAGTCTTGCCGCTGCGCGCCGGCGTGCATACGGACCACGTCTTCGTCACGGCGACCGGCGACTTGTTGGGACACGGCGTCAACATCGCGGCCCGTCTGCAACAGCTTGCCGATCCCGGTACGGCGCTGATCTCCATCGATGCGCGCCGCACGGCGCGGGGACCGCTGGCGGAACACCTGCGGCCAAAGGGGCTGCTTCACCTCGACAAGATGGCGGCGACCATCGAAGCCTTCGCGCTGGTTCCAGCAACGGGCGCACGCAAGGCCAGGGTGCGCGAGCCGCTGCTGGCGGTGTTGCCGTTCGACAATCTGTCGGGCGACGCGGAGATGCAGTTCTTCTCCGACGGCGTCTCGGAAGAAATTCTGGAGGTGATCGTGCGCATCCCCGGTCTTAGAGTGATCGGCCGCACGTCATCGTTTCAGTTCCGCGGCGCCCGCAAGGCCGAAGCCGCCGAGGCGCTTCGTGCGACACATATTCTGGACGGCACCGTGCGGCGCGCTGGTCAGCGCATGCGCGTGCATTCGCAGCTGACCGACGTGACGGGGACGCTGATCTGGTCGGAGAAGTACGACGCCGACGTTGCCGATGCATTCACGGTGCAGGACAACATTGCCGGACAAGTCGCGACCGCATTGCAGCAAGCTCTGCCGCGGCACAAGCGTGCCGCGCCGAAGGTCGATCATGTTGCCTATGATCTTTATCTGCGCGCACGGCCGCTGGTGAAAGATCTTGCCGAGGACGATGCGCGCTTGGCCGAGCCATTGTTGCAGCAGGTGATCGCCCGCGCGCCGGATTTCGCGCAGGCGTGGGCGGCACTTGCCATGGCGCGCTCGATCGTTCTGCCGCCACACGCGGATAGCCAGGGCGATCCCGCGCACGAAGCGGCGCTCGCCGCCGCGAACCGGGCGCTGGCACTCGATCCGGATTGTGCGGACGCGCTTATCGCGCTTGCCGTGCTCAAGCCCGCGCTTACGAGCCACGGCGAAAAGCTCGAACTTTGCGAACGAGCTGTGGCGCTGGCGCCGAACGATCCCCTGGTTGCGGCTGCGTGCGACGGCGCGCTGATTTCCGTCGGCCGCGTGCGCGAGGCGATGCGACATCTGGAGGCTGCGGCGACGCTCGATCCGCTGTCGCCGCTTTTTGTGAGTTCGTACGCGTTTCATTTGCGCTCCCTCGGACGCGCGGACGAGGCGCTGTCCCGGATCGACGATGCGGTGCGGCGCTTCCCCGATGCGCCATGGGTTTGGATTCGGCGCTGGACGCTGTTGTTTCTCAGCGGCAGACGCGACGAGGCGGCCGCTATGTGCGCGGAAAGCGCGCAGCTACCGCCCGGCGTAACGGCGAAGGACACGGCGACGTTGCGGTTCGCGCACATGGTTTTTGCGATGCCGATGGCTCAGCGCGAGCAGGCGCTGCGCATGCTGCTCGATCCCGCGCGCGAACCCGTGCTGCTGTTGCAGTATTGCGCGTTCGCGGCCGAGGCGGGCTGTGCCGATGTTGCCTACGAATTCATGTTTCAAGCGCTCGATACGGGCCGGCCGATCAGCGGCCAAAACTACGGCGGGCGGGCAATGAGCCGCGCGTTCCGTCTCTCGACGCTCTTCGGGTTTGTGGCAACTGCGCTCCGCCGCGACCCGCGATTTGCGGTCTTCTGCGCGCGCGTCGGCCTTGCCGACTATTGGTGCGCGTCGCAAAACTGGCCCGATTGCGCGGACGAAGTTAAGGGCCTCTACGACTTCCGCGCCGCTTGCGAAAAGGCATCGGCCGCGCGTTAGGTCTTGGCCGCCATCTCCTTCGCGTAGGCGTTGCCTGCGAGCACGAAGTGCACCGCCGCCCAGACGTTCACGAGCGATGTCAGCATCAGCGCGTAGCGGAGCGAGTCCTTGTGGTAGGCCGGCGCCAACGCGTCGCTGAGCGCGCCAACGGCGAGCGGCCCAAGGCCGAGTGCGACCAGGTTCAACATGAAGAGCATGATCGCCGACAACGTCGAGCGCATGGCGACGGGCGCGGTGCTTTGTACGATCGCAAAGCTCGGGCCGAGGTAGAAGGCACCGAGTACGGTCGCCGGCAGATAGAATATCAGTGCCGTGTTGAAGTCGTCCGTCAGATAGAAGGCAAGGCCAAGGGGTGCTGCGAGCAACTTTCCGACGGCGATGATCCAAGCGCTCCAGCGCTTATCCGCGCGACCCAGGCGGTCGGCGAGGTAGCCGCCGAGTAGCGCGCCGCTGGCGCCGAGGACGCCGACAATGGGCCCGAGGATGAGGCCGATCTCAGCGCCCGAGATGTTGTGCGTGCGCTTCAAGAAGGGCGCAGCCCACATCACGCCGCCGTAACCCACGAACGAGGTCAGCGTCAGACCGATGACGATGTGACGGCAAGCTCTCGACTTCCAGATGAAAGCGAAGCCAGCGCCCAAAGCTTGCGCCACTTCGTCGAAAGTCTGCGGCTTGCGTTCGACCGCGGCGAAGCCGTCGGCAAGCCCGCGGACCGGTTCCGACACGGTGAAGTAAATCAGGGTTGCGATAAGGAGGCCGGGCAAGCCCACCAAAAAAAACACGGGACGCCAGCCCCAAATCTCCGCCAGCGGCGCACCGATCAGGAAGCCCAGCATGCCGCCGACATAGACGCCGAGCGCATAGAACGCGAGCGCGCGGGAGCGCTCGTGCTGTGCGTACATGTCGGCGATCATCGAATGCGACTGCGGCGAGGACCCCGCTTCGCCGATACCGACACCGATGCGGGCTATGAGGAGTTGCGTGTAGTTCTGCGCCAGTCCGCAGACGGCGGTCATGACGCTCCAGACCGTCACAGCGCCTGCCACGATGTTGCGGCGGTTCATGCGGTCGGAGAGGACTGCGAGCGGTACGCCGAGCGTTGCGTAGAACAAGGCAAAGGCAAAGCCCGTCAGCAATCCCAACGCCGTGTCGGAGATGTTCAGGTCCGTCTTAATGTGCTCGGCGACCGCGCCCATAATTGTGCGGTCGAGGTAGCTCGACGTGTAGGCTAGCGTGAGGATGAAGAGCGCGTACGTGCGATGACGCTTGACATGTTCAGGGATCTGCACGGCGCCTGTGGGCGCCGCCGCTACGGCCTCGGCCATTCGTCCTCCCGCCGGGTCGTCTAGGTGCGCCCTGTGCTTGCTGGTGAACGTAGCGCGCAAACGCTCTTGCGCGCAACGTGGTGGTCGTTGTTAGAGTGCCGCGCAAGGAGACATTCACATGAAGGAATTTGCCGGCAAGATTGCCGTCATCACGGGCGGCGGCACGGGTATGGGGCGCGAGCTTGCCAAGCAACTCGTCGCGGAAGGCTGCACTGTTGCGATGTGCGACGTGTCGGCCGAGAACATGGCGGAGACGAAGCGGCTTTGTCAGGCACAGGCACCGCAGGGCACGCGGGTGATGACGTTTGTCGCCGACGTGTCGAGCGAGGAGCAGATTTTGCGCTTCCGCGATGCGGTGGCGCGGGAGCTCGACACTGATCATATCCACTTGCTCTTCAACAACGCCGGCATCGGCGGCGGCCCCAGCTTCGTCAATAGCCCGCGCGAGGAGTGGGAGCGGACATTCAACGTCTGCTGGTACGGCGTCTATTACTCCTGCCGGGCCTTCTTGCCGATGGTCCTGAAGGCGCGCGAGGCGCATATCGTCAATACGTCGAGCGTGAACGGATTTTGGGCGTCGCTCGGTCCGACGCGCGCGCATACGGCCTATCCGGCGGCGAAGTTCGCGGTGAAGGGATTTACCGAGGGTTTGATCAACGATTTCCGCCTGAACGCGCCGCACGTGAAGTGTTCGGTGGTCATGCCCGGGCACATTGGGACCTCGATCATCGAGAATTCGCGCAAGGTGCTCACCGGACACAGCATTGCCGAGATGACGGCCAAGGAACTCGCCGATGCGCGGCGGTCGATCAAGTCGATGGGCTTTCCCAGCGACGCGATGACCGACGAGCAGATTCAGCAGATGATGCAAGAGATGGCGCGGCAATTCGAGACGAACGCGCCGACGACGGCGGCGGAGGCGGCGACGATCATCTTGAACGGCGTACGCGAGGAGCGCTGGCGCATCTTGATCGGCAAGGATGCGGAGACAATGGACGGGCTCGTGCGCGAGGCGCCAGAGCAGGCATACGAGCAAGCGTTCGTCGACCGGCTTCAGGCCGCCGGGCATTGGCGGGCGTTTTGAGCTTTGGGCGTGTTAGCGCGAAAGTCTTGCCTCACCCGGGAGCGCGGGCATCCTGCCCGCCCTTTCTGGGTGTTGGCTGCATCCGCGGCGGACACTGCCATCGCCTCCACGTTCGCGGTTTGGGGCATCTTGTTGGAGCCGTTGGATTGGCGAGCCGTGGCGATAATGTTTGCGGCGGCGGCCTCATTTGCGCTAGCACTTGATCAAATCAAACTGCCGTTGGCGCGTGCGTTTCGGATCGAATAGCGGCTTTCAGAAATAGTAACGCAAGCGGAATTCCACCCGGGTCGATGCCTGCTTCTCCCCGAACTCAGTCCGCAGCGGGCCGATGTTCTGCTGCAGCCTCAAGCGCAGTTCCAGGTTCGTGAAACCGGTGTAGACCAGCTCGGGGAGAACGAGCGCGCTGCCGTCGTTGAGGTCGGCCTGGATCGTCAGCGACGGCGTGAAATAGACGACGTCGAACGGCTCCTTCTGGCTGACTTTGAAGTTTACATAGTCGCGCATCGGG
>CXWL01022378.1_pt1 | contig 17450 bp, 21 predicted proteins | sample 590931 | NCBI WGS metagenome assembly CXWL01 (sample SAMEA3498368, study PRJEB10139) | groundwater metagenome | biome: water well; material: biofilm material | place: Germany | collected 2015-04-27 | reverse complement strand
GCGTTTACGTTACCGCCGCCGAATGCGACCGACGTGCCCGAAACACCCCAAGTAGTGCCGCCGCCGCCTGCGCCGCCGCTCACTATGTTCGCAGGTGTTACGCTTAACCCAGCCGTGCCAGAAGTGCCTCCGTTTGCTCCCGCTTGACCTAGAATATAATTTACTATTCCGAGATAAACTAAATTTGAAGTTGCAGTAGTACCCGCACTTCCTGCCGTACCACCTACACCAGCACTACCGCCGGTAGCTCCCGGATTACCTCCGGTTGGCGTACTTGTTCCGGAAATAACAAAAAGATTTGTCGCCGGCGATAGAGCATGACCAACGCTTACATAAGAATGACTCCCGACAGAACCAGAAGTGCCGCCGTTTGTGTCAGTTGCTCCCACTCCACCAGATCCACCTAAGCCTACAGTAACGTATAAAATATCAGGAATTAATTTAGCCTGTACCAGAAATCTAGTTACTGCGCTAGAACCACCGCCTCCGCCGCCGCCACCATAAGCTGCGCCCGCTCCGCCACCCGCACCGCCGCCGATTAAAAACATACTTACCATTGAAATATTTCTTGGTTTATTCCAAGTTTGGCGAGAGCCAGTGTACAAAAATACTTGCTCTTTTCGTTCGTCTTTTGGCAAGTGACTTTGGTCGTACATTAATAATCACCACCCACAATCGAAGCATAATAGCCAGCCGCGACCGCAGTACCTAACGTAACATTAATTTTATAACCCGCAGGTAACACGATATTTAAATATAATTCAGGTCCATTAATTGCGCCAGTTTCACTCAGTGTTGTAGCTGGTAGAGTTACTTCATCGTACAAAATATTATTCGCTGCCGTTGCATTTGTAGAACCATTATTTATAAATATACGAGCTACCGTTTGTACGTTAGCGCCAGCGGGGCGAAATTTTATCTTTTGTACAAAACTTCCGTTGGTAGCATCTGCCGTAAATATCGTGTCAACCGTACCCGTTCCATCTTTCGCAGTGTTTGCCGCTGTTATTGCAGCAGCACCCCAGTTAATTTTTGGTACTAACGTGTAAATTGCTTTGTGATTTTGTGCCATAAAAAGTTCTCCTTAAAAAGAATTTAATCCGGTGATTAGTGGTAATATTTCTTCCATAGTTGATATTTCTAAATTTGTTTGAGCTGTTGGTACACTTGCAACGTCTGATAAGTTGTTAGCAATTTTTAAATCTAACGCTTGTGCAGTTGATACGGCTAACGTCGTCGGGTACTTCACATTATCCGGTGAAGTTAAGTCAGTTGCTTTATTTGAAACATCTTCTTTTGAAGCTGCAAGTCCTGAATACTGAGAATTTGTCGCGTTATCGCCAGTATTCGTTCCGCTCGTATTAACAAGACGAGTAACGTCTGTATCATTTGTAAATCTATGAGTTGCATCTTGCACTATGTTTGAAGGATTAGTTTGATCTAAATCTTGAACATTGGGTAATCCAACTGCTATATTATTCAAAACTTGAAATGTTTTATCGCCTCGATAGTAATCAGAAGAAGTAGTAGCAGTAATTGTTGGTTCTTTTCCTGCTAGTCCTGGAACTGTTGGAAGCTCCGCTGTACCAGATAAATCACCCGCAAGCTTAACAATACCTTTTACAAGCGTAGTAGCATCTCCTGTTGTACCACCGTTTTCTAAAACAAAAGCTGTCGTTGCTAGCTGAGTAGTATTAGTACCTATAGTTGCCGTCGGTGCCGTCGGTACTCCTGTCAACGCAGGTGACGCAAGATCAGCTTTTAGATCTAAAGCAGTTTGTTGAGCTGTCGATACTGGCTTATTCGCGTCTGAAGTATTATCAGCGTTACCTAATCCAACTTGAGTTTTCGTAACCACATGAGGGTTAGCGAGATCAGCCAAGTGAGCATTAAGTGCGGTAGGATCATTATTTAATATCCAATCGGCGCTCGAAGAAGTCCCTACAGATATATAACTTTTTAAATTAACTGTATCTACAAAGTGATGTCCAACTGCCGCAGGAGTTGTAGCCGGAGCCGCAGTGCCAGTATAAATATGCTGTATGTTTGCCATCAAATCCCTCTGACTAGATTAAATTGTTTCCAGAACTATCTTGCAAGATATTTCCTGAAGCATCTGTTAAATAATTAGCCGACACTCCTCCACCAACTGCAACTATTAAATCCTCTAGCAATGAAATAATCGTTAAATTTTGCGAATATAAAACAGGATCACTTACCCTCTGAGCTATTTTATCAACTCCAGCATCGGTGACTATTTTGTAAGTGTTGTTTTCGTTAGTAGACCTGTCAGATAAATTAGCCATTATTTTTTAACCTCTAATATATCTTGCGTCTTAACTTGAACCTCTTCATAAAACCAAGCAAACCACTTACCATCGACTTGTACAATGTCGAAATAATTGTGCTCCTTGCTTTTATCAAGATTGTTTTTTAACATTATCCGCTCCAAGCCACTGGGACTTGAAGCGGACAAAAATCTAGGTATTCTTAACGAATTCCCAGTAGACACTATTAAACACCAGCTCCGTCGAGATAAACTCCACGAATACCTGCACTCATAACCTTCGTGCCGTACAATTGATGTAGTAAAAACTCATCAGATACAGACGCTAATTGAAACATAGTCGCAAATTCTGGTTGGATCTGCATAGCGAATCCACAGTGTGATTTGTGGTAAAACAATGAATCAAGAGCACTCAATGAATTATGCACAAGAACTGTAAAGCCCATTACTCGACCGATCTCACCATTAATCAATGGTTGATTTGATCCGTAGTTTTGCGCCTGAATAAAGTTAGTGATATTTAACATATCAGCTTCTTTATCTGGTGAAATAACCATGAACCGGTTGTCAAGAGGCACGTTTTGCTTATTCAAAAGCTTACGAGCGTTAACAATATCAGCTATTGCAAGAGCGTTACCAGCAGTGTCTACATAATCAAGCCAGTGATCTGGCGCAGACGTAGAAATAAGTTTAAGCTGAGTGATAATATCTTTATCAATCTGCAAAGCTAATTCAGCAGCACTCTCAAGCAATATATCAGAAGCAACGTCAACATTAGCTTGTGCTCCAGCAATACGCTCAAGTTTTGAGTAGATTGCTTTATGCTTATCAAGCGCAATTGTATCAACTGAATATGTTAATACTTGTGATGTTAAATCTGTGTTCTCAGACTTATCAGCCGCTGCATATTGTGTACGCTTTGGAACTGATACGCTTTTTGAACCCTTAACTGCAAACTTAGAATAGTCGTCTACAGTACCCATTAAAATTGATTTCTGTTTTAAAACAGTTTGAACAACATTAGCAACTAGCGCCTGAGACGCTGCTGTCACTTCTGTTTGTCCGATTTCATTAGCCATTTATTCCCCCTAAGAAATAATTATTTAGTCCTTCATTAACCCTTTTAGTGCAAGCATCGACATTTCTTTGATGCTCATATTTTGAGTACCGCCACTAGCAGCGCCCATAGGTACACCAGCCTTCACAGATGCAACGCTTTTATTAAATAGTGATAACTCTGGATAATCTTTTTTTACTTTTTCGATTGCCATTTTTATTGCGTCACCATTAACTCTAAAACCGTCCTCTGCATCAACTGCCTCAGTTGGGAACTCTACCAGCTTTAAAAAAGCATCGACATTAGAGCAACCTTGTTTAGCAGCCTCAACCGAAATAGAATCAACTAATTTAGAATAAGCAAAAGATCCCACTAATTCTTTTACTCTCCCTTGAGCAGCTAATTCTTTTTTCTTTAAAGATTCTATCAACTCGTCTTTTTTACCCTCTGCACCAAGCTTCTCGTCCCTGAGTGTATTTAGCTCAGACTCAATACTTGAAAACTTCTCTTCGAGCTTTTTCTTCTCTGAAAGAATTTTTCTATACGTGTCATACGCTACGACATCCTTAGTCTTATTCTCTTGTGCTGATTGTGTTTGAGTTGCTTCCTGATTTTCGCCACTGGCGTTTGCATCCGGCGCTCCACTGGAGCCTTTTGAATCTTCTGACATATTATATCCCCCTATTTTTATTTTTGTAAACTCTAACGATTAAATCGTAACTTCTTGCGTAACTCTGTCAATATCATTCTTTGCACTCGCTTTATTCCAGTCTTGTCTAAACCTAAAAAAGGTCTTCCAGCCTCAGCAACATACTTAGCCACATCTGCATTACTTAAACTCGTATCTTCTTTTCGTGATGTGTCATCGACGTATATCTCTACGCTGGAATTATTTACTGATGACTTATAAGTCATCGCTCTCAACAATTGACCTGTCAAAGTTAACTGCGAAGTATCAGGAGAATGAAAATACTCTGGATCTACTTCACCTTTAGCGAACTCATAATATCTACTTTTAATGGTAGATGGCTTTAATTTCTTTAATTGCTTTGGTCTATCTGACGTTGCTAACGTCTTGCCACTACGAGTAAATGACTGAATACGATCAACTACGAAAGCTCCAATCTGATCGAGCAGTGTCTTGTTTCTGATCTCATCTTCAATTTTCTTGCGAAGAACTTTTTCAAGCTCTTTTATTCCGCTCCATTTAACTTTCGCCATCAATAAAATCCATTAGTGACCCTAGCTTAGCTATGATTTCTTTTTTACTAGCGCCATCATTAGACGCATCAACTGCATCAGCTATCTCAGACTTAAATTCTTTTGCGATGTTTTTTAGCTCAGACTTACTAACTCCGAAAAATGGTCGCTCTGGGACTGTGTCTCCAACTGTATGATTATACGCTTTTGCGTTTTGTTCGCTATCGTCCCAACCTATTTTTATTTTATTTCCAGTTGATTTAACAATATCAAGAAGACCTAACATATCACCTGACATTGTTAAATTAACTTTATCAGTCTTATTAAATGCTCTAAACTCAGCACTCTCTTTGTACGCTTTAGAGTACTTCTTCATTGCATAAGTAGAAGCGTCACCGCTCTCTGAGAACTTAATCCCTTTACCGCTCTCAGTACGTTGTCGTATCGTCTGAATAATTGCCTCACCGATCAACTGCTTTAGATCATCATTATTAGATAAATCAACTCCGAAAACTTCTTTTAGATTTATCTCTTGCGATACCTCGTAACCTCCAGAAGTAGATACTTTCGGTGGCTTAAATGACATTTACTGAACCTCTATTTGTGCACTCGGCTGCATCTCATCAACTGCTGGCTCATCATGCTGAGCAGGTAACTGCACAACTGTTAATTTGCTTTCAGCTTCGATCTTTTTCATTTTCTCAATAGCCATCTGCTCGTCAATTCCATAAAGCTCTTCTACAGCTTCTACTTTCGACATGACTCCCATATCTAAAAGCGACTTAACATACGCTTGCTTCTCTTGCTCTGTCTGAACTTCTTGAGGTTTTTTATATACAACTACCATCTCGGCATTCTCTGGTATCAACGGACCTCTCAAATCAGGATGCAATTTATCTGTACCTTGATAAGCGTTTAGCCACTTAACCATTAGTTTAAATATCTTTTCTTCAGCCGATTCAAAGTATTTCATATCTGCTTGCGAAGCCTCAAACCGACTTACCATCGATAAAAGTCTTTCTAGAGCTGAGCTAAAACTCTGAGCACCATTATTGCTAGACGCTATAGCCTTCGGATCAATACCTTTACTTGTCAAAAACATTCTTAGAGTCATCTCTAAGAAATTAAGACTAGAACCAATATCACTATTAGGACTTGCGAACTCAAATCGTGGAACTACTTGCGGATTATTCTCGTCAACCTGCATGAATAAAACCCTGTTAGGACCTATCAACATATTTTCAGGCTGCTTTGTGCCAGTGAAAATAGCTTGAGCATAACCTTGAAGCCTCAACAAATTTGACACGTCTGAGAGTTGAGACATAAAATCAATCGCAAAATCTACGATACCATTCCCATTTCTAACCCAAAACTCAAAATCTTTCTCGCAACTAATATCTACGAATGGAAGCTCACCAATAACATTTATCGTATCTTCAGAAACAACTTCACCTTTACCGTTCATGAAAAAGTTAGCAGTCTCGCTCCAACATTCGTATCGCTCTTTTATTTTGTAATCGTCCTTATCTGCAATCGACTGGTTAACACCGTCGCTTGACGAATTAGGATTTAATAAATTTCTACCAACTCCTGCAAGACCTTGAGATATATTTGAGCTTAGTTCTAAATATTTATTAAACACACTAATGATATACGAGTCTGCAACTTCTGGATTCGTCTCTTTCGGTATAACATCAATCTGATGCGGAAGTATCGCCCGAGGTCCTGGTACTCCTTCCCAAGGAATTACTTTTAAAATGATCTGGTCATATAATTTAAAATATTTATTAGCGTTTTGCATCTGCACGTCAACACGAGCCATCTCATAAAGCTTTTCTAATAAATTCTCTTGCTCTTCAGTAACATTTTTAAACTCACGCTCTGGAGCCTCTGCATAAATAGATGAAAGCTCATTTATAATCCGTGGACATAAATTAATAGATAATATTTTTCTCATCTCACTTACTGTCTTATGAGAAAACTCACTCTCAAGCTTATCAATAACAAATTTACCAGCACGATCTTTAAATACTTCAAATCGTTTCAATGACTCTCGTTTTCGTAAAGTATTCTCTTGTCCTTTTATCTCATCTAAAGCTTGAACGCGGTCGTTATAGTTTAAAATATCTGCCATTTAATTACCTCGCGAACATTGTCGCAGTTGCTTTAACTTTTATTAATGGAAACGCATAATTTATTAAATATCCAAGAGCATCACTAATATGGGTTAACGACTTATCTCTATCGTCCGGTAAATTAGTATTATCTTTATAAGAGACTTGCTCAAGATCCCTTATGAGCTTAACGCATTTAGGATCAATTATAATTCTGTTTTTTTCAAATATATTATTAACTGCGTTGTATCTATCCATACGATAAGGATTAGTAACTGATGGCACTATAAAACCATGATCTCTTAAAATCTGATGATCTGATAAACCTGCGGCACTTGTTTTTAAAGCCTTACCTGTAGCATCTGGTATTATTCTCCAAGCTCCAGGATACTTTGACCTAATAACTTCAGCCATTTGCTTCGTGTTGCTATTCTCTAACCAAAACTCATCAATAACATTTATCGACTCGTTTATTATCTGGCACACACAACAAGTAAGAGGATTTACGTTAAAGTCAATGCATAGCGTTAGTGGAACTGACTCCACTCTGTTTATTTTCTTAACGTGATTTTCTCTTCTAAAAGAATAATAAATTTGACCGCTACTTTCGTCTTGAAACTCACCGTATAAAAAACGCTGTCGATCTTTTTCAGGAAGCTGCTCAAGCATTTCTATAAAGTCATCATCAATATTTTCTAGATTATCTTTAGGGTTCATTAAAATATATTTATATTTATCAGCATCTTTTTTAGGCTCCCAAGTATCAGGATCTAATCCTTTCATAAATAAAGGATATATCCACGATCTTTTTGTAGGCGGGTTACAGTCATAAAATGCTTTTTTAATTAGTGAATTTTTCTCTGCTAAACGAGTTAGCGCCATAGTCACAGATGAGTATGGGATTTGAGTTACTTCATTAAAGAAAAGCGTACTAAACTCTTTACCAAGAATCTTTTCAACTCTCTGCTTATCGTCTAGACCTCCAACAAATATCTCTGAACCATTTGGTAATGTATAAAAGTAATCTGATTTGTTCTCATCATATTCAAGATCAGGAAAACATAAATCAAAAACCTTTGGGAATGTCTCATGCCATAATGACATCTTTGCGTGGTTAAACTTTAGTCTTAAAGCTGCGTGTCTAGACTTAGTTTTACACGCCCTTATTATCATTGCTCTGCAAATGCCAAATGTCTTAGATGCTCTAGAGCCACCATAAGACAATATGTATTTATATCTATCGTCTGAGAATAGCTTAGCCTGTTCTACTTGTTTTAATGTTTTTTTAAAGCCCAACGTGCTTCCATATTTCACAAATTTTCATCGTCTGAATCTATCATGATTGCTATTTCTTTTCTAGAGTCTCCTACTTGAGCAGACTTTTCACCTAAAGCTTTTCCTCTCGATTCAGCGAAAGAAAACTCCGCAGAGAAAACCTTCTCTGCCATCCTTATTTGATCTTTATTAACAACTTCGCCATCAAGAACTTTCTTTATTATCTCAGAAGCTTTCTGTTTGAATGTATTTAATTGCTTATTTAATAGATCACACTTCTCAGATTGTATGCGCTTAGAGTCAATTATTCTCTTAACTATGTCCGATCTAGCTAGCCATATATTTACTGTAGATTCATTATATTTATTATATAAGTACTCTAGATCCAACTGGTCAGATACATAATCAGAAATAAAAGAATCTATTATTTGCTTTTCTAAATCAACTGACGTATCATTTTGCGATTCTTCTGCCATCTATATCATTATGGGACTAAAGCTTTTAGTTTTTCAACCGATAAAGACGAAATAGAGCTAAAACCACTAAAGTTATCACTCTAAAAGCCGATAAATATATATAATCAAGGAGGATAACATGACACTTCAAGAGATAAAAGAACAAATCTCTAACCAACTGCAACAAAATTCAGCACAAGTAAACGAAGCTAGATGCTCAGAAATCAGTAATGAAATTATATTTAAGCTGATTAAAATAGGATTTAATTTAGAAGAATTATTTGTACTAATAGAGAAAGACCTGAGTAAACCTTAATCAATACTCCCGAAATAGCTTTTTAAAAAAGTCTTGGATCGTATCGAAATATACGACCCTAGGCTTTATTACTTTTTTTTAGGTGCAACTTTTTTAACTGGTTTTTTTACTTTTGCTTTTTTAGCCATAAAATTAACTCCTCTCATCGTTTATATTGTGTAACTAGTTTCAACTCTAACATCTCATCATTTACATTCACTCCACGATACTGCACTTCTGCAATATATCTACCAAAACTGTCAGACTTCTCTGTCTTAATTAACACGTCCTCATCTAATATCTGATCCATTAACCATTCTTTCACAGCAACACCAGCATCATGAGTAGCGCCAGCTAATTCAGGAGCGTCAACTCTTGCTAGTCGTAATCGGTGAGTTATATTAATATGAAAACCAACATCTATAAGAACGTCGATAGTGTCACCGTCAATTATTTTTAAAACTTTTGCATTGTATGTGTACATTACTTCTCCACCTTAATTCTCTTTAAATACTTAAACACTTGCTTAGCACTAACACCGATAACGTCTGATATCTCTTTAAGAGTAAATCCCCATTTGTAATACAATATAAAACTTATTCTCTGCTCTTTAGTAAAGTTACTTGAAATATAACTGTCAACATCTAATTTATTATTTGTTAATGCAATTGTATCTTTATATTCAACTATCTTTTTATTATTATAATTAATAGATCCCTTACGACCGCTTTCTCTTCTCATGTAGTCAATCACCGCCTGACTTATAGTTGCTCGCTTGTGACGACCCTCTAACATACGAAGCAATATCTCTTGCACAGCATCGTCACGATATCTCATGTCACCACCAAGAGCGTAATATGTATAAGAGATTTTACTAGATAATTTGTCAATTCTCATAAAAAGAAACCCACCTAATCCATACACGGGAGCATATAAACTAAGCGGGCTATAGGCACGATCGCAATTGTTATTGTATACATTTAAGCATTTACGTCAATACGGCTCATAATAATACGCTGATTTGATACGCATTATAAGTTGTGGTAAAATAAGGCTAAAAGGATGTTTATATGCGCAAGAAGCCAAACGGCTATTGGAACTACGATAGATGCAAGGATGCTGCTTTAAATTGCGTGACGATGCGAGACTTTTGTATAAAACATATAGGAGCATACGCATCATCAAAAAAGAACGGGTGGTTCAAAGATATCTGCTCTCATTTAATAAAAAAACCTTTATCTGACGATGACATAATAAATCAGGCTAAAAAATATAACTCAAGAACTGAACTAATAAATAAAAATATCAATCTTCATCTAATAGCAAAGAGAAGAAACTTATGGGAGAAGTGCTGCTCTCATATGAAGCGCATTGGAAATCTTATGAATAGAGCTATATATTCAATAGAGTTCTACGATAACTCTGTATATGTCGGGCTTACCTTAAACTATGAAAAAAGATTAAATGCTCATATTAAAAAAGGTAAGTTTAAAAACAAAATGAGAACTGTTAAATATAAGTTTATAGAGCATGGAATATTTTATGACATTGATACTGCACCTAAAAAAGAAGCGGAGCTTATAGAAACATATAGGAGCAAAGGATGGTCTATTTTAAACACAAAGCAAGCTGGTGCTCTCGGTCCTGTACAGACAAAAGACTTGGATAAATTAAAAATAGAAATAACTAACATTGCAAATAAGTACAAATACATTGGAGACTTTAAAAAACATGATACGTCTGCCTACTCATTAGCTTGCAAACATGGGTTTTTAAAAGACATATCATCTAGAATGATTCACAAGAAAATTAAAAAATACTCAGAGAACGACTTGAAAAATATAATATCTAAATATGTGTATGTAAGAGATTTGCCACAGAGCATATGCACTGCCGCTAGGAATTTAGGAATATACAAGGAACTTACTTCTGGCTTAATTTCATTTAAACCAAAGACTAGGAGCAAAGAAGAAATATTAAGATTAGCTAAAAAGTTTAAATATAGAGTTGATTTTTTAAATAAATATCCTAGTGCGGTAGGATCTGCTAGAAGAAACGGATGGCTTGAAGAAGCTTGTGAGCATATGGAATATAAAGGCTCTTGGAAAAACAAAAATCTAATTAAGTGACGGATCAGCCTCGTTGCTAGAATAAGCGTCTTCTACAAATAATATTGCAGGATTTTCCTGCACATCATTTATAAAATCACCGACTGCCATAACCCACTCATCCGGCTTCATCGGCCTTCCTGCCTTAACTGCTAGTGTTATCATCTTCATATCTTCGTCGTATGAAATCATGAATGTACACACATCAGAGTCTTCTCTTAATTCTGGTAGCTCTTCTCTAGATATCTTCTTAATCTTTGGCTTGCTCATATTAACTCCCCAATCCAACGACCTTTATTATTCATAACTAGAGGCAATAACCTCGGCTGGCCATCAAGTATAATAGAAGATCCTATGATAGGTCTTTTTAAATTTGTATTATTATAACTCATCGCTAAACTATTATCGTTAACAAGACAGCCGGTAAATACTTGCCAGTATAAACCAAGGCTATTACCCCAATAATTTATTGAAAACTTCTCGTGAAAATGACCCTGTACAGAAGACATACCCATGCTCTGACTTAGCTTTAAAGGATCACTTGTCTTGCCATGATGGAAATAACAATTCATACCATTAGACATCTTTACTGTTAAATCAAAATGCCAATGCCATCCTATAGGTGCCTCCAAGACTTCTCGATATGATTTGAATACAGATCTAGGAAGGCCATGCACTTTACCTTTACGATAAACTAATGATCCGTGATTAGACTCTATAAGATCAACTACTGGAAACAATTTATATAATGGTTGCAACTTCTGTATAGCACTCTTTAACTCGTCACCAGGGGACAATAAGTCCGGATCTGCACCATGAAAAGATATTGCATGCCAATCTATCTCGTCACCTATCTGTATTACTATATCTGGATTATATTTATCTTTTACTGCTTTTAAAAAAGCTACTGCGTCCGGATGCTGATAAGGAAAATGAAGGTCTCCAATAACTAAAATACGCGAGTTACTCATCACATAAATAGTAATATAGAATCTTAAATTATGTTAAAATATTTATTCGCTTTGCGTTAGCTCGAACATCGACAAATCTTGATGAGTACCAATATCGTAAACTGACTTCTTATTGCGAGAGGCTCCGTATCTTGGCTTCACAATTCCGAATTTGTAATAATACCGCTCAAACTTACCATCGTCTGACAGCACGTCTAACGCAATGGCTGGTCTATCACACGACACGGCGCTAAAACATACACGATACTTAGTGTCTGGCTTAATGATGCCTATACGCTTAGCGTGGGCTATTACAAACGGCTCAAACATCCCTAGCTCTTCTATGTTGTTACGCTTTAGTTTGGTCATGGTTTATATATCTCTCATTAGGTATATCTTTAATAAAGTCAGGAACTAAAGACTCGTCAAATAAATGGCCAGCATACACAGCCTGCTCATCACTAAAATCAACTTTATTCTCAAGCACACGAACAACTGAATCAAGATTATTTTGTATTATTTCTCTAACGCTATCTACATTATGTTTAAACTTACTTATTTCAAGAGCACGAGATATTAGAGCATACGCTCCGAAGTGCCCTGCCGCTCTTCTGCACGCTTTGTCAGCCTCAGCTTCAAACTCATCAATAGTTCCTAGCCTGTAACCACACATAAGCTTATTGACAAGCACATAGCCATCGATAGCAAGCTTATGTCTTACCTTAGACATACAAGCGCATACTTTATCCTTATCAATATTAGTTGTTTTAGATATCTCATCAGTTGACATGAATTTAGACACTTTATTTAATATGAACCACTCAGCAATAGCTTCGTACAATCTAGTTTTATGAAGTCCATAAATTGATATCGCCTTTTCAACATGAGAGTCATCCAGCCAGAACTTTCTCTTATCGACAGTGAATGGAACATTGTACAACCTAATCCATGAAATAAAATGCGTCCTAGATACGCAATGTTTCTTGCAATAATATGTAACATCGTAAATCATAAGTACTCCTTTTTTGTGCACGAAAGGTATAACTTAGACTTTGTTTTTTCAATAATTTTTAATGATAATATATGTTAACGCAACGCTTAAGACAGTAAGACAGATAAAAGCCGTTTTTCTAGTCGCTTTATATATACATATCATAGTGTATATTTTTATTTATATTTTAAATATATAAATATATCTGTCTTACTGTCTTGAGCTGTATATAGTATTGATTTTATTAAATTTTATTTAAGACAGATCTTTTTGATGATCTGTCTTAAAGACAGATGATCTGTCTTAAAACGTGTAAAAATTACATTAAATTATAAAAGTGATATTTTTGTATCCTCTAGACTGACCGTTTTTATCGTTTTTATACCTATTGTCATCGATTTTTGGTAAGAGTTGTGACTGAAGCCTTGCGTTAATTTCAGTTTTAAATTTAGTCGAAAAGCTCTTTTTACCGAAAGTATGGGTACCAGTTTCTTCGCACCAATTCTTATACGCAGCGTATAAAGAAGAGATATCATGATATTTATGTTGAGATTTATCGATAGAAACACACTCGTTAAACCAAGCATAAACAGAGTTACTTTCTTCTCTGTATATATTCTTTAAATCTGTAGATGACTTAGGAACATTAAGGCTTTTAGTTTCCTTTACTATTCTAGCTCCTTCTATTGCCCAATTTAATATTCCAGGCAGTTCTAAAAGCAACTTTTCTTTTAAATAAACATCTCGCTCGTGCTCCTCAAAGTATCTATTAAAAGGCAAGAATACGAGCCTATCTAGCATAGATACATTAGTATCTTTAAATCTAGGCATATCATTACAGGCGAAAATGAATCTCGCCGTGCATTCGAACTCGTATTCGTCAAATCCCTTATGAGCGCCTCTAGTTTTACCACCAGCTGTTAGGTTTTTAAAAGCTTCGCTGTTGATCTCATCTGTTGGAGTCTCCTCAACGATATTGGCTAGTTTTCCATCAAGAGCAATAACAGAAAACTCTTTGTCTATTTTAGACATTGATACTGACGAGTAGCTACCATCTCCTATTACAGCTCTAAATACGTCTAGAAGAGTTGATTTACCGTTCCTTCCTCCTCCGAATAAACAGACAGATATTTGTAGAAAAGGTCTACCTCCTAATATTGTGTAGCCTAATATTCTTTGAGCTAAATGTACAAGATCAGTGTCTCCACAGAAGACCTCGTTTAAGAATCTATACCATAGTGGGCATTTAGCATCCTTGTCGTAGTTTACAGGGGAGCTATATCTGAACAGATATTTATAAGTATGAGGAATAAGCTCACCAGTTTGTACGTCTACAAGACCGTTATTTACATTTATGAACCCATCAGAAGAAATAAGACCCATAGACCCAGAGAAGCATTTACCTTTTATAGACTTAGCGAACAAATCTATATGTGAAGGGTTAATTACAGTTTTATTTAGGTCCATAATGAAATTTATAAGTGCTGTTTTTGTGAACCAGTTCCATTTTTTACCATCATATTTTAGTGACTGAGCGTCGTCGAAGCATAAGTTTTTATTCTCAAAGCAATGATCTGCCATTAGCTCGTACTTTGGCTTATCAACTGTTTTTATTTTACCGTTTTCACTTAATATAGTGTATCTATGATAAAATCCAATCTGTTCATAGTTTTTGTTTTCTTTTTTATCACTAGTAGATGGCTCTTTTATTTTAACATCAACAAAAGATTTATAGTTGCTAAAAGCGAAACTTAAAGATCTCTCTTCTGGCGTTTTTAAATTAGAAGTCCACTCTTTTTCGTCACTAAAAAGAGGATTGTCTGGATAATACGCTACGTCTACAGTGACAAGTTCTTTAGCAACGTCATAGGGAGTTTTATTTTTATGAAACATAGCGTGGCATACTGTTTTTAAGTGATCGTTTCTTCCAGCATATTGTTTTCTTGTTTGTTTTTCGTTAGTTCCAAAAATCTCATGAAAATATTTAGTTATCAGTGCTATCAGCTCATCTGTTAGCTCTGGAAGTGACTCTAGGCAGTCGTATGACAAAAGTGTTTTGTCTTTATTATACCATTTATAAATACCACCACTTAGATCTGGATGAACTGATGGTGGGAGAACTGTGTGTTGACCTTGAGATAATATTTCTAGCTTATTTCTATATTTTTCTTCACATGGTTTACCAGACTTATCTTTTATTCCCTTATATTTTTCAGGTATAAATCCTTTTAGAATTATTTTTTTTCTACCGATGTCTCTATAGAAAAGAGTTCCACCTTTGAGACCATATTTCCCTATGTCAGTTGCACCTATATTTTTAAAGAATAGTTTTATTTCATCAGTCTGATCGTATACGTCTAAATCTAAGCCTGATATTCCGGTAGACTCACCGAGAACTAGACCTATCCCAGCATTAGGGTATGTTTTAATTAAATAATTTAGATATTCTTCGCTGTAGTTATCTATATTTAGCTTAGTCCAGTCGTTAATAATTGGGCTTTTCCCAACGACTGGTATTACTGGTAAACCTAATTTATGATACTGCGACGCATACTCACTAAAAACTCCCACGAGATCCCCCTCAGAAAGCAACTGCTAAAATGTTAATTTATCAAAGTCTATTCTTGACAATAAACAAACAAATTTATATGTCAATATTACAAAGTCTAAAATGTTGCGCATAAAATCAGCCCTTGGAGTTCGTTGTTGTCTCCTTGGGCTGATGTCCTATTGGTTATTTAATAGCTTAAAAAAAGTATGTAATTTTACATAATAAATATGTCACTCAAATTGCATTACATAGCGTTAACAACCAACAAGGAGCTATAAATGCTAATAATATTGCTAATCTATGTGACAATTAACGTCAAAGCGTACACTCAAGTGACAACTATTGACAAAGCCAAATCACTAGAGCTATTAAATGATCTAGACAAATCAGATTTAATTGATATGAGCGAATGGGAGTTTGACGATGCTAGACACGTTAGCAGTACAGTTAATTAATATTGCAAGCACGCTTTTAATGGTGTGGATATTGATAGCTTTTTTTATAGTTAGATAAAGTCATTTAACGTCATCGGGGGATGAGATGAAATACAAGTCAGAGAACGGAGTTAACCGTCCGAAAGAGACTAATAGAATTAGACGAATAAACGATATGCCAGAGTTAGTTAACGAGAAAAGAAATTGTCTAAGATGCGACAAGGAGTTTGTCACATATCAGAAGAATATCAGGTTATGCGATAGATGCAAGAACCCAAACTATATAGGATACAGGGATTAATAATGCGTGATGACCTGATGGCAGTTTTATTTTTCGGAGTTATATTTGCAATACCAATTTTACTTATACTAAGGAGTTATTTAAAATGATCTACACATACATAATCATAGCGGCAGTATTAGCGACATCAGTAGGAATTGGATTTTATTTGTTTGAGAAGATTGATTATGTCGAGAGACAGAACAGATTAGTGTTCAAAACTTTAGATGAACTAATAGAACAGAATGCAAATCTTCGTAAGAATGTAGTTGGCTTAACATTAACTGACATTGCTAATTTACAAAAAAGATTACAAGCTAACGACAATAATTTCTCAGAGTTTCAAGCGAGTATTGAGAATACTGTTAACATATTAAACGACAAGCAGAAGCAGAAAGACCACGAGTCTCAAACTAATATTAGCATGATTTTAAATACTAATAACAAGATTGATTCTCAAATAAAATTACTCGCAAAGATGTCAGAAGAAATCGACTGGCTGAAATTAAAGTTAGCCAACCAGCCGCCATTAAAACTTAAGGTTTATTTTCCAAGGACTAAGAAGAAGTCTGAAAAGAAATATCAAGTAAACCATAAAGTAAACTGGGATGAGAACGATCACGGCACTAGAGCTATTGATGAGAAATTAGTTAAGAGTATTAAAACAAAGTTAGAGGAACTTTAATATAAATTTATCTGGTAGTAGTTGGTTCGAGTCCAACCCGAAGAGAATATCTTTGTGATGTTGTAATTGGAAGCAATAGTGGAATATGTCAGACGATGAGTGCACTCAGAATCTGAAGTAATACACGACCAGTACTTTTTAACAGGAGGGTAAAATGTTATGCCTAGAGAAGGAATAGGATCCAATATTAAAAATAAGTTAGCGGAGTTATAAAAATGATAACAGAATTAACAGAAGATCAAGAGTCTAAATTTGATGAGTTTGTGAGTAAATGGGTAGATATAGGTTTATCAACGTCTCCAACTGATGTTGATAAAGTTTTAGAGTGTATACCAGATTATTACAAGCAAAGTGATTTAGAATCGCCAGCAACAGTGATATTTTGTAGAAGCCCTTTCGAGTCTATTTTGTACGGAGCTTTTATTTTGTCAGAAAATGACGCCAAGGTTTACGACAAGGTTATCGCCAAGGTTTACGACAAGGTTAGCGCCAAGGTTGACGCCAAGGTTGACGCCAAGGTTTACGCCAAGGTTAGCGCCAAGGTTGACGCCAAGGTTAGCGCCAAGGTTAGCGCCAAGGTTCACGCCAAGGTTGACGCCAAGGTTTACGCCAAGGTTAACGCCAAAAACATATCCGATGTTTGGACAGCTCGAGTAGGCACGTCTTTTTGGTCTGGGTATAACTCATGGAGAGATTTCATGGGATTCATAGGAGTCGATATATCAGAACTAAATTCTACTTTCGAGTTATCAAAAAACAGTTGTTATA
>CXWL01106776.1_pt1 | contig 17454 bp, 16 predicted proteins | sample 590931 | NCBI WGS metagenome assembly CXWL01 (sample SAMEA3498368, study PRJEB10139) | groundwater metagenome | biome: water well; material: biofilm material | place: Germany | collected 2015-04-27 | reverse complement strand
AGACTGGGACGGTTCATTTTTTATCACGGTCTGATGGTTCCACCTTGACCCGACTGACCACTGATGGTTCTGCCATTTCTGTTGCCCCCGTGCTGGCCGGTAGCAGTCTGATTGTGGCTACCCGCACGGGTAGTGTGTTTGGTTTTGTGCCGCAATAGCCCAAACACTTTCAAAGCTACTTCATCATGAAACCCGTTATGGCTCTGGTGGGCCGCCCGAACGTGGGGAAGTCAACGCTGTTTAACAGGTTGACCAAGTCACGTGACGCCATCGTGGCAGATTTCTCCGGTTTGACCCGTGACCGTCACTACGGTAACGGCAAACAAGGTCGTCACGAATTTATTGTCATCGACACCGGTGGTTTTGAGCCAGATGCAGCCAGTGGCATTTACAAGGAAATGGCCAAACAAACCCGCCAAGCCGTGGCCGAGGCCGATGTGGTTATTTTTGTTGTCGATGCGCGTGATGGTGTCTCAGCCCAAGACTATGACATTGCCAACTATTTACGGCGACTCGGCAAGCCTTGCATCCTGGTCGCCAACAAGGCGGAAGGTATGCTTGAGGGGGCTCAGTTGGTTGAGTTCTATGAGCTTGGGTTCGGTCAAGTTCATCCGGTTTCTGCTGCCCACGGCCAGGGTATCCGGCCTTTAATCGATTTAGCATTGTTGCCTTTGAACCTGCAGGACGATGAAGCGGTGGCTGACGAGCAGCCTGGTGTCATCAAGCTGGCGGTGGCGGGGCGCCCAAACGTGGGGAAATCCACGCTTATCAATGTCTGGCTAGGTGAGGAGCGTTTGGTTGCCTTTGATTTGCCCGGTACCACGCGCGATGCGATTTCAGTGCCATTTGAGCGCAATGGCCAGAAGTTTGAGCTGATTGATACTGCCGGATTGCGCCGCCGGGGTCAGGTGTTTGAGGCGATCGAGAAGTTTTCGGTTGTCAAAACCCTGCAAGCCATTGAGTCTGCCAATGTTGTTTTGCTGCTGATTGATGCCACTCAGGGGGNNGATCAAGATGCACACATTGCAGGGTATATTTTGGAGAATGGCAGAGCGGTGGTATTGGCCATCAACAAATGGGATGCTGTTGACGACTATCAACGTGAGGTTGTCAAACGTTCCATTGAGACCCGGCTGGCATTTTTAAAGTTTGCCAATATGCACCTGATATCTGCTCAAAAACGCCAGGGACTCGGGCCTTTGTGGGCCTCTGTGACCCAAGCGTATAAGGCCGCCAACTGCAAGATGTCAACGCCCGTGCTGACGCGCTTGTTACTTGAGTCTGTTCAGTTTCAAAGTCCAAAGCGAGCTGGCATGTTCCGGCCCAAATTGCGTTATGCCCACCAAGTCGGCATGAATCCGCCGGTGATCGTGATTCATGGCAATTCGCTCGAACACGTGACTGATGCCTACAAACGATTTCTGGAGGGGCGATTCCGCAAAGAATTCGACCTAGTTGGAACTCCCTTGAGGATTGAGTTCAAAACCTCGGCCAATCCGTTTGCTGAAACGACTAACTGAAAAGAAATCAAATTGAATCACGTGAAAATTATTGTGGATTTGCCATTTTTGGTGCAAATTTGCCAGAGGTCTGTGGTATCGTGACCGCCTCTTCAACTATCCGAACACGGAGAATATCGTGAGCAATAAAGGCCAACTCCTACAAGATCCGTTTCTCAACACACTGCGTCGAGAACATGTTCCTGTGTCCATCTATCTCGTCAACGGGATCAAGCTTCAAGGCCAAATCGAGTCTTTTGATCAATACGTGGTATTGCTGCGCAATACGGTGACCCAGATGGTTTACAAGCATGCTATTTCGACCATTGTGCCGGGACGTGCGGTGAATTTTTCAGCGACTGAGGGTGACCAGCCTGCCGCCGCCTGAACTTGTTAAAACACCCACCTTGTTGGTGGGTGTTGATTTTGGGCTCCCCCACTTTGATGCCGAACTAGAAGAACTTGGGCTATTGGCCCAGACTGCTGGTTTGACACCGGTTGCGCGCGTCACCTGTAAACGTCGTGCACCCGATGCCGCGCTGTTCATTGGCAGCGGCAAGGCTGATGAGATCAAGATGTTGGCAACCCAGCAGGGTGTGCAAGAGATTTTGTTCGATCAATCCTTGAGTCCGGCGCAGCAACGCAATCTTGAGCGCCATTTGGAGCTCCCGGTGAATGACCGCACCTTGCTGATTCTTGAAATTTTCGGACAACGTGCACGCAGCCATGAAGGCAAGTTACAAGTAGAACTCGCGCGCCTGCAATACTTGAGCACCCGCTTAGTGCGGCGCTGGTCGCATTTGGAGCGGCAAAGCGGTGGCATCGGTCTGCGTGGGGGACCCGGTGAATCGCAGATTGAACTTGATCGCCGAATGATCGGTGACAACATCAAACGCATCAAGGAACGACTGGTCAAGGTGAAGCGCCAGCGCAACACCCAACGCCGTCAGCGTGACCGGCGAGGTGCCTTTAATATCTCTCTGGTGGGCTACACCAACGCAGGTAAATCCACATTGTTCAATGCCTTGGTCAAAGCGCGTGCTTACGCTGCCGACCAATTGTTTGCTACGCTTGATACCACCACCCGTCAACTTTACCTGGGTGAACTGGGGCGGGTTATTTCGCTGTCCGATACGGTCGGATTCATCCGCGACTTGCCGCATGGCTTGATTGATGCTTTCCAGGCCACACTGCAAGAAGCCGTAGATGCTGACTTGCTGCTGCATGTGGTCGACTTTTCCAGCCCCCACTATTTGGAGCAAATGGCCGAGGTGCAACGCGTACTGACAGAAATCGGTGCGGCTGATGTTCCACAAGTCCTGGTGTTCAATAAACTTGATGCCATCGCGCTGCAATGCCGCCCAAATTTACTGCAAGATGTCTATGAACTGAAGGGTTTGCCTACCACCCGGATTTTTTTGAGTGCCCATAAGGGAGAAGGTTTGCCTCTGTTGAGGGCTGCCCTGGCGGAGAAAGTTCGTACCACCTTGAATACTGTGGATAAACAGCATTTCCCCAATAGTCATGAGGCAGCAGCATGATTGTGCACAATGGTCACCTATTAGATGAATACTGAACCGATGAAACTTCAACTACCTACCTTCAGTTTGGCATTTTTGCCGCAACGTATCCGGGGCATGTTCAATCTCAATGACCCACGTTGGGGTCGTAGCGATGACAAGCCAACTGACCAACACGGTTGGCAACGCAGGGGCGGATGTCAATCCGCCGCAAGCGAACGAACCTGAAACACCGCCGCGTACGCCTGAAGAACGGCGACCACGACAAGGGGCCAATCAGGGCCCCCCCGATCTGGATGAACTTTGGCGGGACTTCAATCGCAAGCTCGGTGGGCTTTTTGGCAACGGCAAGCCGGGCGGGCGGACGGTGCCTTCTGGTGGCAATTCAGGTGGTGGTGGTAATGGTGGCATGGGTGGCTTTCAGCCGGACATGAAAAACGCGGGCATTGGTGCCGTACTGATTGCCGGTGTGGCCCTGTTGATCTGGTTGGGAACCGGTTTTTTTATCGTCCAGGAAGGCCAGCAAGCGGTGGTCACCCAATTTGGCAAATACAACTCAACCGTCGGTGCCGGTTTTAACTGGCGCTTGCCTTATCCGATTCAACGTCATGAGTTGGTCTTTGTGACACAGATTCGCTCCAAAGATGTCGGGCGTGATGACATCATCAAAGCCACCGGGCTGCGTGAGTCCGCCATGCTGACTGAAGACGAAAACATTGTTGAAATCAAATTTGCCGTGCAATACCGGCTGAATGATGCACGGGCCTTTTTGTTTGAGAGCCGTAACCCTGAAGACGCAGTTGTGCAGGCGGCCGAGACTGCCGTGCGCGAAGTCGTTGGCAAAATGCGCATGGACAGCGCCTTGTCAGAAGAACGTGACCAGATCGCGCCGAAGGTGAGGGCTTTGACGCAAAAAATTCTTGATCGTTACAAGGTGGGTATTGAGGTGGTCGGCATCAACTTGCAACAAGGCGGTGTGAGACCTCCCGAACAAGTGCAGGCCGCTTTTGACGATGTGCTCAAGGCCGGTCAAGAGCGCGAGCGCGCCAAAAACGAAGCGCAAGCCTATGCCAACGATGTGATTCCGCGCGCCGTTGGTAATGCCTCGCGTCTGAAGGAAGAAGCGGATGCCTATAAGGCGCGTATCGTTGCGCAGGCCCAAGGTGATTCGCAGCGCTTTAAATCAGTGCTGACTGAATACCAGAAGGCTCCGCAGGTGACGCGTGACCGCATGTATATCGATGCCATGCAACAAATTTACAGCAGTGTCACCAAGGTCATGATTGATTCGCGGCAAGGCTCCAACCTGATGTATCTGCCACTGGACAAGTTGATACAGATGACTGGCCAGGTGTCTCAAGAAGTGGCACCGTCAATGGTTGTCGCGCCACCCAACAATGCAGCCGTAGATGCCACTGCGACCATTGATGCCCGTGCCCGCGATGCCGCACGAACGCGTACCCGCGAAACCCGCTAGGAGTCATTTCATGAATCGTTTAGGTTTTATTTTTTCGGGTTTGTTGTTGGTGGTGGTGATTGCCAGCTCGACCTTGTTTGTGGTTGACCAGCGTCAGTTCGGTGTGGTGTTTGCCTTGGGGCAAATCAAGGAGGTCATTACCGAGCCGGGTCTGAACTTTAAGCTGCCGCCGCCATTTCAAAATGTCTCGTACATCGACAAGCGGTTATTGACGCTCGACAGTACCGATAACGAGCCGGTGCTGACGGCGGAAAAGCAACGTGTGGTGATTGACTGGTACGTGCGCTGGCGTATCTCCGAGCCCACACAGTACATTCGCAATGTCGGCACCAATGAGTCCGCCGGTGCCAGCCAGCTCAATCGGGTAGTCCGTAATGCATTCCAGGAGGAAATCAACAAGCGCACGGTCAAAGAGCTGTTGTCCGTCAAGCGGGAAGCCTTGATGGAAGATGTCAAAAAAGAGGTGCTCGACAAAGTTCAGGGTGTCAAACCTTGGGGTGTTGATGTGATTGATGTGCGCATTACCCGGGTTGATTATGTCGATGCCATTACCGAGTCGGTTTATCGTCGCATGGAAGCCGAGCGTAAGCGAGTGGCCAACGAACTGCGTTCCACAGGTGCTGCCGAGGGTGAAAAAATACGTGCAGATGCGGATCGTCAACGCGAAGTAACGCTTGCCAACGCTTACCGTGATGCGCAGAAGATCAAGGGTGAGGGCGACGCTGAAGCTGCCCGTACCTATACNNGCAGCAGAAGATCAAGGGTGAGGGCGACGCTGAAGCTGCCCGTACCTATACCGAGGCGTTTGGCCGTGACCCGCAATTTGCCCAGTTCTACCGCAGTCTGGATGCCTACAAAACAACATTTTCAAAGAAGAGTGATGTCATGGTGCTGGACCCAAGTAGCTCGGATTTCTTTAAGACCCTGCGCGGAAGTATTCCTCTCGTCAACGGCAAAAAATAAGCATGGAGTCTGTTGTCGGTATGGACAGCACAACTTTCTGGTTGGCCATGGCACTGGTGTTGATCATCGAGGGGTTTTTGCCGTTTGCCTCGCCAGCCAGTTGGCGCAAGACAATTTTGCAAATATTGCAATTGGGTGATGGACAGCTTCGATTTTTTGGCCTTGGCAGTTTGTTGCTCGGTATGGCATTGATTTGGTGGTTGATCTGAGTCAATCCGCTATCTAAGCCCGGTAAAATTACATTTTTAATAGTCTGCCAAAAATAACATGTCTGCTTGGGTCTTGCCGGATCACATTGCCGATGTCTTGCCGTCAGAGGCACGGCACATCGAAGAATTACGTCGGGGCTTGCTCGATACTGCGCGTTGCTACGGATATGAGCTGGTCATGCCTCCGCTGTTGGAGCACCTTGAATCGTTGTTAACCGGGGCTGGCTCAGCCCTGGATCTGCAGACTTTCAAACTGGTCGATCAGCTCTCAGGCCGTCTGATGGGCTTGCGCGCTGACAGCACACCCCAAGTCGCCCGCATTGATGCCCACTTGCTCAATCGCCAAGGGGTGGCGCGCCTTTGCTACTGCGGCCCAGTGTTGCACACCCGTCCCAGTGCGCCACACGTCACCCGAGAGCCGCTGCAGTTCGGCGCTGAAATTTATGGTCATGCGGGCCTCGAGGCTGATATTGAAGTGCTGACCCTGGCACTCGATTGCATTAAAACAGCGCGGGTATCAAGCCCCCGTGTTGACTTGGCCGATGCGCGTCTGGTCAAATCCATGCTTTCTGGCGTGTCCTTGAACACTGCTGAACTGGCAGCACTTTACGCTGCGTTGGCGGCCAAAGACAGTCCAGAGTTGTTATTACTCACCCAAAATTTTCCACCCCAGATTCGTCAAGGTCTGTTGACCTTGGTTCAACTGTATGGTGACGGTAGCGTATTGCTTGAGGCAGAAAAGGCGCTTCCACCTTTATCAGGCGTGCGTGAGGCGCTCCACAATTTGAAGCAGATTGCTGATCAGTTCAAGGCTGAACAGCTCACTTTTGATTTGGCTGACTTGCAAGGTTACGCGTATTACACCGGTGCCCGATTTGCCATTTATGCACCAACCGGACCCAGCGCTTTGGCGCGTGGCGGTCGCTATGACCAGGTCGGAGCCGTGTTTGGTCGCAATCGCCCAGCGGCTGGGTTCAGTCTGGACCTGAAAACGTTGGTGTGCGCAGTCAAGCCTCGTAGCTTGCAGGCGGCTATTCGAGCCCCTTGGAGAGACGAGCCCAAGCTGGCAAAAGCGGTGGCCGCCCTGCGATCAAGCGGTGAGGTGGTGGTCTGTGAACTGCCTGGTCATGACAGCGAAGTAGATGAATTCCATTGCGACCGCGAATTACTGAACATGGACGGGCAATGGCTTGTGCAAGCGATTTCATTGAAATAAAAGGCGAAACTAAAATGACAGCAACCAATGGACGTAATGTGGTGGTGGTCGGCTCCCAATGGGGGGACGAAGGCAAAGGCAAACTCGTCGATTGGCTGACAGAAAGTGCCCAAGGTGTGGTGCGCTTCCAGGGTGGTCACAACGCGGGGCACACACTGGTGATCAACGGGGTCAAAACTGCTTTGCATTTGATACCCAGCGGCATTATGCGGCCGGGGGTCAAATGTTATATCGGCAATGGTGTTGTCCTGTCGGCCGCCAAATTGTTTGAAGAAATCGAAAATCTTGAAAAAATGGGTGTCGAGTTGCGCTCGCGCTTGCGCGTCAGTGAGGCCTGCCCGCTGATACTGCCTTTCCATGCGGCACTTGACGTGGCGCGGGAAGCCGCCTTGGAGCAAGGTGGCCATGAAAAAATTGGTACCACCGGCCGTGGCATTGGTCCAGCCTACGAGGACAAAGTTGCGCGGCGCGCTCTGCGCGTACAAGACTTGAAATTCCCTGAGCGGTTTGCCAACAAATTGCAAGTTTTGCTTGACTTGCATAACCATATTTTAACAACTTACCTGAACTCCAAAACCTATGAGTTTGGCCCGGTTTTGGCACCTTATATGAACGAAGGAGAAGTCCAGTTTCAAGCGGTTTATGACGAGGCAATGCGCCATGCCGAGTTACTCAAACCCATGATGGCAGATGTTTCGCGTGAACTCAATGATGCTCATCTCAAGGGGGAAAACCTGTTGTTTGAAGGGGCTCAGGGTACGCTGCTGGATGTGGATCATGGCACCTATCCGTTTGTCACTTCCAGCAATTGTGTGGCTGGCAATGCGGCGGCGGGTTCGGGCGTGGGGCCGGGCATGTTGCACTATATTTTGGGTATCGCCAAGGCCTACTGCACGCGCGTTGGCGGTGGGCCGTTCCCGACCGAGTTGGCGTGGGAAGTCGAGGGCACTCCCGGCTACCACATGAGCACTATTGGTGCTGAAAAGGGTGTCACAACCGGACGCAGTCGACGCTGTGGCTGGTTTGATGCGGCGCTACTTAAACGCTCTGCCCAGGTCAACGGCCTGACTGGTTTGTGCATTACCAAGCTGGACGTGCTGGACGGCTTGCAAGAACTCAAGTTGTGTACAGGCTATGAACTCGATGGTCATTTCACTGATATCTTGCCAATGGGCGCAGACGACATTGCCCGCTGCAAACCGGTGTACGAAACCATTCCTGGCTGGAGCGATAGCACGGTGGGGGTCACTCAATACGACAAATTGCCAACCCAGGCACGCTTTTACCTGCAGCGCATTGAACAGGTCACAGGGGTGCCGGTACATATTGTGTCTACCAGTCCGGATCGGGCTCACACCATCATGTTGCGACATCCGTTTTTGGCTGAATAACTTTTTTTAAAAATGGCTTCTAGCCATTGTTCCTGTTGTGTATAAAGCTATTGATTCAGGAGTAATTTCATGTTGACTGAAGACGGTAAACATCTCTATGTGAGTTATGACGAATACCATAACCGGATCGAAAAATTGGCCATTAAAGTGCACCAGTCAAGTTGGCAGTTTGACACCATTTTGTGTTTGGCACGTGGTGGTATGCGACCTGGCGATATCCTGTCGCGGGTGTTTGACAAACCGCTGGCGATCATGTCAACCAGTTCTTACCGCTCGGAAGCTGGCACGCTTCAGGGGCAATTGGACATTGCCCATTACATTACCACCCCGAAAGGCCAAATTGCCGGAAGGGTGCTGCTGGTGGATGACCTGGCTGACTCTGGTCATACACTTAACGCTGTCATCGCGCTACTCAAAAATAACTACAAATCCATCATCGAATTGCGCAGTGCAGTCATTTGGACCAAGGCGGCTTCCACCTTTGCGCCAGACTATTGCGTTGATTTTCTGCCCACCAATCCCTGGATTCACCAGCCNNTGATTGAAAAGTGGAGTGTTTGATTCCGTGACTGATTCCTGCACCCAACTGATTCACCATCCCTATACGCCACCCGTAGGTTTTGCTGCTCCCCAGCCTGGGGTGTTCAAGGCATCAACGGTGTTTTTCCCCGATGTGGCCGCCATGCGTCACTTTGACTGGAAGGATAAAACCGCCTACACCTATGGTCTGCACGGCACCCCGACCACTTACACGCTTGAAGAACGCTTGTGCGCGCTGGAAGGCGGCATGCAGTGCTTGTTGGTACCTAGTGGCTTGGCGGCGATTGCCACGGTGTCGCTGGCTTTGCTTAGTTCGGGCGACGAGGTGTTATTGCCTGACAACGCCTATGGTCCCAGCAAAGCGCTGGTTCAGGCAGAATTGACCCACTGGGGTATCCGTCACCGTTTTTTTGACCCAATGCAACCGTCTGACCTGGCAGCCAAGCTCAGCAGCAAGACACGGCTGGTTTGGTTGGAGGCGGCGGGCTCGGTGACACTTGAGTTTCCTGATTTAGTCGAGCAGGTGCGATTGTGCAAGGCCGCCGGTGTGCTGTGTGCGCTGGACAACACGTGGGGTGCAGGTCTGGCGTTTTCAGCTTTCAATTTGCTGGCGAACGCTAACGACAAGTTGGCGGTGGACATCTCCGTCCATGCGCTGACCAAGTACCCCAGTGGTGGTGGGGATGTGCTGATGGGCAGCATCATCACGCAAGACGCAGCGCTGCACATGACACTCAAGCTCTGTCACATGCGACTTGGGCTGGGCGTTGCCGCCAACGATGCTGAGACCGTGTTGCGTAGTTTGCCAAGTTTGCCGCTACGCTACAAGGCGCATGATGAGACCACCCGTGCCTTGGCGCAATGGAGCCTGACTCGACCAGAATTCGCCCAAGTGCTGCACCCTGCACTGGAGCGGTCGCCAGGGCATACGCACTGGCGTGCGCTGTGTCGAAGTGATTCGGGGGGTGCCGCAGGTTTGTTGAGTGTGATCTTCAAGCCAGCGTATAGCCAGCTCCAGGTTGATGCATTTTGCAATGCACTCCAGTTGTTCAAAATCGGTTATAGCTGGGGTGGGCCGATCAGTTTGGTGATGCCCTATGAACTTGCAACCCTGCGGCAAAGTTGGCCAGACTATCTTGCAAAAGGTACCTTGGTACGCTTTTCCATTGGTCTCGAAGGGGCCGCTGATTTACAAACGGATATGCTGCAGGCCTTGCAGGTCATGACATCGCTGACAGCCTGAAACCAGCAGGTAAAATTACTCCTTCAACATTGAAAGACTACATTGGCAACACCAAACTACGGCTACGAAAAACGGCAAAAAGAATTGGCCAAGAAGAAGAAAAAAGAAGAAAAATTAAAAGAAAAAGCCCAGCGCAAAGTGGGTGAGGGTGAGCCAGACCACGCAATTGACGATCCTGATGCACCGACTGATGAGGTTCAGACACCTGATTAGTAAAATTGGTGTCAACAACGGTTGGTCGGTGGCGTGTTTCTATTTTAAAATATGAAGTGCCAAATCAGCCATAGCGCTTGTAGAGCGGTCGTGAGGCGCTATTGTTTTTGATATTTTGAACTGAACAAAATTGCGCTCCATTGACTGCAAATAGGCCGGGTCGTAGTGCTTGCTCAACAAGTCCTGCACCACGGGTGCTAACTCGCCAGCGCGGGCTTGTGCCTGCCAACTCGTTACCACTGCACGGCCTTTCAGAGTGGTCAATAGCGACAGGCGATCGCAAAAATACGCCACATCGCGCACCAGGTAATCGTAGTCTTCCAGCAACAGGGCGACGCGTTCATGGTCTGGAAGCTGCAGATTCAGGCAAGGACTGAGTCGCATGGCTTGCACCAGACTGGTTGGCACAAAAACGTTGCCAACTTTTTTGCTCTCACTTTCAATAAACACGGGCTGACGGACATCAAACTTTCGTACGGAATCCCAAATCAGGGTGTCAAAGCGTTTTTGACTGGGTTGTGCCAGCCCCGGAATGGCTCCCAGCACTGAGCTGCGGTGGTTGGCCAATGCTTCCAGGTCAATGACTTGCGCGCCTTGTGCCTGCAAGGCGTGTAGCAGCCGGGTCTTGCCTGAGCCGGTGGGGCCACACACCACCTGAAACTGAAGTGTGGGAGCCAGCCGATCAATCTCTTGCACCACGGTCGCTCTAAAAGCCTTGTAGCCACCTTCAATCAACGTCACCTTGAAGCCGATCTGGCTCAATATCAATGACAGTGCACCGCTGCGCTGGCCACCGCGCCAGCAATAGGTCAACGGTTTCCAGTCACGCGGTTTCTCAATGACTTCGCGTTCGATGTGTGTGGCGATGTTGCGGGCCGCGATGGCCGCACCGCGTTTGCGCGCTTCAAACGGGTTGACCTGCTTGTACAGGGTGCCAATGATGCGGCGCTCATCATTGTGGAGCGTTGGCCAATTGGCTGCGTTTGGCACATGATCCTGCGCAAACTCGTCTTCACTGCGGGCATCAATTACCGCATCAAATTCAGCCAGTCTGGAAATAACTTCAAAAGCGCTGACACTGATCAGACTCATTGCAATCCTTTTTTCAACTCAGGCCAAATGTTGCCCAGAATCAAGGGATGAGCCTCCTCCAGCGGATGCAGCCGATCGGCCTGAAACCAGCGCACGCTATCGGGTACATCGGCGATGCCTTTGAGAAAAAACGGGACCAACCCGATCTTGTTGGTTTGGGCCACATCAACATAAAGCCTGGCAAAGCGTTGTGCGTAGTCGCGGCCGTAGTTGGGCGGCATCTGCATGCCCAGCAATAGCACTTTTGCACCCTTTTTTTGTGCTGCCTGAGTCATGGCGTTCAGGTTGTCCTGCGTCATTGCCAAAGACAAGCCGCGCAGCGCATCGTTAGCGCCAAGCTCAATCACTACCAGCGTGGGCCGATGCCGTTCCAGTAACGGGCCTAAACGTGTGCGTCCGCCTGATGTCGTGTCGCCACTGATGCTGGCATTGACAACGCTGGCCGGTACAGCGTCCGCGACCATTTTCTTCTCCAGCAGAGCCACCCAACCGCTGCCGCGCCGGAGTCCGTATTCGGCGCTGAGGGAATCACCCACTACCAAAACAACAGGCATCCTGCGTGGCAAAGTCACAGCGGTTGCAAGCTTATCAATCTCCAGAGCACTGAGTGCACTCGCTAACACGATACAGTGGCGACGGTTTATAGTCATCAAGTTAAAAACATCCATGTCTGATTGCATTATTTCCGTTGAGAACGTTTCCAAGTCAGTGACTGACTCGACCGGTACCCTTGACATTTTGCGTGATATTGATTTGCGCCTGAATCAGCGCGAAACCGTTGCCATTGTCGGTGCATCCGGTTCCGGCAAAAGTACGCTTCTGTCGATCATTGCCGGGCTTGACGCACCCAGTTTTGGCACGGTTCGGCTGGCGGGACAAGACATGTTTGCCATGAGTGAAGATGATCGTGCGTCACTGCGCTCGAAAAAAGTCGGCTTTGTATTTCAAAGTTTTCAGTTGCTGGGCAATCTGACCGCGCTTGAAAATGTGATGCTCCCGCTTGAATTGGCGAATCGGCGCGATGCCCGAATTGTGGCTACCGAGATGCTGAGCCGTGTTGGCTTGTCGCAGCGCCTCGGTACCTACCCCAAGGTGCTCTCTGGTGGCGAACAGCAACGCGTGGCGCTGGCGCGTGCTTTTGTTGTGGAGCCTGCCGTGCTGCTGGCTGACGAGCCCACCGGCAGCTTGGACTTTGCCACTGGTGNNGCTGGTGAAACCGTGATGGAACTGATGTTTGACCTCAATCGTGAACTGGGCACGACGCTGCTGCTGGTAACGCACGATAGCGCGATTGCGGCACGCTGTCAGCGCAGCGTAACCATCGAAGCTGGCCGGGTGCTGTAGGCGCGGATGAGCGGGTCAAACAAGTCCGGGTAGCCACGGTCATTGGCACCGCAACATTAGGCCAGCGTGTGCAGTGGAATGTCGTGTTGTCTGGCCAGTGTGTTGAGCTGTGTGCGAGTTTGTTGGGATAGGTAGGTGGTGATGGCTTGACGGGTGGACGGGGCTAGCATCGTGGCCGGGCCGCTCCAGTTCAGTCCAATCACAGCACAAAGTCGCTTCGCAAAATGCGGCTCCAAGGCGGCCAATGCAACGCGGCCATCGTGACACCGATACACCCGATAGCCGGCATGGGCACCGCCCAAAGCGGTATCGGCCTGCATCGCCCCCCAAGTCCGCGGCAAAGCCAGATGGGCGGCAGCCTCAGACAGTGCGACTTCAATCAAATGCCCTTGACCGGTTTGCCGTTGCAACAGAATCGCTTGTAACACCGCTTCGCTGGCCATCAGTGCACCGCCCATGTCGGCGTACAGCGTAGCGGGCAATTCCAGACCAGCAATCAGGTCGTTTTCGGCGACATATGTGAGGTCATGGCCCGCTTCTTCGGCACGTAGACCGGGCGCGCCGACGATGGTGATCAACGACAGTTTGGGGTAGCGCGCATGCAGGGTCTCCCAACTGATACCAAGCTTGGGCAACGCGCTTGGGCGAAAAGAGGTGATCAGCACATCCGTCTGAGCCAGCTTCTGTGCAAGCATGGTCTGGGCGGCATCTGACTTCAGATTGGCGGTGATGATTTCAATGCCTTGATGCATGGCATCGTAGGCACGTCGGTTGTAAAAACTCATGGGGTCGCCGGTAAGGCTTGAGTCAAGTCCGTTGTCTGGTGCAGGTGGCTCCAGTTTGAGGCAGTTGGCTCCCATTTTCAAGCAACGCTGCAGTGCAGCCGGGCCGGGCACGTTAAGGCACAAACTAAGGATGAAGACACCCTGGAGCGGTTTCGGTATGGGGTTGGTTGGGCAGGGGGCGTGCATATTGTGTTTTGGTTGTCAAAACCTGATTAAAGCAGTTTCTGTTGTCGACTTGGACAATGTCAGATTCGAGGTGTTCAAAGTAGACTTGCACGGTCACCGGCATCAAGCTGTCAGCCTCACCATGGTTATTGCGTTTGACACGATTTGACGTGAGGTGGGCGGGTAGAATTGGTTTGCAAGCAAGACCGTTTTGGCTTGCTCAACGCCTCAAGGATTTTCATGAAACGTGTGGATGACTTTCGCCTGAAGTTCGGTCAAAAAGAGTATGTGCCGATCATGGTGGGTGGTATGGGCGTAGACATTTCAACCGCTGAATTAGCCCTTGAGACTGCTCGTCTTGGGGGGGTTGGACACATTTCAGATGCCATGGTCAACGATGTTTCAGACCGCCGCTTTGACACCAGTTTTGTCAAGGACAAGACCAGGTTTTACAAGCACAACATCCTGAATTCAGACAAGTCCGAGGTCAAGTTTGACTTGAAGATTCTGGCTGATGCCACACGTCGCCATGTCGGTGCCACCATGGAGGCCAAAAAAGGGCCAGGTCTGATTTTTGTCAACTGCATGGAAAAGTTGACCATGAACGGCCCGCGTGAAACACTGCAAGTGCGTATGGCCAGTGCGATGGACGCGGGTATTGATGGCATAACCCTGAGTGCCGGGCTGCATTTGGGCTCATTCGCCCTGATTGCCGAGCACCCCCGTTTTCGTGATGTCAAGCTGGGCATCATTGTTTCTAGCGTGCGTGCGTTGCAATTGTTTTTGCGCAAAAACGCACGTCTGAACCGTCAGCCCGACTATGTGATTGTTGAAGGTCCGCTGGCCGGAGGTCACCTTGGTTTTGGCATGGATTGGGCTCAATATGATCTGGCCAGTATCATCGCCGAGGTCATTCAGTATGTGAAAGATGAGCAGCTTGACATCCCGGTGATTGCCGCTGGCGGCATATTTACCGGGAGCGATGCGGTGTCTTTCCTGGAGAGTGGCTCAGCAGCAGTGCAGGTAGCAACGCGTTTTACCGTGTCCAACGAGTGCGGTTTGCCCGCCAATGTCAAGCAAGACTACTACTGCGCCAATGAGGACGACATCATTGTCAACACCATTTCGCCGACCGGATATCCGATGCGCATGCTCAAGGGTTCTCCGGCCATTGGCGACGGTATTCGTCCTAACTGCGAGTCTTATGGTTATTTGCTTGATGGCAATGGAAATTGCGCTTACATCACGGCTTACAACCGCGAGTTGGCGTTGCATCCGGATGGAAAAAATATTTCGGTTCAGGACAAGACCTGTTTGTGTACTCAAATGCGCAACTTCAAGTTGTGGACCTGTGGTCATTACACCTACCGTTTGAAAGATACGAGCCGTAAAAATTCGGATGGCAGCTACCAGCTTTTGAGTGCAGAGCACATCTTTAAGGACTACCAGTTCAGCGTTGATCACCAGATTGCCTTGCCGGTTTGATCGCTTGGCGCTTGGCAAATCAGTCGGAGTTGACAGCCCTTTTGCAGGGTTCCGCCATCTGGACTGATTTCCGGGTCAGAACTGAATGCCTGCGGGATTGGTGTTGTTGACACGCGGTGGAAGTGGCACCACTGGGCTGGCTTGGGGTGTTGGCACAACGTCAGCAATCGTCCCTTGAACCGGGGCAACCGGTTTCTGCAGTTGCGCAGCTACCAAGGGGCTCGGTGTCGGGTTGGCATAGCGGGCTGGCAACTGGCTACTTTCTGGGTAACCTGCAGCGCCCAGGTACTGGCCCCATTCCAGGTCAGAGAAGCCTTTGATTTGCTGGCTACCCAGGGTCAGCAATGGCAGCGTGCTGGCACCACTCAAGCGTTGCAACGCGTCCGAATCTTCTGCGGTGTTAACTGTTTTTTCAGTGAAGGGTACGCCGCGTAAGTGCAAAAAATTGCGGCCGCTATCGCAGGGTGCGCACTCATTAGCGGTAAAGAGTGTTGCCGGGTATTTGCTGACCACTTGGCGCAGCTCAAAGGGCAAAGTCGCACTGCCTGTGCCTGCGTCATTGGCGCTGGCGGCTAGGGTTGTTGATTTGCCGGTGACGCTGGTGGGTGGTTTGTCAGAAAAGGTGACTCGACCATCCGGTCCAACGATTCGGTAGACAGTTTGTGCATGTAACGGACTCAAGGTAAACAAGCTACTGGCACAGATCAGGCCGCTCAGCCAGCGCGCTGCAGTCTGGCTGGTTGCAGGCTTCAAATTAACTGGCACGAATCCAGAGCGATGCCCCGGATGATGAAAGAAGGCTGTCATTGCGGACCCGATCCGCAATCCTTGCAGCCCGGATTCATGGATGCCGGGTCGTGGCCCGGCAAGACAACCATGTTCTTTCACGTTAACTGTTGTTGCTTGTTTCATGGTCAACCTTTCTCACTGACTGGGTCATGCCCTGGTGACGTAATAACGCATCAAGTGTAGGCTCACGCCCGCGAAACGCCTTGAATGATTCAATAGCCGGGCGGCTACCACCTGTTTCCAGAATGGTTTGACGGTAGCGTTGGCTCGTTTGCACGTTGGGCAGACCGCTGCCCCCCATGCTTTCCTCAAACGCGGCATAGGCATCGCTACTGAGTACCTCAGCCCACTTGTAGCTGTAGTAACCTGCTGCATAGCCACCGGCAAAAATGTGGCTGAAGGTGTGCGCCGTGCGGGCCCAGGCCGGGGGCTGCAGCACTGCTACTTCGTTGCGAACTTGCTGCAACAATAAGCCAAGGTCCAGCGCCGGGTTGTGGTCGGTGTGCAGTAGCATGTCAAACAAGGAAAACTCGATTTGTCGCAGGGTTTGCATACCGCTCTGGAAGTTCTTGGCAGCCAACATTTTGTCAAACAAGGCACGCGGCAAGGGTTCACCGGTATCGACATGGGCGGTCATGTTTTGCAACACCGACCACTCCCAGCAAAAGTTCTCCATGAACTGGCTCGGCAGTTCCACGGCATCCCATTCGACACCGCTGATGCCCGAGACATCACGCTCATTGACTTGTGTCAGCAAGTGCTGCAGTCCGTGGCCAAATTCATGGAACACAGTAGTGACATCGTCGTGCGTCAGCAAAGCTGGTTTGCTGTCGACACTGCTGGCAAAGTTACACACCAGGTGGGCCACCGGGGTTTGCAGGGTATGTGTGTCGGGGCGCATCCAGCGGGCACGCACATCGTCCATCCAGGCCCCACCACGTTTGCCGTTGCGGGCGCTGGGGTCAAGGTAAAACTGGCCAACTAATTCGGTCACGTCATTGGCTGGTGTTCTTTCAATGCGGAAAAAGCGCACATCCGGATGCCACACCGGTGCGCTGTCTTCGCAGATGGTCACCTCAAACAAGGTCTCGACGATCTTGAACAAGCCTGCCAAGACCCGGGGCAGCGGGAAATATTGTTTGACCTCTTGTTCGTTGAAAGCGTAGCGCGCCTCCTTGAGTTTTTCACTGGCATATGGCCAGTCCCAGGCCTGTGGGTTGGGCAGATTCAGATGTTCTGTGGCAAACACGCGCAAATCAGCCAGATCTTTTTCAGCAAATGGGCGTGCGCGAGTGGCTAGGTCGCGCAAAAAATGGATGACTTGCTGCGGTGAGTCTGCCATTTTGGGAACCACCGAGAGTTCGCCAAAGTTTGCGTAGCCCAATAGCCGGGCTTCCTCCTGGCGCAGTGCCAGCAGTTCGCTGATGAGTAGGGAGTTATCAAATTGGCGGCTGCTCTCATCGGCCTGGTCGGAAGCGCGGGTCACAAAAGCACGATAGAGTTTGCTGCGCAGTTCACTGTTG
>CXWL01011738.1_pt1 | contig 17454 bp, 17 predicted proteins | sample 590931 | NCBI WGS metagenome assembly CXWL01 (sample SAMEA3498368, study PRJEB10139) | groundwater metagenome | biome: water well; material: biofilm material | place: Germany | collected 2015-04-27 | reverse complement strand
CGCGCGGTACAGCGACAGCGGGGAAGCCGGGAAGGGTTGCGACATGCGCTGCGATAACACTACCTGCATGATGTCGCCGTCGAAGATGTATTGTTTGGATCTCTCCACGGCGGCCTTGAACGCAGCCTCGCCGAATTCGGATTTGGCTTCGACGCGCGGTGCGGGCGGCGTGTAGGGAATCTCGACCGGCAAGCGCAGCATGCCGATCAGTTCGCGCAAACGTTCGCGCGCCAGCGCGTAGGCGTCGTCCTGTGCCGGATCGGCATACACGATAAAAGTGAGCGTGCCGGAAAGATTGTCCACTACCGCCAGTTGTTCGGTGAGCATGAGCAGAATGTCCGGTGTGCCGATGACATCTTTCTTTGCGGTACTGGCGAGGCGCGGCTCGATGTAACGCACCGTGTCGTAGCCGAAATAGCCCGCCAATCCGCCGGTGAAGCGCGGCAGACCGGACTGCGGGGCGACCTTGAAACGCGCTTGATATTCCTCGATGAAGTCCAGCGGGTTGGCGACTTCCTGTGTGGTTGCACCAGCGGCGGTGGTCAGCGTGATTTGCGTACCACGCACCGTGATGCGCGTCTCGGCGGGCAGTCCGATGAAGGAATAACGCCCGAAACGCTCGCCGCCCTGCACCGATTCCAGCAAATAGGAAAACGGTTTGTTGGCGAGCTTGAGATACAGCGACAGAGGCGTGTCGAGATCGGCGAAAGTCTCCGCGACCAGCGGGATGCGGTTGTAGCCTTGCCGGGCAAGTGCGTGAAATTCTTGTTCGGTGATGGGGGACAACATGAAAAACCTCCTGTGTTGTAGGTCGGGATTCATCCCGACATGATTGTTATCGTCGGGTTTCAACCCGACCTACGACTAGCGCCATCGCCAAGCGAGGAGGTTATTCAATTTCATGTTAAACGCGCTTAATTAATTTCAAGGCTGCGGGCAGATCGGCAACCACTGCGTCCAGATCCAGGCCATCCACCGGTTCGCCGTGATTATAGCCATACGGCACGCAGAACACCGGACAGCCGGCGGCACGGGCGGCGACGGTATCGTTGAGCGAATCGCCGATCAACAACAATTTTTCAATCGGTACGCCGAAAAATTTTGCTGCATGCAGCAGCGGCATCGGGTGAGGTTTTTTTTCCGGCAACGTATCGCCCGCCAGCACGATCTCGAAATATTTTGCCAAGCCTATCCCTGCCAGCAGCGGCGTGGTGTAACGCTCTACCTTGTTGGTGATACAGCCCAAACGGAAACCCGCCGACTTCATCGCATTCAAGCCTGCTATCACTCCGTCAAAAACCCTGCTTTGCAGCAACAGTTCGGTGTAGTGCTTTTCGAAGATGGGCAGTGCGTGGTGGTATAAAGCCGCGTCCGGCGTGGCGTGCATCTCTCCGGTCAGTGCACGTTTAACCAACCAGCTGATACCGTTGCCGATGTAGCTCGATAACAACTCTTGCGAGGCGGGCGGATATTCCATGTCACGCAACATGCGATTGGCAGCTTCGCATAATTCCGGCGCGGTGTGCAGCAGCGTGCCGTCGAGGTCGATAACGATAGCTCCTATGTGAAGGGGGAAGGGGGAAGGGGAAAGGGTTGAACCATTCCCTTCTCCCTTGAGCGCCTTTGGCGCGATCCCTTTACTCTTCTCCGTCATACTTTTGCTTTTGCCAACTCGGCACGCAGCTCCGCAATGATGGTGTTGTAATGGTTCTTGTCGCTGGCGTTCTTTTTACCGAATACAGCAGAGCCTGCCACGAAGGTATCTACGCCCGCTTCCGCCACTTCCCTGATGTTGGCCGGGCCCACGCCGCCGTCGATCTCCAGGCGGCAGTTGTAACCCCCTGCGGCTATCATCTTGCGTACTGCGCGTGCCTTGTCCAGAACGTGCGGGATGAACTTCTGACCGCCGAAGCCGGGGTTCACCGACATCAGCAACACCATGTCCAATTTGGGCAGCGTGTATTCCAGGATATCCAAAGGAGTGGCGGGGTTGAACACCAGACCGGCTTTGCAGCCGCTTTCCTTGATCAAGCCGATGGTGCGGTCGATATGCTCGGAGGCTTCCGGGTGGAAGGTGATGTAAGTCGCGCCGGCTTTGGCGAAATCGGGGATGATGCGATCAACCGGCTTGACCATCAGATGCACGTCGATGGGCGCGGTTACGCCGTGCTTGCGCAGCGCTTCGCATACCAGCGGGCCGATGGTCAGGTTGGGCACGTAATGATTGTCCATCACGTCGAAGTGCACGATGTCCGCACCGGAGGCGAGCACGTTATCGACTTCTTCGCCCAATCTGGCGAAGTTGGCGGAGAGAATCGAGGGGGCGATTTGATAGCTCATGATTTGTTCCTTAAGATTGTTTGAAATTTGGACGCACATTCTAACCGAAACTCATAAATGCACGAACCAGCGCTTGTCATGCCGCGCAAAATACGGTGAAATGCGGCGATGGAAGATACCTCTCAATATCGCGTTCAAGTCGCCGTTCAGGTGCGCTATCTGGCGGATCAATCGGACGAGGCCGATGAACGCCACGTTTTTGCTTACACCATCACCCTCACCAATCAGGGCGAACGCCCGGTGCAATTGCTGCATCGCCACTGGATCATCACCGACGCCAACAACCATGTGCAGGAAGTGCGCGGCAAGGGCGTGGTGGGCGAACAACCGATCATCAAGCCGGGGCAGAGTTTCGAATATTCCAGCGGCACGGTGCTGGCGACGCAAGTGGGCACCATGTCCGGCAGCTACCAGATGCAAGTGGTGGATGGTGGTGAATTCTCCGTTCCCATTCAGCAATTCGTATTGAGCGTACCGCGCACGCTGCATTGAGTGATAGAAAAAGTAATGATTAAAAAAACATTGATTAAGTCCGAAGCTGTGGTTCGATACATTTCCCGTTCGCCCCGAGTGCCGCGCACAGCGCGGTGTATCGAGGGGTGCGAACGGGAAACACTCACCACGAACGGATTTAACCAATGTTTTTTTAAGAACCAATCAATCTGGCTAGTGTTGGCCTTGAGCATCTGGCTGTCCGCATGCCAGATAACACCGCCCCCCAAGATCGAACCGCTCCCGCCCGTGGGCAAGCCTTCGCCTGATTTTATGCTCAGCAAATGGGAATCGTTGCCCGATTGGCTATCGCAAGACCTGTCTGCATCCTGGCCGGCGCTGCAGCAAAGTTGCCGTGCACTCAAGCTCAGACCGGTGTGGCTGCCGATCTGCACGGCCGCAACCAAAGTCGCCACAGACGATGTGATGGCACAGCGCACTTTCTATGAGACTTGGTTCACGCCTTATCAGGCACTCAATCCGGACGGCAGCGACACCGGCCTCATCACCGGCTATTACGAACCGCTGCTCAAGGGCAGCCGCACGCGCAGCGAGCGTTTCCCTTTTGCCATCTATGCGCCGCCGGACGACATGCTCGAGGTGGACATGGGCGAACTGTATCCGCAGTTCAGAGGCCAGCGTGTGCGCGGGCGTCTGCAAGGCAAGCGCGTCGTGCCGTATTTCAACCGGGCCGAGATCGATGCCGGAGAAGCGTCGGCGTTGCAGGGGCGCGAGCTGTACTGGGTGGGTAACGCCGTCGAATTGTTCTTTCTGCAGATACAAGGCTCAGGCCGTATCGAACTGGAAGACGGCAAGCGCGTGAAGATCGGCTATGCCGAACAGAACGGACATCCCTATGCCTCCATCGGCAGAAAGCTGATCAACACGGGCGAACTCAAACCGGAAGAGGCCTCCATGCAAGGCATCAAAAACTGGGTGGAAAAAAATCCGCAACAACTGTCTGTCCTGTTGGGGCACAACCCCAGCTACGTGTTTTTCCGCGAACTGCCGGACACACTCTCCGGTCCGCTCGGCGCATTGGGCGTGCCGCTCACCAACGAATACAGCATCGCCGTCGATCCGCGCAGCATCCCGCTTGGCATGCCCGTGTTCCTTGCTACCACCCAACCCAACCAACCAGATCCGCTTAACCGCCTGGTGTTCGCGCAGGATACCGGCGGTGCGATCAAAGGGGCTGTGCGTGCGGATTTCTTCTGGGGATTCGGCGAACTGGCGGGAATCAAAGCGGGCAGCATGAAACAAAGCGGTCGTCTGTGGGTGCTGTTTCCCAAGGGCGGGGAGCCAACATTGAATTGATGGGGCGGGGGGAATTCATGCAGTTTTCATCGCTCTTGAAAAACAATTCGAACTTCCAGATGTTTTTCACAACTCACTTTCGTAGCTAGTATCGTCAGAACCCTATCCACCCCACCCCCGCGTCAACCCTCAGAATATATAGACCTCATCACAAACAACTTTAGCTTGTTTGCGTAATCCATTGCTTTTTAAGCATATTTGTTTTTGTTTAACTTCCAGCGCTAACTCCTTGTCCTGTAAAGAGAAATTCTGTTTTCGTGCTTGACCACGCCGATTATTTTGAATATAGTGGGAGCTAGTGGTGATAAGTGGGAATAAATGGGAGTTAAAGGGGTTCCATGTTTCAGGGCGCGACACAGTTCAATTTGGATGGCAAAGGCAGGTTGACGATACCGACGCGGTATCGCGACATGTTATTGGCGCATTGCGCGGGTCAGTTGGTGCTGACTGCCGATGCGGACGGTTGTCTGTTGCTCTATCCGCAACCCGAATGGCAGCCCATCTACGAAAAGCTGACCAAGCTCTCTGCTTTCAATCCGCGCACTCGCGCACTGCAACGATTTCTCATCGGGCACGCTGAAGATGTGGTGATGGATGCCGCGGGGCGCGTGCTGATCTCGGCCACCCTGCGCGATTACGCCAAGCTGGATAAGCGTGTGATGCTGGTCGGCCAGGGTAACAAATTCGAATTGTGGGACGAGGCGCGCTGGCAGGCGCAGTACGAAAAAATGACTGCGTTCTCCGACGACAACCTTCCGCCTGAGTTGGAGGGCTTCACGTTGTGAGCCAAAGTTTGGTTCACGCGACTGTCTTATTGAACGAAGCGGTTGATGCCTTGCAGGTGAAGGGTGAGGGTATTTATGTGGATGGTACTTTCGGGCGCGGCGGACACAGTCGGCTGATATTGGAAAAGTTGGGTGAGCACGGCAGGTTGATCGCGCTGGACAAAGACCCGATGGCGATCGCAGCGGGGCAGGCGATCAGTGATGCGCGTTTTCAGATGGTGCACAGCGGTTTTGAACATCTGGGCGAAGTGTTGCACAAGCTGGGTGTGGAAGAAGTGGATGGTGTGTTGCTCGACTTGGGCGTGTCGTCGCCGCAACTGGACGATGAGCAGCGCGGTTTCAGTTTTCGGTTTGATGCGCCGCTGGATATGCGCATGGATACCAGCAGCGGACAGACGGCGGCGGAGTGGCTGGCGGTAGCGGATGAAGGTGAACTGGCGGAGGTGATACGTGATTACGGCGAAGAACGGTTTGCTAGGCAGGTTGCAAGGGCGATTGTTACTGCGCGCCAGGAACGAGCGATCCTCACCACGAAACAACTCAGCGAGGTCATTGCCCAGACAGTACGTACGCGCGAGCCTGGCAAGAATCCGGCAACGCGCACCTTTCAGGCTATACGGATTTATATCAACCGCGAGCTCGAAGAGCTCGAGAGTGTGTTGCCGCAATGCGTGGCTCATCTGAAGACGGGCGGGCGCATGGCGGTGATCAGTTTTCATTCGCTGGAAGACCGCATGGTGAAGCAGTTTATGCGTGACATGGCGCAGGGCGACAAGGTGCCGAAGAGCGTGCCGATCCGCGCAGCCGATGTGCCGCAAGGCAAGGTGCGCTTGGTCGGCAAACCGGTCTATGCATCGGCGGCAGAGGTGGCGGCAAATCCGCGCGCGCGCAGTGCGGTGTTGCGTGTGGCGGAGCGGTTGGGTGGGGCGAGTGGTTAGGCTCAACGCGCTGCTATTGTTTTTGACTATCGCTTGCGCGTTAGGTGTTGTGACCTCCCAACACAAGGCGCGCAAGTTGTTTGTGGAACTGCAAAACGAGAAAGACCGGGCGCAGCAGATGGATGTGGAGTGGGGGAAACTGCAATTGGAGCAAAGCACGCTGGTGACACCGGCGCGTGTGGAAAGGCTCGCCCGCCAACAGTTGCAGATGCACATGCCGCAGAGCGAGCAGATCCGCTACATCCGCGTGAGCGGTGCCATGGTGCGGCAACCATGAATTACGCCCATCTTCCGCAGACCTCCGCCCAGATTGCCTTGCCGGCATGGCGTTCGCGTTTGCTGTTCGTGCTGCTGCTGGGGGGTATGCTTGGCTTGCTGGTGCGCGCGGTCTATCTGCAGGGTATCCACAATGACTTTCTGCAGCAGAAGGGTTCTGCACGCTATGACCGGGTAATCGAGGTGCCGGCCCATCGCGGCATGATCACTGACCGCAACGGTGAGCCGCTGGCAGTCAGCACACCGGTCGAATCGGTGTGGGCCAGCCCGGCGGATGTAGAGGCGACTGCAAAACAAGTGAAGCAATTGGCGCAGATCATCGGGTTGAGCAACGAGGAAGTGAAAGCAAGGTTGTTCGATGACTCGCGTGAATTCGTCTATCTGAAGCGCCAGTTGCCGCCGGAACAGGCGCATCAAGTCGCGCTGCTCGGCATCCCCGGTGTCTCCCTGCAGCGCGAATATCGTCGCTACTATCCCGGCGGCGAGGTTACTTCGCACTTGCTGGGCTTCACCGATGTGGATGACAACGGGCGCGAAGGCATCGAGCTTGCCTTGCAGTCCAAACTGGGCGGCAAAGCGGGCAGCCAGCAAGTGATCAAAGACCGGCGCGGCCACATCATTGAGGACGTCGCCAGTTTGCGCGCTCCCAAAGAGGGTAGCGATGTCGCCTTGAGCATCGACAGCAAAATCCAATTCCTTGCCTACCGCGAGATCAGGCAAGCCGTTGAACAGCATCAAGCGAAGGCCGGTTCCATCGTGGTGCTGGATGCGCGCACGGGCGAGGTGCTGGCACTCGCCAACTGGCCGACCTATAACCCGAACAATCGCAGCAAACCGGCATTGAGCCTGATGCGCAACCGTGCAGTGACCGATCTGTTCGAGCCGGGTTCGACCATGAAGCCGTTTACTGCGGCAGCCGTATTGGAATCGGGAAAATACAAGTCGAGCACACTCATCAATACCGAGAACGGTGTAATGACCATAGGCGGTCGCAAAATTCACGACACGCACCCGGAGCTTGCGCTTACCGTGGCACAAGTGATCCAGAAGTCGAGCAACGTCGGTGCGGCCAAGATGGCGCTTTCTCTTTCGCCGCAGATCTTCTGGCATAGCCTGAGCGAAAGCGGTTTCGGTGCGCCGACCGGAAGCGATTTTCCGGGTGAGGCGACGGGCAGGTTACGCGACTTCAAAACCTGGCGCCCTATCGAGCAGGCCACCATGTCATACGGCAACGGCATTTCGGTCAATCTGTTGCAACTGGCGCGTGCTTACACCGCGTTCGCCAACGACGGCGAAATAAAACCGATCACTTTGCTCAAACAGGAGATGTCTTCCATCGGTGTCAAAATCTATTCGGAAAATACCGCGCGGGCGGTGCGCGACATGCTGGAGATGGTGGTGGGACCGGAGGGTACCGCGCCGTTGGCGCAGGTGGCCGGCTACCGCGTGGCGGGCAAGACCGGAACCTCGCACAAACTTCTGAACGGCAAATATGTGGATCGCTATGTCGCATCGTTTGTCGGCATGGCGCCTGCCTCCAATCCGCGCCTGATCGTGGCGGTGATGGTGGATGAGCCGGACGGCAAGCAGTATTACGGCGGTCAGGTCGCCGCACCCGCATTCAGCAGTGTGATGGGCGCCGCGTTGCGCGTGCTGGATATTCCCTACGATGCACCGCTGGACAATGTGATGCAGGCGCCGGGCGAAGTGATCGGAGAAGAGGCATGAGAGCCCCTTCGACTCAGCCCAGGGCAGGCCCTTCGACGGTGCTCAGGACAGGCTTCCTGCTCGACAAACTGAACTCTCTGGATGTGAACATCACCCGGTTGACATCGGACAGCCGCGCGGTGCAGCCCGGCGATACCTTCGTCGCTTATCCGGGTGCGCAAGCCGACGGTCGCCGTTTCATCGCACAAGCCATCGGGTATGGAGCGAATGCGGTGATCTGGGACGAGCACGACTTCAAATGGAACGCCGAATGGAATGTGCCCAATCTGGCGGTGCGCGACTTGCGCCATCAGGCGGGGGTGATCGCCGACCATGTCTATGGCCAGCCTTCGTACAAGTTGTGGATGATTGGCGTCACCGGTACCAACGGTAAAACATCGTGCAGTCATTGGCTGGCCAAAGCGTTCAGTGGATTGGAACGCAAGTGCGCATTGCTGGGTACCTTGGGCAACGGTTTTCCCGGTGTGCTGCAGGCGACTGCGAACACCACGCCGGATGCGTTGCTCGTGCATGGCCTGCTGGCCGAGTATTTGCGGCAAGGCGCGCAGACGGCGGTGATGGAAGTGTCCTCGCATGCGTTGACGCAGGGGCGCGTCAACGGCGTGCATTACGACGTGGCGTTGCTCACCAATCTGACGCGCGACCATCTCGATTATCACGGCGACATGCAGAGTTATGCCGCTGCGAAACGCCGCTTGTTTGACTGGGCATCACTCAAGCATGCAGTACTCAATCTCGATGATGCCTTCGGCGCCGAACTGGCGGAGTCGCTGCAGGATGCGCCTGTGGAAGTGGTGGGCTACGGCCTGCACGACGAGTCGCTGAAGCTGGCCGAGCGCCTCGGCATCCGCATGGTGTACGGCAACCTCACGCAGGCGGATGCGCAGGGACTGACGCTGCAACTGCATACCAGTTGGGGTGCGGCGGCCCTGCACAGCAAACTGATCGGGCGTTTCAATGCAGCCAATCTGCTCGGTGCACTGGCGGTGTTATTGGTCAGCGAAATAGAACTGGGCAACGCTGTGCGCGAACTCGGCTTGCAGAAAGCCGTGGCCGGACGCATGCAGACACTGGGTGGGAAAGATACGCCGTCGGTGGTGGTGGACTACGCACACACACCGGACGCGCTGGAAAAGGTGCTGATGACTTTGCGTGAAATCACCGCGCCTTCCGGCGGCAAAGTCATCTGCGTGTTCGGTTGCGGCGGTGACCGTGATCGCGGCAAGCGCCCGATGATGGGAACAGTCGTTTCGAAACTCGCCGACGTGTGCATCATCACCAGCGACAACCCGCGCAGCGAAGAGCCGCGCACGATTATCAACGCTATCCTCATGGGAATGCAGGGCGAGTATCAGGTGATCGAAGACCGCGCCAAAGCCATCGCTCACGCCATCTGCAAGGCAAGACCGATCGACACCGTGCTGCTTGCGGGCAAGGGGCACGAGGATTATCAGGAGATCAACGGCATACGCCATCCGTTCTCGGACAGCGAGATCGCGCATCGCGCCTTGAGCGTGTGGAAGCCGGAGGAGCGCTGGATATGATGCTGCTCTCGCAAGCCGCTCAAGCATTGCATGCCCGCATGAAAGGGGCGGATGTGCGCTTTGACGCTGTTTCCACCGATACCCGCACCATTCAGCAAGGCGATCTATTTATCGCACTCAAGGGCGAGAACTTTGACGGGGCGAAATTCGTCGCGGACGCACTCAAAGCGGGTGCGGTGGCAGCAGTGGTCAATAGAGGCTGGATCGGGGATTGCGGATCGGGGATTGAAACCCCACTCTCGATCCCCGACCCGCAGTCCCCGATCTTGGTCGTGGAAGACACACGCCTCGCCTTGGGCAAACTTGCCGCACATTGGCGCGCCCAATTTGATATTCCGCTCGTCGCCATCACTGGAAGCAACGGCAAGACCACGGTGAAGGAGATGCTGGCGGCGATTCTGGGTATTCACGTGTGGAGCGAAAATAACGCTGACTCTCCCACCCCAACCCTCCCCCGGAGGGAGTTGTCATTGGAAAATATCGTGTTGGCCACCAAAGGCAATCTCAACAACGACATCGGCATGCCACTCACCTTGCTCAAGCTGCGTGCGACGCATCGCTACGCGGTGATCGAGCTGGGCATGAATCACTCGGACGAAATCGACTACCTCACGCGCATCGCGCGCCCGACAGTGGCGCTGGTCAACAACGCGTCCGGCGCACATCTGCAAGGATTGGGCTCGGTGGAAGCTGTGGCGCGTGCCAAGGGAGAAATTTTTGCGGGACTGGCGGGCGACGGCACGGCGGTTATCAATGCCGACGACACATTTGCGGCATTGTGGCGCACTTTGGCGGGCAAACACCGCGTATTCGATTTTGCGCTGGAACATGCGACTGAAACACGTTACTGCGAAGCGGCCGATTGCGGGAGCAGTCGCCTCGCACCCCCTCCCGCACCGGATGCATTCGCGCACCGTGTCGGCGGTGCGGCGGCGGTGCAAGGCGTATGGACGGCACAGGGTTATGGCGGTGTGCTGCAAGCGCGCACCCCGGCGGGCGAGTTGCGCGTCGTGTTGCAAGTTCCGGGCGAGCACAATGCACGCAATGCATTGGCTGCAGCGACGGCGGCGCTGGCGCTGCGTGTGCCGCTGGCCACCATCGTCAAAGGTCTGGAAGGTTTCGGCGGTGTGGCGGGACGCCTGCAGCGCAAACAGGCATTGCATGGCGCGACGCTGATCGACGACACCTACAACGCCAATCCGGCTTCCGTGCACGCAGCGCTGGAAGTGCTGGCACAGGCGAAAGGCAAGCGCATTTTTGTGCTGGGCGACATGGGTGAACTGGGTGATGACGCGGCGCAGTTTCATCAGGAGATCGGTATCGCGGCGCGCGAGTTGGGTATCGAGCGCCTGTTCGCGCTGGGTACATTGAGCGCAGGCGCGGTGCGCGAGTTCGGCACAGGTGCGCGGCATTTCACAAGCATTGATGAGTTGCACACGGCACTGGATGAAGAACTGGATGCGCAAAGCACGCTGCTGGTGAAAGGGTCGCGCTTCATGAAAATGGAACGGGTGGTTTCACACTGTGTGGAAACCGAGAAGGGTGAAGCGCCGGGGGAGAAGGGGGAAGGGGGAAGAGAGAAGAGTGGGGCGGCCATAGACTCTTCCACTTCCCCCTTAACCCTTAACCCTTCCCGTATTTTCCCTTCCCAAACTAAGGAGGCTCACTAATGTTATTGGCATTAGCCCAATGGCTGGCACAGGACGTGCGCGCTTTCAGCGTGTTCAATTACATCACGCTGCGTGCCGTGGTGGCGGCGATGACGGCGTTGTTCATCTCTTTCCTGCTCGGGCCATGGATGATCCGCAAGCTGACCGCGATGAAGATCGGCCAGGCGGTGCGCAGCGACGGGCCGCAAACACATCTGGTGAAGGCAGGCACGCCGACCATGGGCGGCGCGCTCATCCTGGCATCAGTTGCTATCACGACTTTGCTGTGGGGCGACTTGCACAATGCCTACATTTGGGTGGTGTTGCTCACCACGCTGGGTGTCGGTGCTATCGGCTGGGTGGATGACTATCGCAAAGTGGTGCATCGCAATCCGGATGGTCTGTCGGCAAGAACCAAGATGTTCTGGCAATCGCTGATCGCTTTGGCGGTCGGCATCTTTCTGTGGTCGCATGCCACGCTGCCTGCACATACCGAACTCATTGTGCCGTTCTTCAAGCATCTGGTACTCCCGCTCGGCATGGTCGGTTTCATCGTGCTGGTCTACCTGGTCATTGTCGGCAGCAGTAATGCGGTGAACCTGACCGACGGCCTGGATGGCTTGGCCATCATGCCGACAGTGATGGTGGCCGCAGCGCTGGCGATCTTCGCCTACGTCGCGGGTCACGCCGAATTCTCCAAATATTTGGGCGAACCCTCGATTCCCGGTGCAGGCGAACTGGCGGTGTTCTGCGCCGCCATCGCCGGTGCGGGCTTGGCTTTCCTGTGGTTCAACGCCTATCCGGCGGAAGTGTTCATGGGGGACGTCGGCGCGCTGGCGCTGGGCGCGGCACTGGGCGCAGTGGCGGTCATCATCCGGCAAGAACTGGTGCTGTTCATCATGGGCGGCGTGTTCGTGGTGGAGGCGGTGTCGGTGATGCTGCAAATCTCCTATTTCAAATACACCAGATATAGAACAGGCACGGGTAAGCGCATTCTGCTGATGGCGCCGCTGCATCACCATTTTGAACAAAAGGGCTGGAAGGAGACACAGGTCGTCGTCCGTTTCTGGATCATCACCATGCTGTTGGTGCTCATTGGATTGGCAACGTTGAAATTGAGATGACATCACTGCGCGACAAATCGGTCTTGATACTCGGTCTCGGTGAGACCGGGCTGTCGCTTGCGCGCTTCCTGAACGCACAGGGCGCGCGCTTGCGCGTCGCCGACAGCCGCACTACACCGCCGGGAATCGAGACATTGCGCAATGAGTTGCCGTTGGTCGATGTGCATTGCGGCGTTTTCAGCAATGAGTTGCTGCAAGGAATCGATCGCATCGCGATCAGTCCCGGCGTGCCGCTGGCCGATCCGTTCGTACAGCGCGCCCTCGCCCGCGGCATCCCGGTCGAGGGTGACATCGAGTTGCTGGCGCAGCAAATCAATGCCGCAAAACCGAAACCGAAGGTCATCGCCATCACCGGCGCCAACGGCAAGACTACCGTCACCAGCATGGTCGGTGCGATGTGCGCGGCGGCCGGCGGATTGGATGCGCAAGTGGCAGGCAACATCTCGCCTGCGGTGCTGGATGCGCTGCGTGAGCGCGGCGGTAAGCAGCCGCAAGTGTGGGTGCTGGAGCTGTCCAGCTTCCAGTTGGAAACGACTTATATGCTGAATGCAGATGCGGCCGTGGTGCTCAATGTGACCGAAGATCATCTCGATCGTTACGACGGCATGGATGCCTATGCCGCAGCCAAGGCGCGCATCTTCCGTGGCGATGGGGTGCAGGTACTGAACCGTGATGACGCGCGCAGCGCGGCAATGAAAATCGGCGGACGCAAGAAAGCAAACTTCGGGCTGACGCCGCCGACCAGCGAACAGGATTGGGGTATCACGCGCGAAGGCGCGGTGATCTGGTTGATGCAGGGGACGCAAAAGATTCTGCGTGCCGACGAACTGCAAGTCACCGGATTGCACAACGTGGCAAATGCGCTGGCGGCTTTGGCGTTGTGCCGCGCACTCGATCTGCCGCTTGCGCCGTTGTGTACGGCATTGCGCGCCTTCAAAGGGCTGCCGCATCGCGTGGAAAAAGTTGCGGAGATTTCCGGCATCACCTATTACGACGATTCCAAAGGCACCAACGTCGGTGCCACCGAAGCTGCGTTGAAGGGTTTGGGCAAACCGGCCGTAATCATCCTTGGAGGCGATGGCAAGGGGCAGGATTTCTCGCCGCTGAAAGAAGCGGTGGCACAGCATGCGCGCGCTGTCGTGCTGATCGGGCGCGACGCGCTGACGATCGAGAAGACATTGCAAGGTTGTGGCAAGCCATTGTTGCAAGCGCGCGACATGGATGAGGCAGTGCGTATCGCCGGTGCGAACGCACGAGCCGGTGATGCGGTGCTGCTGTCGCCTGCCTGCGCCAGCTTCGATATGTACAACAACTATCTGCATCGCGCCGAAGTGTTCATTGCGGCAGTACATAAAATAGCGACGGAGGCGACATGCTCAGCGCAGCACTGAACGCCCCGCGCCGCGCCGCGGCGGAGTACGACACCGTGTTGACCTGGATCGTTACGGCACTGCTCGCCATCGGTCTGGTGATGGTCTATTCCGCCTCGATCGCGACTGCCGAGGCGGGCAAATACACCAGCCATCTGGCGAGCTATTACCTGATACGCCACGGCTTGTTCATTCTGGTTGGGCTGGTGTGCGCGGTAATCGCCTTCCAGGTGCCGACGCAGACCTGGCAAAAATATGCACCCTATCTGTTCGTGTTTGGTGTGCTGCTGCTGGTGCTGGTATTGATTCCGGGTATCGGCAAGGCGGTCAACGGCAGTCGCCGCTGGCTATCACTGTTCATCATCAATCTGCAACCGTCGGAACTGATGAAATTGTTTGCCGTGTTGTATGCCGCCGATTACGCCGTGCGCAAGGGTGCGGTGAAGGAATATTTGTTCAAACCGTTCCTGCCGATGTTCGGCGTGATGGGCTTTGTTGGTGTGTTGCTGCTGATGGAGCCGGATTTTGGCGCGTTGGTGGTGATCTGTTCTATTGCCATGGGCATTTTGTGGCTGGGGGGATTCAATCTCAAGATATTCGGGGCATTAACCATTGGCCTGCCATTGCTGTTCGTGGCAATGATATTTTCTTCCGAGTATCGCACGCAGCGCGTACTCGGTTTTCTCGATCCCTGGGCAGATCCCTACGGCAAAGGTTATCAACTCAGTCATGCGCTGATCGCCTTTGGTCGCGGCGAATGGCTGGGCGTGGGTCTCGGTGGCAGCGTGGAAAAACTGTTCTACCTGCCGGAAGCACACACCGATTTTCTGCTCGCAGTGATCGCGGAGGAGTTGGGTCTGTTCGGCGTGTGTTCGGTCATCCTGCTGTTCGGCTGGCTCATCGTGCGCGCTTTCGCCATCGGCCGCCAGGCGGCGATGTCGGAGCGGCTGTTCGCCGCGCTGGTGGCGCAAGGCATCGCGGTTTGGCTGGGGGTGCAGGCGATGATCAACATCGGCGTGAACATGGGCGTACTGCCGACGAAAGGACTGACTCTGCCATTCCTCAGTTTCGGCGGCAGCGGGGTGGTGGTGAACTGCGTGGCGATTGCGGTGCTGTTGCGCATTGATTACGAAAATAGAAGGGTTGCGCGGGGATTGCCGATATGAACCCAAAAGACAAATTAGCCACAGAGCACACAGAGCACACAGAGCACACAGAGCACACAGAGCACACAGAGCACACAGAGAGTGCGTTTGGTTTTCTCTGTGATCTCTGTGTGTTCTGTGGCAGAAAAGGTTTTGCTCGATGAAACGCACCATCCTCATCATGGCAGGCGGCACAGGAGGGCACATTTATCCGGGGTTGGCGGTGGCCGATACCTTGCGTGCGCAGGGCTGGAATGTGGTGTGGCTGGGTGCGCCCAACAGCATGGAAGCCGAGTTGGTCCCCAGACATGGCTATGTGGTGGCGTGGGTGAATTTCTCCGGTGTGCGCGGCAAAGGCGTGCTGCGCCTGCTGCCGCTACCGTTTACCTTGCTGCGCGCCTTGGGTCAGAGCGCGGCAGCGATCTTTCGGCATCGTCCCGATGTGGTGCTGGGTATGGGCGGGTACATCACGATGCCGGGCGGATTGATGGCGGCGCTGCTGCGCCGCCCTCTGGTCATTCACGAGCAGAACTCCATCGCCGGCATGAGCAACAAGGTGCTGGCGAAGCTCGCCGCGCGCGTGTTGAGCGGTTTCCCTGATGTGCTGAAGAACGCTCTCTGGTGCGGCAATCCGGTACGTGCCGATATCGCCGCGCTACCCGAGCCGCAGACGCGCTATGCAGGACGTAGCAGCAAGTTAAACGTACTGGTAGTGGGGGGCAGTCTGGGCGCACAGGCGTTGAACGAAACCCTGCCCAAAGCGCTCGCCTTGATGAGCGGACAGGACCGTCCAAATGTGGTGCACCAGACCGGCAAGAAACATCTCGAAGCTGTGCGGCAACTTTACAAACAAGCAGGTGTGAACGCCGATATCCGTGCCTTTCTTGATGACATGGCGACTCAATACGCCAAAGCGGATGTGATGATCTGCCGCGCAGGTGCGCTGACCATTGCCGAGCTGGCGGCGGCGGGTGTGGCGAGTGTGCTGATCCCGTTCCCGTTCGCAGTGGATGATCACCAGACTTACAACGCGCGCTTTCTGAGTGAAAAAGGAGCGGCGGTATTGCTGCCGCAATCAGGCTTGAACCCCGAAAAGTTGATGCAACTATTACGAGAATTAACTAGAGAAAAATTGCTGGTGATGGCGCAAGCCGCGCGCAGCTTGGCGAAACCTGATGCGACCGCGCAGGTGGCAAAAGTATGTATGGAATTGGCGGGATGAAAGACAAAAAGACAATTTGCCACAGAGAACACAGAGGCCACAGAGAATATCTCTGCGCCCACTCTGTGATCTCTGTGGCTTGTTTTAATGGGGTTTGTAAATGAAACACAAGATCAAACACATTCACTTCGTCGGTATCGGCGGTTCCGGCATGAACGGCATCGCCGAGGTGTTGCTTAATCTGGGTTTTCAGGTAAGCGGTTCCGACCTTGCCGACAGCGCGGTTACGCAACGCTTGCAGACCTTGGGTGCCATCATCCATCACGGGCACGATGCGAAGAACTTGCGCAATGCCGATGCTGTTGTGACTTCCACTGCGGTGAGGGCAGACAACCCGGAAGTGTTGGCGGCGCGCGAACAGCGCATCCCAATCGTGCCGCGAGCAGTGATGCTGGCGGAGTTGATGCGGCTGCGTCAGGGCATCGCCGTGGCCGGTACGCACGGCAAGACCACGACCACATCGCTGGTGACCAGTGTACTGGCCAAGGGTGGCTACGACCCGACCTTCGTCATCGGCGGCCGTCTCAACAGCAGCGGTGCGAATGCGCGATTGGGTACGGGCGAGTTCATCGTCGCCGAGGCGGACGAATCCGATGCCTCGTTCCTGTACCTCACGCCGATCCTGGCGATTGTCACCAACATTGACGCCGACCACATGGAGACCTACGACCACGACTTCAGCAAGTTGAAACAGGCATTTGTCGATTTCATCGAGCGCTTGCCGTTTTACGGTCGCGCCATGTTGTGTGTGGATGATGAAAACNNTCAGCAAGCCGATCACTACTTATGGCTTCAGCGAGGCTGCGCAGATCCGTGCGGTGAATGTGCGCCACGAAGGCGGCAAGATGCGCTTCACTGCATTTTGCCGGCATAACACTATTCCTCTCGACTTGGATGTCACGCTCAATCTGGCGGGCGAACACAACGTGCTCAATTCCTTGGCTGCCATCGCAGTTGCCTTGGAAGTGGGCGTTGCACCAGCCGCCATCGTCGCTGCACTCGCCGAGTTCGAAGGTGTGGGTCGTCGCATGCAGCGCTACGGCGAGATTCCGCTGGCGAATGGCGGGTCGTTCACGCTCATCGACGACTATGGTCATCACCCGGTGGAAATGAAAGCGACACTCGCTGCGGTGCGCGGGGCATTTCCCGGCAAGCGCTTGCTGCTTGCCTACCAGCCGCACCGGTTCACGCGCACGCGCGACCTGTTCGAGGATTTCGTGCAGGTGTTGAGCGGTGTGGATGCGCTGGCGCTGGCTGAAGTGTATGCGGCAGGCGAAGCACCCATCGTCGCTGCCGATGGACGCGCCTTGATGCATGCCCTGCGCGTGGCAGGACAAAACGAAGCCGTATTCGTCGAGAACATCGCCGACATGCCACAGACTATTTTGCAGATGGCGCGTGATGGCGACGTGGTGCTGACCATGGGTGCGGGATCCATCGGCGGCGTGCCGAATCTAGTGGCGAAGTTGGCGCAAAAATGAATATGAGCGAGCCGACACAGTTCACGGCAGAAGGACTACGGGG
>CXWL01007900.1_pt1 | contig 17455 bp, 18 predicted proteins | sample 590931 | NCBI WGS metagenome assembly CXWL01 (sample SAMEA3498368, study PRJEB10139) | groundwater metagenome | biome: water well; material: biofilm material | place: Germany | collected 2015-04-27 | reverse complement strand
CCGTAAGCCAGCCAGGCGGCGGCGCCCGCCAGTACGAAAAGGCCTGCGCAGAGCGTCATCAAGCGTTTCACCGCGTATCCTCCCTCGGTGCTTCGTTCATTCTCGAACGGCAAGTCTACGGGCGGGAAGGCCCGCCGGATGCATTCCCCGGGCGCGAATCTGGCCAGCGCCTATGGGGCCGCGGCCCGTCGGCGACGATACACTACTGGAAACGCATCGCCGCCGGGAGGACCTGTGCACGTACGCAAAGCCGTGATTTTGGCCGCCGGATACGGCACCCGTATGTTGCCGGCCACGAAGGCCGTTCCCAAGGAGTCCCTCCCCCTCGTCGACAAGCCCATCATCCAGTACACCATCGAGGAAGCCGTGGCGGCGGGCATCACCCAGATCTGCGTCGTCACGGCCGCCAGCAAGCGGGCGGTAGAGGATCATTTCGATCGCTCGTTTGAGCTAGAAACGACCCTGCGCGGAAAAGGCGACGATGCCCGCCTTAGCGAGATGCTCAACATCAGCGAGCTCGCCGATATCGTCTACGTGCGGCAGAAGGAACAAAAGGGCGTGGGGCACGCCGTCCTCCAGGCCCGCGACGTGATCGGCAACGAGCCGTTTCTGCTGATGTTCCCCGATGACGTAACCCTGGCCGATGTCCCCGTCTCAAAGCAGATGGTCGATGTCTTCGAGAAGCACGGTGGCTCGGTGATCGCCGTTGAAGAGGTCCCCGACGCGGAGGTCGAGCAGTACGGCATCGTCGGTGGCCAGGATCTCGGAGGCGGCGTGTTCAAGCTCGACACCCTCGTCGAAAAGCCTAAGCTCGCAGATGCACCTTCTCGGCTGGCCATCGTCGGGCGTTATGTCCTGACACCGGAGATTTTCGACATCATCGCCAGGACGGCACCCGGCAAAGGCGGTGAGATCCAGATCACCGACGCCCTCGCCGCCCTGATGGCCATCCAGCCCGTCTTCGCCTACCAGTTCCAGGGCCTCCGCTTCGATACCGGCCGCCCCCTGGGCATGCTCGTCGCCGCTATCGAAATCGGACTCCGTCGTGAGGACATCGGCCCCGGCCTGCGGGACTTCCTACGCACACTGCCGCTGGACGACTAACCTGTATCCGTGGCAAAGGTAATCGGACGCATTCTCTCCCTCGGATTTCCCCTGCCCGGCGTGCAGGTGGACAACTACACCGTCCTCTCCGCCCCCTCCTTCTTCGATTACGACGCAGTCGTCCTCGATCCGCGTGCCGCAGGGCTGCTCGTGGAGGGTGTGCTCGATGGGTCGCTGTCGGCCCGCACCTTCTCGGACCACCCGGTTGTACTCCACCCAGACGCCGCCAACGATGTCGCGCTGGGCGATGTGCTTCGACGGCGGCAGGACGAGACGCGGCGGCTGCTCGACAACGGCGGCATCGTCGTGGTGTTCGCCCACCCCGCGGCCATGCACGAGGTGCCCGGCGCGGGGTCGCTCGACGACTACTGCTGGCTGCCGTCGGGCGAGGGCCTCGACCTGACGCCCCCGCTGCTGGTCGCCGCCGAAGGTTCGCAGGCACACGTCGCGGACTGGGCGCACCCAACGGCCGCCTTCGTGTCGTCGCAGCTCGCAAACATCGGCTACCGGGCCCACTTCGATGTGCGGCATGTTGAGGGCGCGGCCGTGTTTGCCCAGAGTCACGGCGGAGCGGCGATCGGCGTCGAGCTACCTCTCGGGCGGGGCAGACTGATGTTCCTTCCGGCGCTTCGGGCGTGGCCGTCGGGAGAAGGGCGCTACACCGCCTCCGAGGCCCTCCAAGCGGGCATCCGCAGAGCCCTCGGTGCCGAGGCCGCCGGTCGGCCGCCGCTCTGGGTCGCCAAGTGCGCCGTACCCGGCCTCGACCAGCGGGCGCAGGCGCTCTCGGAGGCGCACGCAGCCGCTGCGGGGGCGCAATCCGCGCTGAAGGCAGCACAGGCGGACGAGGAGGCCCTGGCCCGCTACCAGAGGCTGCTGTGGCAGGAAGGGACGGTGGGCCTGAACGCGGTTGTTCTGGATGCCCTCCGGTTCATCGGCTTCGGCGTGTACGACAGCAACCCCAACGAACTGGAGCTCACCCTCGGGGACGAGCGCGCGCTGATCGAGATCGAGGGCAGCGAGTACCCCATCGAGATGGCGGCCCACCACCGGCTGCGCCAGCGCATCGAGCGAGCGATCGAGCGGCGGGGTATGGCCCCGCGAGGGGTACTCTTCGTCAACGGCCAGCGGCTGCTCGCGCCCGAAGCGCGCCAGCACGTATCCGACAGCCTCCGCATCGCCTCCGAGACCATGCGGTACTGCGTCGCCCCGACGACCCTTCTGTTCGAGGCAGTGGTCGCGCAGCTTGAGGGCGACGACGAGTCGGTCGCCACCTTCCGGCAGCGGCTTCTCGCTCACGACGGCCTCCTCTCGTAGACTTCGGCGAACGCGATGGCCTGGGAGGTTGTGAAGTAGCCCCAATCCTCGTGCCGAGTAAGCTCCCTCCCCGCCAGCGGGGAGGGCTGGGGTGGGGTATTCCGTCCGATGTCGATGCTCGTTTGCGCATGAGGAGAGCCCTCTGGCATTTCCTCACAAGCTCTGAGCGGTTAAACAAGAACCAAGCACGAAAGCAGGGATGTATATGTCATCGAAATGGGCGCTCATTCTCGGAGCATCGAGCGGGTTCGGGGCGGCCACCTCGATCGAGCTGGCGAAGAGCGGGTACGGTATCTTCGGCGTGCACTTCGACCTCCGCTCGACCCTGCCCAACGCCGTCGCCGTGCAGGACGCCGTGCAGGCCGCCGGACAGGAGGCCGTGTTCTTCAACATCAACGCCGCCGACGACGAGAAGCGACGAATCGCGCTGGACGCCGTCCGCGACAAAGTCGGCGGCGACGGCTACTGCCATGTCCTGATGCACTCGCTGGCCTTCGGGACGTTGCTGCCGTTCATCGCCGAGGGCCGCAAAGAACGCATCAGCCAGAAGCAGATGGACATGACCCTCGATGTGATGGCCCACAGCCTCGTGTACTGGGCGCAGGACATGGCCGACCGCAAGCTCCTCGGCAAGAACAGCCGCATCTTCGCCATGACCAGCAGCGGCTCCACCCGCGTGATCAAGTCGTACGGCGCCGTCTCCGCCGCGAAGGCCTCCCTCGAATCGCACATCCGCCAGCTAGCCTTCGAACTGGCGCCGATGGGCATCTCCGCCAACGCCATCCGCGCCGGCGTCACCGATACCGCCGCCCTCCGCCGCATCCCCGGCGGCCCCGAACTCCACCAGCGCGCGATGTCCCTCAACCCGAGCGGCCGCTCGACAACGACCGAAGACGTGGCGCAAGCGATCGCCGCCCTGGCCGACGAGCGCCTCTACTGGATGACCGGCAACGTCATCGGCGTAGACGGCGGGGAAGACCTCACCGCGTAGGATATCAGCATGCTACGAACCGGCGGCACCATCGTAGGCATCTTTGCGATCGCGCTCCTGGTTTCTGCCGTAACCGCAGTCAGTTGCAGCCGCTTTTGGACTGGCACACTCTCTGTGCGGAATGAATCGGCCGAGTCGGTCGACGTAAAGGCCGGGGCGGGGCGTGAAGTCGCCGTCGGGGCAGGCACGTCACAGACGATCAAGCTCGGTCTCTTTTGGGGTCGCTGGGCGCCACCGGGATCCGTGCTTATCGGTGACAAAGAGTGCTTGTGGTCCGAAGTCAAGAACAACGAGCCGCTTGTCATCACGGACGACGGCGCTCTATGCGAGGACATCTATCCGGATGTTCCGGGTGGATTCAACCCCTAACCAACCACGACTTGGACATCAGCCGCATCCAGCAGCTGCACCGCCCGCGCGAGCTTACTTCGCCCTTCGAAGCGGCTCACCGCGAACAGCCCTTCGATCGCGCGTACCGATTCCACAGTTGTGCCCGGCGCGAGCAGCACCGACACGTCGAGGCGGTGGCCGGCGACACGGTCGAGCAAGTAGGGGCTCGGTTCACCGCCGCCCGTCAGCACCAGGCACTGCAGGTCGGTGTTCAATGCGGCGAGCTGGATGTCGGTCTTGTCGAAGCGGGTGACGACGCAGGTGCGGGCGCGGTTTCCGAAGTACGGCCCTGCCGCGTCGGAGGAGACGGTGCCGATCATCACCAGGTCGATCGGACTGCCACTCTCCCCGCCGACGAGCTGCCGCGCCTTGAGCGCCGACCTGATGTCGGAGACGGACGGTGCGGCGAGCAGCCGGTCTTCAGCGAGAACGGCGAGCACGGCCGAGCGCTCGCTGACCGTCTGCACCTCGGCCGCGGGCACACGCGTGAGGATGGTGCCAGCAAGCGTGCCCGGCAAGGCGTCCGTGGGCGACCCGTTCGCATTGGCGACGGTGAGGACTCGCGCCCCCAGGGACGCGGCGGCCTGCTTCACCGATCCGGCAGGCACCTCTAAGACGACCTGTCCGGTCAGGGCGACAACCGCACTCTCCTCGACAGGACCAGCCGGGGCGACGATGCCTTCGAGGCCAGCGAAGGTCGCCGCATCGAAGGCGGCGCTGTCATCTCCGGCAAGGCGGGCGAGCGTCGTCGGCGTGCCGTCCCGGCCCAGCCGGTAGGCAATCGCCGCGGCGATCAGGCTGCGGCCAACGCGGGGCTCGGACGAGGCGACGATAAGTATGTTCGACATGCCTGGCTACTTTCGTGACGAAGGGACAGTTCGTTTGGCACTTCTTGGTGTTCCGCGACCTGGCGCGCCAGTTCGTTTGGCGTTTTCGGGCGGCCCAGCGGTCCAGGCGCCTCGGCAAAGTGTATCAGCGGCTTCCGCTACGGACATGCAGTCGCCGCTCGCCCAGCGCGCAGTTGGCGGCGCTGGCGTCCGCCGGTAGAATAGCCACAGCCCCGACGACGGGGCTTCTTGCCGAGGTAGCTCAGGTGGTAGAGCACACGACTGAAAATCGTGGTGTCGCCAGTTCAACTCTGGCCCTCGGCACCATTTAGCTCACAGTGGACAGTTGTCAGTTCACAGTTCTTGAGCGGGCCCGCGGGCCCGCTCTTGTCATCCCCCAAAGAGCGCGGCCCAGGCGCGCAGTTCGGACGGGGTGCCATGGTCGAGGATGGCGACGGCCCCGCGCAGGTACGCCAGCGCGGCGGCTTGCAGCGCGACGGGATCCGGCGCTTCCATCGCACCAGCGGCCGACCCCAGCGCCTGGAGTTCGCCATCCGAGGCGGTTTCCACGACATAGGCGGAAACCGACGTTGCTCCCCGACGGCGGGCCTCTTCGACCTGCGCGAGCACGGCATCTGGCCCAACGTCGCCGTACGTCTGAATGACCGGCGCGCAAGGCAGCCCAAGGTAGCTCGCGCCCGGATATGCAGCATCGAACGCGGCAGAAACCGTCTGCTGAAAAGCCCCCGGATACACCATCGGCATCCAGCCGGCGATACCGCCCCGCGCCGCCTCCCGCACGAACGGAGCATCGAGGCTACGTCCCCGCCGTAGGTCCGCGCAGATCCACAACGGAGTCTGCGCATGTCGCGCACGGAAGGCGTCGATGAGGGCGCGGACCGCGCGCGCCGCCCCCGCATCGCCCCAGCCACCGCCGTCGTTCGGCTCGCAGTTAGCGACGGCAAACGCCGCCCCCGCGTCGACGCCGTCGGCGAGCATGTCCGCCTCGCGCTCCGGTTGGCTGGCGTAGGCGAACCGTTCGACCCCCCACGCGATGCCCGCCGCCGCGATCGCATGCTCGAAGGCCGGATCTCCGTACTTGATGATGAGGCCGTCGAGATGCGCCAGCCGCGCCCGCCGGATGACGTCCGCCGCCGGGAGATTGTGGTAGCCGTTATGGCACCATCCGAAGAGTTTCATCGGGGTCATAGGGCACTCCTCCGTTCCGCTTCTCGTACAGAGGCCTACCCTAAGCGAACGCCGCAGCGATCTCCAAGCGCGAAATGTCACTTTCGAGAAGTTTCGTTGAGGCGGGTGCTCGACAAAGCCCAAAGGATACAAGAAGTATCCCTGAAATTCGTTGACATTTCGTTGGAGGAAACCTACAATCACCCAAGCACGGGGCGCGGATGGGAGTTTTCTGCTTCTAGGGACGCGCGCACGGCCTGCTCAGATTTCTCACCCCCATCCCCTGGGGGACACCAGTTGGCCGCCGGTTCAGTCTCGGGGGAGCTGGACCGGCGGCACTCGCTTGCTGTCTACGCCTCTCGGGAGGGCTTGGCGCCCTCAATTCACTTGGACACATCCCCGAACGTCTTGAAGCCGTACGGCTGATAGGCCCCGAGCGACAGAAACTCGAAGATCCCGTGGCCGACACCAATGTCACCCAGCCCCTCGACATGGAAGTCACAGATGGTCTGCGCATGCGCGCCCAGCTTCGGCAGAACATTGGGGTCGGTGAGATCCCACGACTCCGTCTCCACAACGAGCGGCCCGTGGTACTGGCCGTGCCGCCATCCCCCGAGGTACGAGTAGCCCCCGCCCGACATGTACAGCGTCTGTTTCGGCTCCATGCGGATCCGGACGAGAGCCCCGTCCGGACGGGCGACCTCGTACGAGCCGCTATCGAAGACGCGGGTGCCAGGACGCAGCTTCAGGTCGTGGCTGACGACAGCCAGTGATTCCGGCTCGCGGTTCGCGTCGTACGGATACAGGAGTTCCGAGGCGCCGTGCCAGCGCGAGCCGTCTCCGTCCTCGCTGTTCGTGTACATGAAGCACACGTCGTCAAACTGCACCGGCGACCACTGCCAGTAAAAGCCGGCAAGCCCGGCGTCGGGCGTCGGCGCCGATGGAGGCTCGCCGCCACCCACCGGCCGGATCCCCCAGGAATGGTCGCGGACACCCCACCACGTGTCGGGCGTGATCGTGTGCGTCTCGCCGGCGACGGTCAGGGTGCCCGACATGCGCCCGTGCTGGGTCATGCGCGTGTAGTCCATCACCCGGCGCGGCCCCGACATGCGGGTGAAGTGCGGCTCCTCGTAAGGGAAGGTGCGGGCCTCAAAGGTGAGATCGAACTTGATCCCCATCTCGTTGTCCTCGGCGTAGATGCGGGACGTCCGCAGGGGATTCGTGATCTGCACGCCGATGGGGCCGACCTGCGTATCCATCCGGTCGCTGCCGAGGATACGCGAGGCCCGCACTGTGTACTGGGTCTTGTTGTCGACGACGATCGTCGCGAAGGCGTCCATCACCCCGATGTTCGGGTACTGCCCGAAGGCGAAGAGCATGTGCATGCTGCCGTCGATGGGGTAGACGCCGTAGAAGTAGCGGTCGTAGAAGTTCCGGTCGCTGGTGTAGACCCGGTCCATGGTCTCCGGCGTCTGGTGGATCAGGTAGTCGTCGGCTGGCGTCAGGGGCATGGGGCCTCCGTGAGTTCGTGGCTCGTAGTTCGTAGTCAGCAGCCGGAGCGAATTGTAGGCGGGAAACGCGCTTGAGCGTAGGCCCGGACCGCGTCGTACACTACAACCAACCAGGAATACCGCCAAGGAGTCTCTCGCCATGGTTCAGATGCTGACGGGGTACGAGGACAAGACGGCCGAACTGCGTGACCTCCGCTTGCACTGGCTGGAGTGGGGTGTTCCAGATGCCCCACCGATGGTGCTGCTGCACGGACTGACCGGGCACGCGCACATCTGGGACCACATGGCGCCGGATCTGGCGCAAGAGTACAGGCTGCTGGCGCCTGACCAACGCGGCCACGGCGACAGCGCACACACAGACACCTACGCCACGCACGACTTCGTCGCGGATCTGGAGGCACTGCGACAACACTGGGGCCTCGAGCGGTTCGTGCTGATGGGCCTCTCGATGGGCGGCCACAACGCCATCGCCTACGCGGCGGCGCACCCACAGCGGGTCTCACACCTGATCGTCATCGATATCCCGCCGCGCCTCGATCCCAAGAGCTGGCCAACGCGCGCGCAGCTCGAAACCGAAGCACGCGCCGGACACGCCCCGTTCCCCACTTTCGACGCCGCGGTCGAGAACGCCCGGGCAGGCAACCCCACAGCGCCGGAGGAGAACCTCCGCTACCGTACCCATTGGAACCTCGATTCAGCACGCAAGTTGAAGTGGGACGCCAAAGTGCAGATCACCTGGGATCCCGCGGACCTCACTACCACACTGGGAGAGATTCGCGTTCCCACGCTCCTCGTCCGTGGCGGCAAGACCTACGCCCTCCCGGAAGCCATCGCCGCGCAGATGATCGCCGCCCTACCCGACGGCGAGTTGGCCGAGATCACCGAATCCGGCCATTCGGTGCCGACCGACCGACCGCAAGACCTCACGCCGGTCGTGTTGGAGTGGCTATCCCGCCGCGGGTCGACGTAGCAGCGACGCCTCGCCCATCCCACCAAGCCACATCGGGAAATGGACCCCTTTTGTAGGGGCGCCGCTTGCCGCGCCCTCGCTGCCAGACATCCGACCCGCTTCGGTGCGGACTGAGGCTCGGGGCTAAGTCGCGGGTCTGGCCCGCCAGGAGATGATCGCCGACCTCGACGACGCGATCGCCGGCCCCAGCCGATCATTCGGCCACCCAACCAGCCGCTCCTTCAACAGCGCGCGGAGCTTCTCCGTCGCCGCCTCGTCGTCCTCGCGAAGACACAGGCTGTTGCGGATCTGCGCGACGGCTTCCTCGATGTCCGCGAACGTCCAGCTGAAGCGATGCTCCACGACCTCCATGTCAGCCATGATGCCGATCTGGGCGAGAAGATTGAGCAGGTCGAGCGCCGTCGGCTGCGCTTGCAACGGAACCCCGTAGAACTCCACCCACAGCCCCATATCCGTCGGCATCGGATCGACCCGCAGGTAGATGAAGACCTGCTCGGCAGCCTGCTGATCGAGGCGCTGGATGAAAGGGCCCGGGTCGGCGATCGGATAGAGGACGTGGGAGCAGATGACGAGATCGGCGGGCTCGACCGATACCTGTAGCCAGTCACCCAGCACCGTATCGACGTTCGAGATTGCCTGTGCCGCCACGTCTTGCTGTAAGAAGCCGAGCATCGCCTCTGACGGATCGACCGCCGTGATGTGACGTACATGCGGGGCGAGGGCGAGCGTATGACGTCCCGTGCCGGCGCCGACATCGAGTACGGTGCTCTCGCTGGTGACGGCGCGCCGCACGCGCACGAAGAACGGGTCTTCCTCGGTGCGCTGGTGCAGCGCTTGCCGGTAGGTCTTCGCACGCTTGCCCCAGTAGTCGGCGTTCTTGATGCCACTGGCCGCGTATGCCGTGTCCATCTGCACCCGGCGGCGCTCGACGATGTCGTACCACCTCTGCACGTAGTCGATGGGGGCTGGCGGCGGTGGTAGAGCGTCAGGCATCGCCGATCGTGTCCTTCACCTCAAACCGCATCTCGCCCATCCCGGTGACCAGAAAGCCCATCTCGATCGCGTGCTCACCGGCACTCAGGGCGTGGCCTTCGACCCTCACTGTCAGCGCGCCATTCATCGCCAGCGTCATCGGGTTTGCCTCGGAGATCTCGCTGAACGGCAACGCCAGGCCCTCGATGATAAACGCGCACAATGCGGGCTCGATGTCCGCGCCGTCGATGCGCAGCGGCAGCACCTTGTCGGCGTACCCGGAGCCCAGTGTATTCGAGAGGTCGAAGGCGCATCCGCCCGCTTCGTTGCGCAGGCTGCCCTTCACGTAGAGACGTCGCAGCAGAAACGCGGGCACCTGGGTCATCTACTTGAATCCCTTCATCATCCGGTAGATCTTCTGCTCGGCGGCGACGACATCGACCGGCAGGTCTTGCGCTTCGCCGAGCTGCAGGCTCAGCAGCCGCACCTGCGCCACCCGCTCCACCAGTTCCACAACCGCGACCGCCTCCTCGAGGTCGCGCCCACAGCCGAGCGCGCCGTGGTTCCGCAGGAGCACGGCCGCCCGATCGCCCAGCGCCGAGACCACGTTGTCCGCCAGCGTCTGGCTCGCGGACGCGCCATACTCCGCCACCTCGACCGCTCCTCCTAGCGTGATGACCTGCTCGTCAAGTACGCACGGAATCGGCAGCCCGGCGACGGCGAAGGCGCTCGCGTGCACGGAGTGCGTATGGATAACGGCGCCAATGTCTGGCCGCGCGGCGTACACGCTCATGTGCGCCAGCGACTCGCTCGACGGGATCCCGTCGCCCACGACGGGATCGACTTCTCCGTCGACGACGAGCACGTCATCGATGCCGAAGCGGTGATAGGGCACGCGGCTCGCCGTCACGGCGAACAGATCGCCGTCCGGCGTGGCGATGCGGCGGCTCACGTTACCGCTGGCGTGCGCGACGAGGCCCAGGCCGACGATGCGTCGCACGGCCTCCAGGACTTCGGTGCGTTCGGTGATGTAGGTGTTCGCCATTTGAGCTTCAGGATAGCTGGTCAGCTGGTCAGCGGGGCGGCTCTTCGTGCGTCGCTGCTGCGATGTTGTGCATACTCCGGATTCACACACAGCCGCAGCGCCTTCCCGTCGAGCAACCGTTCGATCTCCGATGCCATCATCCGCGAATGCCGCTCGATCGTCTCCGCCGTCGCCCCCCCGATGTGCGGCGTCAGCAGAAGGTTCGAGGCCGACATGAGCGGACTGGAGTGCGGGAGCAGGTGGCCATCGAAGACGTCGAGGGCGGCGCCGGCGAGTCGTCCGGATTCGAGCGCCTCGACCAGCGCTCCGTGATCGACCACGCTGCCGGCGCTGGTGTTGATGAAGTACGCGCCGGGCTGCATCCGCCCGAAGAACGCCGCATCGACCATGTGGTGCGTGCCTCGGTTCTCCAGCGCATGCACGGTGACGAAATCACTAACCTTCGCCACCAGCGGCAGCGTCTTCCGCGTGGCCCCAAGCGCCGTGATGTGCCGCTCCGGCACGTAGGGGTCGTACACCACGACCTTCGCCCCAAGCGCCACGCACTTCGCCGTCACCTCCCTGCCGATCTGCCCGAAGCCGATGACGCCGACGGTCGACCCCGCGATCTCCCGGCCCCGTAGCTGCTTGTAGCCCAGCGCCGGGTCGCGCCACCCCGCCCCGGAGACGAGGATGTGTGCCTGCGGGATGCGCCGAGCGAGCGACAGCATCAGCCCGAGCGTCATCTCCGCCACCGCGTTGGTGTTGCGGCCGCGGGCGTGCGAAACGGCGACACCGTGCGCCGTCGCCGCCGCGACATCGACCTGGTTCAAGGCGTTGCGGCAAACACCGACGAAGCGGAGCTCCGGCGCCGCATCGAACACCTCTGCAAAGACAAAGTCGGCCTCAACAACGAGCGCGTCGAAGTTCTCGCGCGCCAGCCGGGGACCGAGCACGTCCGGATCCTGCAGGGCGTTCGTATCGAGCCAGCTCTCGCACACCACCTCGATGCGCGTGCGAAGCCGCTGGATCTGACGATCTGAGAAAGGGGCGAGGATCAGAGCGCGCAGGAGATACTCCGTAGCCGCGATGGACGTAGGGGCGCAGCCTGCTGCGCCCTTCGATAAGATGGCGACGGATGCAGTCTAGCGGCTGGCCTGGCGGCGCTCCGCGGCAGCCGTTTCAAGGTNNGGCAGCCGTTTCAAGCGGCTGCAGCAGCGTTTCGGCCAGGGCCGCCGGGGTCATCGCCTTCACTCCGGGCGCGGCGATCGCCACCTGCACGGCGTACCCATCATGCGCGGCGAGCGCAACCGCAGCGGCATCCTCGGGCGAGGCCGCAATCACGCCCGAGCGACGGGCGACAGCGAAGGCCTCCGTCAGTTCGCGGCGCCACACGGCGTAGGCTTCGGTGAGCCGCTTGCTCACTTCCTGGTTGCGCATCGCCTGGGCCCAGAACTCCAACAGCACGCCCGGCCAACGAGGTGAGGAGGCATAGGAATAGAAGCCCGCAAGCGTGTCCAGAAGCCCCTCGCGCGTAGAGGCCGATTCCGACGCCCCGGCCAGCTGGACGTTCCGGTCCGCCGTCCACATGCGGAGGAGCTCCAGCAAGATGTCGTCCTTCGTGGAAAAGTGGAAATAGTAGGCGCCCTTCGAGTAACCCGCGACTTGCGAAATCTCGTCGACCGTGGCGTGGTCGTAGCCGCTGGTGGAGAACAGCTCCAGCGCGGCGTCGACCAGCTTGGCGCGTGTCGCCTTCCTCTGTTCGAAACGGTCGAGCATCGAGCGGGGCATAGACGTTCTCCTCAAAGAAGTATCGGTCAGGTGGGCGCCCACCGACGGCCCAGTATGCACCTTTCGAAGGAGCTTGCCTAGCCCTCATGACAAGGCTCTGAAGCCGACCGAACCCCATTCGGCCAGAAGAAAAACCCGCCGATCCTGTAACAAACCGGCCTGCAGAGCGTTAGGGGTTATCAGGAACGAGCTGAAGGATCAGGGTAGAAGAGGCGGCGGGAGGCCCCGGATGTCCAGAGGTAGCGAACAGGCAAACTTGCCGAGAGGCGAGGGCGCAAAGCCACGGGTCCGCCCTAAACGCGGATAGCCGGGCTGCCGAAGACCTGCACCCCCGCCCGGGTCCAGACGTTTTCGAGCGCGTTGATGCCGCCTGTTGTCCTCCTGGACAGGCGGCTGTTTTGTTTTAACTGGGGGCTCGAATGCGCGGACAAGTGAAGCAGGACATGATCATGCGGCACATGCCGCTCGTGGCGTTCGTCGTCGGCCGCATGTCGACCGACAACCAGAAGACCCTCGGCCTGGACCGGGAGGACGCCCTCGCCTACGGCATCGAAGGTCTGATCCAGGCGGTGGACAACTTTGATGAGGAGCGCGGCACCAGCTTCGCCAGCTTCGCCGTCCGCCGCATCCGTGGCTCGATTCTCGACGCCATCCGGAAGATGGACCCGCTGCCTCGTTCCGTGCGCAAGAGCACCCGGGAGGTAGAGGCGGCTTCGCAGGCGCTGGCGGCCAACCTCGGCCGCTGGCCCTCACCGAAGGAGATCGCCGTGCGCATGGGCATGCCGGTCGGACAGCTCCACGATATCCTGCGCCACGCCTCCTCCAGGTTCATCTCGCTCGAAAACGCCATGCAAGACCGTGGCGGCGAGAGCGCCCCCTCGTTCGATCCGGTGGACGAGGACGAACTGACCGACCCGGCGAAAGCCGCCGACCACAACGCCTCCCTCGCCCTGCTGGATGCTGCTATGCATATCCTCAACGCCCGCGACCGCGCGATCATTCGCCTGCGTTACAACGATGCCAAGCCCTTCCACGAGATCGGCGCCATGATGGGCCTGTCCGAATCGCGAGTCTGCCAGCTCCACAAGCGCATCCTCACCACCCTCAAGCGCCAGATCAACGCCCAACTCGAGGATGTCGCTGCGTAGCGTCCACTCGACATACAGGACGCTCGTGTTGTGTATGTCTAGGTGCCAGCCCCCTGAAGCTCGGTTCGCGCTGCTCTTCGCCGCCGTAGCGCCACACCCCCTGCCTCTACAGATCCCCCACCAGGGCCGAACATCTTTGTAGGCCTATGAGTACCACCCTTAGCCCCGCCCGGCAGACCCGCTCGCTACGGACTCGCGTTCGCATCGTCGAGGCCGCCCTCTTCGCGTTCGCCGAGGCCGGGTACCAGGAAACCTCGATGGACGACATCTGCGCCCGGGCGGGCTGCTCCAAGGGCGGACTCTACCACCACTTTCCAACCAAGGCGGCGGTTCTGGAGGAGGTCGCAGAGCGACTGCGGAGGCTCGATGGACTGGCGCCCCCCCTCGACACCGTCTCGGCCGCTACAGGCCTGCCACGAGCCGAGCTGGAGCGTCTCCTGCTGGACCTCTGGGCCGAAGCTGCACGTTCGCCCGCCCTCCAGGCCCGCCTCCGTGATCCGTCGCAACTTCAGGCGCTGGATCCAGCCGCGATGCTGCGGATCGGCGCGATGATCGAGGAGCAAACCCAGGCTCTCGCGATGGAATCGACGCCGGCTCGCGAAGTAGCCTAGAGCTCGGGGCGCCACCCATCCGCGAAATACTCGGTGTTGGAGTAGGCAGATGGGCCGTCCCTGGCTTCACCTCCCATGGATCGATTATCTCATGGGCGGCAAATGTGCGTCCGGAGGGTCGCCGAGAACGCGAAATTTGGGCCGATAGCGCCAGGCCATAGGCATACGCCTGTAAGTCAGTTTGGCGAGTCAGCGCGAGGAAATGTCGTGCCAAACTGAGGCTAAGTTCCCGCGTCGCATAACCAATGGGGGTGTTGCCGAACTCGCTACTCGGCGAAGAAACAACGTCAGAGTGCCGCGCGCACAGAATAGCCTGGCCCATTCAGCCGAGTGCCAACGTCGATCGGAACTTCGGAGAGTCCATCAACTCCCTCAGACCGGCTACGAAATCGGGTGAATTCTGAAACGGGTGGTCGCGAAAGACTTCCGCGTATGCTGCATCCAATCCCGCTATGTCTTCGGTGGTGCCAGCCGCAACATCGCGCACGTGCGCCACGCGTTCACGGGCGAACCGCAAGTTGTTCGGGTCGACGTGCCCAGCGGCGATAAACCCCCGCGTCTTCTTGGCACACCGGCAGGGGTTGGCCGTGTTTACAAGTCCGCATTTTTCCTGCATGAAATTCTGCAGATCCCGGCGGGCTCGAGCGAGTCTCTGCCGGAAGTTATCCCGACTGACCTCCAGCAGTTCTCCGCCGACGGTGTCGCTGACGCCAAAGATGCTGCCAAGGATGAAGACCAGTCGCTGCTCCCGATCGAGGCACAGCAACATGCCCGTCGTGCACCCAATTCGCGCCTCCGCGATGAGGAGCTGCACGTCGGCGGGAACTGCTTGCGAGTCGGGAAGTTCCGCGTCTGGAGTGTCGTCGAGCGACCGGCCGTACTGTGGGAACGTGATCTCCCTCGACTCGGCGCGGCCACGTTTCATGTTGAGGAGGTGGTTGATGGCGATTCGGTAGAGCCACGTGCGAAGGCTGCTGCGTCCGTCGAACGTCGAAAGTCGAGTGAATAGCTTTACCAAGACCTCCTGTGTGGCGTCTTCGGCATCTTCCGGCCGAAGCAACATTCGAAGCGCGAGGTTGTAGATCCAGGGTTGATGACGCACGACCAGTTCCTCAAGGGCGGCGCGGCTGCCTCCCTTGGCTAGCTGAACGAGTTCTTGGTCGCGGCCTTCACCTGCAGCGACCTCCGTAAAGGGATTCGGCGTGTTCACCATCTCCGTCATCCCAGAACCATGGCCACGAGCCCGAGGACGATGTTGAACCTGCGGGTTTTCATGCGCTCCTCAAGTGCTTGCCAGCCTCCCAGCCGTGGGGCGCGAGATACTTCTGGCCTATCGCGAGCGCCTCATCCTCGAGGGGCGTCGCAAACGTGTCGTTCCAGCGGTTGAGGAACCCGAACAGCGCGATCATCGCGACGATCTCGACGATCTGGCCATCGCTCCAGTGCTCGCGCAGCGCTGCGAACATCTCGTCGGTGACCGCGTTTGGCACGACGCCCGCAGCGAGCGCCACATCGAGCGCGATGCGCTCGGCCTCGGTGTAGAGCGGGCTCGTGCGGTATTCCCACACCGCGTCGAGCTTGGCGTCGTCGATCCCGGAGCCGAGCGCGAGCGCGGCGGTGTGCGACATACAGTAGCGGCAGCCCCCGGCGCGGCTCGCGACGTGGGCGATCAACCGTTTGAAACCGACATCGACCTCGCTCGTCTCCGGATCCGAGACCGCTCCCATCATCTGCACGTATGCACGCAGGATCTTCGGCCTGCGCTGCATGATGAGTATCGCGTTGGGGATGATGGCTCCGACGCAGTTGAACAGCGAGAAGACATCGTCGAGCCCGGGGTCCGGGGATAGCGGTTCGAGCCGCGGCGCCGGTTTTACGAACAGATTCATGGTTTCTGTCCTCCTTAAGGACGATTCAACATGTTGTACAGGCCGGTGGCGGCGTCAGGCGGTCGTCGCGCCCTCGGGCGGCTTCGGCTCGCTGACGGTCTGGTAGAACCAGGTCTCATAGCCGTTTGGGTTCGTCACCTTGAAGGTCTTGTCACCCCATCGCTGCAGGGTCAGGGGGTCGGAGAACTTCACACCCCGCTCCTTCAACTGCGCATGATAGGCGTCGACATCGGCCACCTCCCAGTAGATCTCTACAGGGCGCTTAGCTGAGACGGCGTGCGGTTCGTCCGTTTCTCCGGTCGCGCGGATGAACCTGATCCTCGCGCCGCCGAGAATCAGGGTAACCGTGTTCAGATGCCCGTCGTCGCCCGCTACTCCCATCACGCGAGTGAACCCCAGCTTGTCGGTGTAGAATTGGTCGGCATCGTCGACTGAATCCACGGCGATCATGGGCATCACGGTCTTCGCGCTCTCCATTGCCATTCCCTCGCTCCTTTCGTTCATACTTGCTTAGACACGCGCCGGGCCCGTCTGTGACAAAAGATCGGTTCGCGCACCGTTAGCCCAGACTGGCAAAGCTGGACTTGACGAGCGATCTGGCGTTGTCCTCGTCGAAATGGCCGCCGGGGCCATCGGCCTTTATCGGATGCCGGTTCGAGCCGATAGTCGTCTGCGAGATCGGTTTATAGGCCGTGGACACGTCTTCTCGGCACAACACTTGCGTGCCTGAGCGAGGCNNGCTGGAGCGTCTCCTGCTGGACCTCTGGGCCGAAGCTGCACGTTCGCCCGCCCTCCAGGCCCGCCTCCGTCATCCGTCGCAACTTCAGGCGCTGGATCCAGCCGCGATGCTGCGGATCGGCGCGATGATCGAGGAGCAAACCCAGGCTCTCGCGATGGAATCGACGCCGGCCCGCGAAGTAGCCTAGCCGTCAGCCATCTGTTGTCTGTTGTCAGTTGCCTGTTGCCTGTTGTCTGTTGTCTACCGGCCAACTCACGCAGTAAGCCACGTCCGGCGCCGGCGCTCCCGCTCCTGCTTGGCCTGGTTCAGGCTCCCCACGGCCGCCTCCAGAAGGTCTTCCGGCTTCGTCATCGATGGCTCCGAGACGGCGTTGCCCGAGCAGATCCCCGCCCACAACGAGATGCCCCGGCCGCCAACCTCCGCCACCGCCGACTCGCGCGCCAACCGGTCCTCGAGCCGATCGACAAAGGCGCTGACGCCCTCGTTGCCCGTATCGACCAGGATCACGCCGAACTCATCATCACCGAGCCGAGCGACGATGTCGTTGTAGCGGCGGGTGCTATCGACGGCGCGAGCCACGTGCCGTAGCACCTCGTCTCCCGCCTTCACGCCATACTCCTTGTTTACCGCCGTCAGGTTGTTCACATCCGCCAGGACGACCGCGATCTTCCGCCCCATCCGTCGGGAACGGCTGAACTCGTCGTTCAGTCGGCGCTGGAAATGGGCGTAGGTGGGGAGGTCGGTCAGCAGGTCGTGCACCGTATCCTCGTCCTCGTCTGAGGCCGGACGACTCTCCTTTTCGGGTTGGAACGGCTGGGTGAAGAGGAACATCGCCGCAACCAGCAGGCCCGTCATGCCCATCGCCGTGACCAGCGGCACATACGGCACGTTGCCGAAGGCGTCGAGCAATGCCGCCACGATGGCCCCACCCCACGCCACTGTCAGCAGCCGGAGGAATACCGGCACCCAGCCGATCGAGCGCTTCC
>CXWL01004096.1_pt1 | contig 17457 bp, 15 predicted proteins | sample 590931 | NCBI WGS metagenome assembly CXWL01 (sample SAMEA3498368, study PRJEB10139) | groundwater metagenome | biome: water well; material: biofilm material | place: Germany | collected 2015-04-27 | reverse complement strand
CCGGGGCCGGCCCCGCCGGGTGATGACGGGCATGAGGCTGGTCAGGGCGACGTTGTAGCGTGGTTTGAGATTGGTGAGGTCGAAGTCCACGCCCAGCGCCGAAGCCTCGAGCAGCGCACGCAAGGCCATCAGGTCGGTCAAGGTGTAGCGATAGCACATGGGGCGGAGCCGTTTCGGGTGAAAGCCCGCCTGCGCCCTGTGGGCTATGGCGAGGCACCTCGCCGTAGTTTTGCAGCGCAAAACGTAGGCGGGTGGTGGACCCTACTGGACTCGAACCAGTGACCTTTTCCATGTCAAGGAAACGCTCTAACCAACTGAGCTAAGGGTCCGACAGAAGGCGAGGAGTGAACAATTCACGCGGGGTGGTGCAAGGATAATTCAGAAGGAAAACCGCGAATGAACCCGAAGAAACACGAATAACCGGCCCGGACTGCCGTGGTGCTTGAATATGGACTAATTCGTGTCCATTCGTGGTGGGAAAATGCTGCAGTCACTCCGCATCCGCAATCTGGCCTTGCTTGAGGAGGTCGAGCTGGATTTCGAGACGGGATTCACCGCCGTGACGGGCGAGACCGGGGCGGGCAAAAGCATCCTGCTCGGGGCGCTCTCGCTGCTCGCCGGAGCGCGGGCGGAAAAGACCATCATCCGGCAGGGCGCGCCGGCGACCGAGGTTGAGGCGGCGCTGTTTTTTACCGACAGTCGCAAGCTCGACGCGGCCCTCACCGCGCTCAACCTGCCCGCGTGCGACGACGGCGTGCTCATCCTCAAGCGCAGCCTGCCGCGCGACAAGGCGCCGAGGATTACCATCAACGGCGGCATGGCAACGCTCGCTGCGCTGCAGGAACTGGGCGAGCACTGGATCGACTTCCACGGTCCCGGCGAGCCGCGCCGGCTGCTGAAGGAAGGCTGCCAGCGCGAATTGCTCGACCTGTTTGCGAAGAACGAGACCGTGCTCGCGAAATATACGCTGCATTACCGCGCTTGGCGCGAATTGGTGGACGAGCGCACCCGGCTGGCGGGGGCGGAGAAGTTATCCGCCGACCAGATCGATTTTCTGAAAGTGCAGCTCGGCAAGATCGACGCCCTGGAACTGACCGAGGAAGCCATCGCCGCGCTGGAGCGCGATTTCACGCGTCAGCAAAGCGCGCAGGAAATCATGTCGCTCGCCTCCGGCCTGAGCCACGGTCTCAGCGGGGAGGAAGGTCTGCTCGGCCGCCTCGCGGCGCTGCTGCGGTCGGCGCGGCAGCTCGAATCACTTGATGCGGCGAGCAAACCGCTCGCCGACCGGCTGCTGTCCACGTCGGTCGAACTGGGCGACCTCGACGCCGAGTTTTCCTCGCTGGCGCAAGCGCTGAACTTCGACCCCGAGCAGGCCGAAGCGCTGCAGGGAAGGATGAACGCCTGGTTGGAGCTGAAACGGAAGCACGGCGCGAAGATGGAGATGGTGATCGCCGCCCGCGACGAGATGCGCCGGAAGCTGGAGTTGCAGGGCGACATCGCGGGTTCGCTGGCCAGATTGGAAAAGCAGATCGCCGAGGCGCACCAGGCGGCGCGCCAGCTGGCCGGCGAGTTGCGTGCCACCCGCGAAAAGGCGGCGGCCCAACTGGCGAAAACCGCGGCCAAGGTGATCGTCCAGCTGGGCTTCAAGAAGACGGATTTTCGAGTGAAGCTCGAGCCGCGGCCGGAACTAGGGCCGCACGGCGACTGCGGCGTGGAATTCCTGTTCTCGCCGAATGTCGGCGAACCGGCACTGCCGTTGCACCGGATCGCGTCGAGCGGCGAGCTCGCGCGCGTGATGCTGGCACTGAAAACCGTGCTGGCGGAGATCGACGACGTGCCGCTACTGGTGTTCGACGAGGTGGACGCCAACGTTGGCGGCGAGATCGGCCGGATTGTCGGCGAGAAGATGGCCGCCATCGCGGACCGGCACCAGGTGTTGTGCGTCACCCACCTACCGCAGGTGGCGGCGCAGGCGCAGAATCATTTTGTCGTGACCAAGGACCAGAGCGGCGACCGGGCCTCGGTCGGGATCGAGCCGATTCACGGCAACCGCAAGTCACGGGTCGACGAACTCGCCCGGATGCTCGGCGACCGCAGCGCCAAGAGCGCGCGAGCCCACGCCGAGGAGTTGCTCGGCAAGAGCTGATTAGACGGACTTGAAACTCCGCCACTTTTCGAGCGGGAGCTGGGCGACGGCGATGAGGGCGAGCTGGGTGCCGACGAAGGCGAGGAGCCACCAGAAGGCGGCGTCCATGAATCCGTAGCTGTGCAGTCCGACGCCAAGCATGTTGGTGCCGAACCAGCTCCAGCTCGTGATGACGTTGCCGAAGATGGCGAGGCACATCAGCCCGCGCTGCTTGACCAGGCCGCCCCAGCGGGAGTGGAGGATGATCGCATTCCAGAGGACGATGAGCAGGGCGCCATTCTCCTTCGGGTCCCAGCCCCAGAAGCGGCCCCACGACTGGTCGGCCCAGATGCCGCCGAGGACGGTGCCGACGAGGCTGCAGAGCGTGGCGAAGCACACGATGCCGTAGACCATCCGGGTGAGCGCGCCGGCGGTGTCCGGATCGAGCGAGCGGGTGAAAACGCCGCGGCAGATATAGATAATGGCCAGGAATCCGGCGAGATAGGTGGAGGCGTAGCCGATGGTCACGACGACGACGTGCGTTGCGAGCCAGAGGTTGGTGTCGAGCACGGCACGCATCATCTCGAGGGTGTCGCCCGTGAGCGACAGGTGGTGGGCGATGAGCAGCGTGACAAATCCGATCATGCCGGCGGCGACGGAGCCGATGGCGTTGCGGTAGATTTTTTCCAGGATGAGGCAAAGCCCGACCGAGCCCCAGCCGACGAAGAGGGCGGACGAATAAAGGTTGGTGACCGGGGGGCGGCCCTCCAGCCACATACGGGTGGCGATGCCGGCGGTGGTCGCGATGAAGGCGAGCAGGGTCAGATAAAATGCGCCGCGCCCGAGCACATCGGGCCATTTGAGCCAGGAGAAGACCGCCAGCAGGAAGGCGACGAAATAGAGCTGCGTGCTTTTATAGAAGGGCTCGGCGGCGTTGAAGCGGACCTCGAGGTCGCTTTTGCCCAGGTGCGGGGTGAAACGCCCGGCCAGTTGGTCGCGGTAGAGGCGCACGATCTCGTTGAACTGCGCCGGCTGCTGGTCGCGGTAGGCCCGGCCCAGGGCGGCGTAGGCCATGACGTTGGGATTGACGCTGCCGGTCTCAAAAGCCTCGAGCAATGCGTGGCCGACGGATCTCCACGCGGTGGGGTTCGGCTCGTCGCTGGCGGGCGGCACGCTGAGCAGGTAGCCCATCTGATCCATGAAATCGTAGCGCCCGGCCATTGTCATCATGGTCTTGAAGGCGTCGGCATCATGCGTCTCCCCCTTCTGGCGGGCGCGGACCGCCGCGACGCCCGCGGGCAGGGCTTTTTGGAACTGCAGCAGCTCGCTGAGGAAATCGGTGCTGTCGGGCGTCTGCGCGCTGTGCTTGAGCCGTTGGTAGAGCAGCACGCGATCACGCAACTGGATGACGGCCTTCTGGAACGGGGTGCGCAGCTGCGAATCGATCGGTTCGGCGAGCTGGGCCTGCCGGTCAAGTTCCGCGAGCTTGGGCTCCAGCTGTTTGAATGAGAACCGGGAGCGGTTCGAGGGCAGGAAGCCGACCAGGGCCAGCGTGCGCTTGGTCGCACTGTCGTAACTGATCTTGGTTCCTTCCTCCGTGATGCCCATCAGCGAGAGCAGGTCGGGCGAGTCGAGGCGGAAAGTCGGGTAGGTATCGGCCTTGGCCGGACTGAAAAGCACGTCGGCGAGCCATGCGGCCGGGGTGGCGACCAGCGGACCGGAGCTGGCTGGATCGCTGACGCGCTGCCGGCCCTGCAGGATGAGCAGGGAGGTGCGGGCGACGGTGTCGAGCGGCTTCAGGCGGCCGTTGACCAGCACGGGCAACCGGCCAAAGGAGGCGAGGTCAAGTGCCCCCACGTTCTTCTGGGGGCGCAGCGAGGAGGCCAGCCAGCCGGCAGCGAGCAGAAGCACAACGAGTGGAAGCCAGCGTTTCATTGGGCAGGATGTTGAAACGTGGAGGACGCGGAGGGCCGTATTGTCATCCTGAGCGCAGCGAAGGATCCAGTCTGACGCGGAGGTAATATCGAGAAACTGGATTCTTCGCTGCGCTCAGAATGACAGTCTCGGGAGATATTATCCGTGTTCATCAGTGTAAATCCGTGGCAAAAAATCAGGCTTGGGAGCGCTTGCGGATGAAGCCGGTGAGGTGGATGCCGAACTGGAGCAGGAGCCCGAGGCCCATCAGGATGCAGGAAACGTATGGCAACACCCATCCCGGGTTGCGCACGACCTGGAGGATGCTGACCTTGTCGCCCCTTTCAAAGCTGGCCTGGTAAAAGGTCAGCCCGGCATGCCGCAACGGATTGTTCATGTAGATCAACACCTCCCGGTCCTGGCGCGCATCGTCGGTCTGCAGGCGGATGCGGCTGGAGAAATTCTTGGGGATCTCGGTGCCGGGATACTTGTCGTGCGCGAAGTCGAACAGCGTGATTCGAAAAGGATGATAGTAGCGCTTGAAGCGCAGGGCGATTTCCCAAGTGCGGCCAGCATGGTCGAATTTCTGCGGCGCATCGAGCACCGGCGAAACGAGCCAGGTGCCGAGCGAGCCCTCGGGGCCGACAAACTCAAGATGCGCGGCGGGGGCGTTGCGCTCATCCTGCTTGTAAGTGAGGCGCAGCGGGGTGACGGCGATGCGAGGGCCGAGACCGGCCGTGGCCGGGGAAGGCGCGGCGTTGGGCAGGCCTTCGCGCATCTGGAGCGCGGCGTTGGGGTAATAGTCCTTGAGGCGGACCTGGAAAGGCAGCTTGGGGTGCTGGATGGCGCCACCGTCGGCGAGTACGGCCTCGGGGATGGCCACGACTTCGTTGTAATCGGGGCTGGTCGTGTCGATGATCGCGAGCTCGTTGCTGCGGTAGCTTTCGGAGTAATGCTGCGTCGCGCCCTCCTCGATCCGCATATTGCTCTCCACTTGGAGCAGGCTGGTCACGAGCTCGCCGAGCAGCAGAAGGATGAGGCCGAGGTGGGTGAGCTGGATGCCCGCCTTTTTCCATTCCAGGCGGAAGCGGTAGACGTGCGCCGCGAGCAGATTGACCAGCAGCAGTCCGCCGAGAAAGTAACCGCCCGGGAAAACGGGGACGGGCAGGTCGGTGCCGGGGATTTTTCCGAGGACAAACAACGTGTGAAAGAATTTCTCCTGCACGCCCCAGATGCCGAGCTGCACTTGCGCGAGGGTGGCCCAGAAAATCAGGATGATCGACAGCGCGAGGAGCACCACGGTCAGCTTGAGCGAGACGAAGAAGTCGCGAAATTGGCGGAGGACGGGATGCATGCTCAGCGCAGGCGGACGGTGCGGAGAAACTCAAGGAAGGCGGCTTTCTCGCCGGCCACGAGGGTGTCAGGTCCCACGAGCTTGAAAAACCAGGTTTCGCCGCCGTGCGGCACGACGGCGCCAAGCAGCCGGGTCGGGGCGCCGTTGGCGGTGCCGGAGAATTCCACGAAGTCGACGTGGAGTGCGCCGATATCGAGATGGACGACGTGGGTGTCGATCTGGTGGGCGGCGATTGATGGCAGGGAAATCTGGCTGCGCCAGCGGTTGACGTTGGCCAACAGGCCGCCGGTATCACCCGGGAAGGCGGTGATGGCGAGATCGGCGGCCGTGCCGTCGGCGCCCTTGAGGGCGTAGGTGGCCTTGCGCATCGGACGGTCCGGCATGGCGGTCCAGGCGGCGGGTGCACTCCAGGTCAGGCTGTCGCCACCGGTGGGCACGGCGGTATTGGCCATGTTCCCGCCTTCGCTGCCGCCAAGGGGTGGATGATCGGGCGGAAGCTGGCCGCTGGCGGGAGTGGCGGGTTGCTCCGGTGGCACGGGATCCTTGGGTGCGCGGTAGGCCGAGATCTCACGGTCGCGGCAGCCGCTGGTCAGAAGCAGGGTCAGCACGGCGGCGCAGGCAAGGGGACGGGGGGGCATGGCTGGCCCCCACATTAGTGTTCTCCGGAGAACCGCAACCCTAAGTGGCAGCTATCAGCCGGACGGCGCCGGGCATCAGCCGGGAGATTTTTTGGCTGCGAATCGTCCGCCAGCACTTAGCAAGTGGTCATGCAGATCACGCCGCTGGGCGATAACGCCCTGGTGCTGGAAGTGGGGGACGTCATCGACGAGCCCACGCACCGGCGTGTGCAAGCGGCTTGGCGGGCGCTGGCGGCGGCGCCACTGCCGGCGGTCAACGAACTCGTGCCGGCCTACACGACGGTGACGGTCTTCTACGATCCTTGGGCGGCGGTGCAGGCCGGCGCGCCGGAGCAGAACATCACGGACTGGCTCGCGGCGCTGTTGCGCGAGCGATTGAAGAACCCGCCGAAAACGGAAAAGGCCAAGCCGCGCCTCGTGGAGATTCCGGTGTGCTACGGCGGCGAGTTTGGCCCCGATCTCGCCCGCGTGGCGGCGCAGGCAAAACTCCCGCCGGAGGAAGTCATCAAGCGGCACGGCAAGGCGGAGTATCTGGTGCACCTCATCGGCTTTGCGCCGGGCTTTCCCTATCTCGGCGGATTGCCGAAGGAACTGCAAACGCCGAGGCATGCCAAGCCCCGGATGTCGGTGCCACCCGGCTCGGTCGGCATCGGCGGCGAGCAGACCGGCATCTACCCGCTGGCGACGCCGGGCGGCTGGAACCTGATCGGCCGCACGCCGCTCCGGATCTTCCGACCCGGGCAGCATCCGCCCGTCCTGCTGACCGCGGGTGATCGGGTAAAGTTTCGTGCCATCACTCCGGCGGAATTTGCGCAGCAGGAGGAAAAATCATGATGCGGGTGCGGCACTCCGGCCTGCTGACCACCGTGCAGGACCTTGGCCGGCCCGGCTACCAGCAATACGGGGTCGTGGTCGGCGGTGCGCTCGACAGTTTTACCGCGCGAGCCGTCAACCTGTCCGTCGGCAACGACGACAATGCCGCGCTGCTGGAAATGGCGCAGACCGGGCCCGACCTGGTTTTTGACCGGGATGTGCTGGTCGCATGGAGTGGGGCAGACTTTGCGGCACGGGTGAATGACGAACCGCTCCCGCGCGATCGCGCGGTGCGCATCGCGGCGGGCGAGCCGGTCAGTTTCGGTCTGGCGCGCAGCGGCCTGCGGGCGTGGCTGGCCATCGCGGGCGGGATCGACGTGCCCCTGGTCATGGGCAGCCGTTCGACTTACCGGCGCGGCGGGATCGGCGGCCATCAGGGCCGGCCGCTCGCCGCCGGTGACGCGTTGAAACTTTTCGCCCCGGCGCCCTGGGCGAAGCACCTGCTGGCGACGCTGGCGACGGGCCGGAAACGTGCGGTCGCCTGGACCATCCGGGCCGACGTGATGGGAAAACCCGCCAGGCCCGGCACCGTGCGCGCCCTGCGCGGACCGGAGTGCGAGTGGTTCACCAAGGAGGCGCTGCGGGCTTTCTTCTCGACGGAATGGCGGGCGACCAAGGAAGCCGACCGGATGGGCGTGCGGCTGCAGGGGCCGGAGCTCACCCTGACAAAACCGAGCGAGATGATCTCGTCGTCGGTCAACGCCGGCGTCGTGCAGGTGCCGCCGGCGGGCCAGCCGATTGTGCTTTTGCCGAGCCGGCAATCCATCGGCGGTTACCCGCGGTTGGCGGCCGTGGTGACCGCGGATCTCGGGCGGTTTGCCCAGATGCGACCGGGTGATCCGGTGCGCTTTGTGGAAACAACCCTGGCGACGGCCCATGACCTTTATCTGGCGCGGGAACGCGATCTTAACCGCGTGCGTCTGGGTCTGGCCCGGCTGACAAACTGAAGCCATGCCGCGCATCGATCTCAACTGCGATCTCGGGGAAGCTGCCGGTCATGACGTGGAAATGATGCCGTTCATCACCTCGGCCAACATCGCCTGCGGGGCCCACGCCGGCGACGAGACCACGATGCGGGCGACAGTGGCGTTGGCGATGGAACACGGCGTGGCCATCGGGGCCCATCCGGGGTTGGCCGATCGGGTGAATTTCGGGCGCCGGGAAATTCCGGTGAGCCCGGCAGAGGTGCATGGTTTGGTTCTGGAACAGACCCGCACCTTGCTCGCCCTGGCGCGGGTGCGCCATGTGAAACCACATGGCGCGCTCTATAACATGGCCGCCCGGGACACGTTGCTGGCGCGGGCGGTGGCCTCGGCGGTCTACGAGGCAGATCCGCGGTTGATATTATTTGCGCTCGCCGGGAGCCGGTTGCTTGAGGCCGGCCGGGTCTGCGGTTTGCAGGTGGCCAGCGAGGTTTTCGCCGACCGCACCTACCAGGCGGACGGCTCGCTGACACCGCGCACGCAGCCTGACGCCCTCATCACGGATGAGGAGGTCGCGGTGGCGCAGGTGCTGCGGATGGTGCGGGAGGGGAGGGTGCGCGCGACAGACGGCACCGAGGTGGCCATCCAAGCCGATACCGTCTGCCTGCATGGTGATGGACCGCATCCGGCGGTGTTTGCCCGGCGGCTGCGGAGCGGGTTGACCGCGGCGGGAATCGCGGTCAAGGCCTACGGCACATGATCAAACTGCTGGGCATACTGCTGGTCGCGATCGGGTTTGGATTCCGGGTGAACGCACTGGTGGTCGTGCTGGCGGCCGGGCTGGTGACCGGCTTGACCGCCGGTTTTTCCCTGCGGGAGATGGTCACCATGATGGGGAAGTTATTCGTGGAAAACCGCGGATTGGTCCTGCCCATCGTGCTGATGCTGCCGATAGTCGGCCTCCTGGAAAAACACGGCCTGCAGGAACGGATCGTGTGGTTGATGCGCAAGACCAGGGCGGCGACCGCCGGAAGGATCTACTGGCTCTACCAGGCTCTGCGGGGCGGCTTGAGCGTGCTGGGCATCAGCCTTGGCAGCCACGCGGGCATGGTCCGGCCCCTGATCGTGCCGATGGCCGAAGGTGCCGCGGCTGCGGCGCTTCGGGCGGAAGGCGCGGCGCAAGGCCGCGGCGAACTGACAGAGGGGGCGCGCGAGCGGCTGCGCGCCCACGGCGCCGCCGCGGAAAACGTGGGTAATTTCTTTTCAGACGACATTCTTGTGGCGGTGGGCGCGCTGTTGCTGGTGAAGGGTGTTTTGGACGCGGCGGGTGTGCCGGTGGCACTGGCGGATGTCAAACTGTGGAGCGTGCCGACGGCGCTGTGGGTGTTGCTCGTGGGCTGGTGGCGGTATCGCGCCCTGGACCGGACGCTCGCCAGGCAGAAGGACGGTGGCAAGTGAGCGCCGGACATGCGTTGGAATATTTTTTTGTCGCCATCGGCCTCTTCGTGGCCGCCGTCGCCGGGCGCATCGCCCTGCACCGGGAGCATCCGCGGCGCTGGGGCTCGGCGACCTTCTGGCTGCTGCTGGCGGGCGCGATCGGGGCGGGCAAAATCATGCCCAACGAACTGGCCGGCTGGATGCTGTTGACGATGGGCGGGCTGGTGGCGGCGAAGCAAGTCGCAGCGCCCAATTTTGCCGCCAAGGGCGCCGGACGGGAGATACGGGCGGCACAACTGGGCAATCGTCTGCTTGGGCCGATCCTGCTGGTGCCGGTGACGGCCATCGCCGGCAGCTTTGTCATCGGGTCGCAAATTGCGCTGGGCTTCGGCTGTCTGGCCGGACTCGCCGCGGCCCTGTGGGTGACCAAGGACACACCGGGCGCGACGGTGACGGAAGGCGGGCGCCTGCTGGAGCTGCTGGGCTGGGCGCTGATCCTGCCGCAATCACTCGCGGGTCTCGGCGGGATTTTTGCCCAAGCCGGGGTCGGCGAGGAAGTGGCGAAAATCGTGGCCGCGTCCCTGCCGGTGCAATTTCCGCTGGTGGCGGTTGTGGCCTATTGCGCGGGCATGGCGCTGTTCACGATTCTGATGGGCAATGCGTTTGCGGCGTTCCCAATCATGACCCTGGGCATCGGGCTGCCGTTCATCGTCACGGCGCACGGCGGCAATCCGGCCATCATGGGCACGCTGGGCATGCTGTCGGGTTATTGTGGCACGCTGCTGACGCCGATGGCGGCGAATTTCAACATTGTCCCCGTGCGGCTGCTGGAGCTGAAGGATGACTTCGCCGTCATCANNACCGGGTTCGAGCCGTTCGCCGGCGAGTCGGTCAATCCCTCGGGCGAGATCGCCCGGCAGCTGCACGGCACGGTCATCGGTGGTCACCGCGTCACGGGCGCGCTGTTGCCGTGCGTGTTCGGCGTGGCGATCACCGAGCTGAAGAAACAGATCCGGGCTACGAAGCCACGGCTGATCATCTGCCTCGGACAAGCGGGCGGGCGGGCCGACATCACCCCGGAAAGAGTGGCGATCAACGTGGACGACGCCCGGATTCCCGACAACGCCGGACGGCAACCCGTGGACCGGCCCGTAATGCGCCGCGGCCCGGCGGCCTATTGGTCCACCCTGCCGATCAAGGCCATCGTGGCGGCACTGGCCCGGCGCGGCATCCCGGCCAGCGTGTCCCAGACCGCCGGCACCTTTGTCTGCAATCATGTCTTCTACGGATTGATGCACGCGTTGCACGGGCAGAAGAAAGTGCGCGGCGGTTTCATCCACGTGCCGTTTCTGCCGGAGCAGGCCAGGGGGAAACCAAGCCTGCCGCTGGAGACGATGACCGAGGGAGTCAGGCGGGCGGTGGCGACGGCGCTGCGGGTGAAGCAAGATATTCGCACCACCGGTGGTGCGAACCATTGACGTTCAGGCCCGGCGCCGCCGCCAGGCAAAGAAGGCCGTCATGGCTCCGATGAGCAGGGCGCCGTAGGTGGCAGGCTCCGGGACATTGGGCCGGATCTGGTTGTCCCAACCATCCCATCCGGTCTGGCTCGCGGTGAAGCCGCTGAAGGTAATGCGATTCATCGGTGCGCTCCCCATGGTGTCATAGGTGGCGCCGGTCCAGTTGGTGGCATAGAAAAAGTCCGACGCGTTCGTCCAGTTCTGGATTGTGAGAGTGACGCCGGCGTTGACCGTGAAATTCGTGACGTTGAGCGTGGCCGCAGCGGAGAAGTCGATGATGGAGTTGGCGGTGATGTTCAGGGTCGTTATGGTGGTGGTGGCGCTCCTGAGTTTGAGCGTGCCGCCGGCCAAGGAGACGGTGCTGAAGTTTTGGTTGAAAGCCAGATCCAGCGTCCCGGCGCTGATGGTGGTGGTGCCGGAAAAGGACTTGTCGGAGGTGCCGAAGACAAGGGTGCCGGCGCCGAGCTTGGTCAGTCCGTTGGTGCCGGAAATGTCGCTGTTGACCGTGGCCGTGCGACCCGCGAGGACGTTGAAGTCGGGCGAGGCATCATTGAAATTTATCGTGCCTCCGCTGAAAGTGGGCGTGCCTTCCTGGATATTGATGCGGGAGGTGTTTTGCGTGCCGGAAACGGTGACGGTGTAGGTGCCGGTGGCGTCGGTGCCGGCGCTGAAGGTGGCGACACTGCCGCTGGTATAAGTCTCGTTGGCCGTGGTGCCGCCGGAGTTGGTGTTCCAATTGGCAGTGGTGGTATTCCAAGTGCCGGTGGGGGTCGTGCCGGCACCGGCCGTGCTCCCATTGCGATCCCAGAAAATCTGACCGGATAGCGGCGAAGCCAGCACCGCTCCAGTGAAGGCAATAACTGCGCCCAACAGGCGGAAACCTAACCCGCCTGCCATCGGATCGGTGTGAGAGTGAGGGTTCATTTATTCCCCAATATACAATGATCCTAAGAGAGACTATTACCAGTTTATTGCAGGCATTTTTCCACCGGTGCGTCGCTGCACAAACCACCGGGCCGGACTAGTCATAGAACGAAAGAGTGCGCCGTCGCCTTCCTGGGAAACGTTTTCCTTGTCTGCAAGCCGGTATTTGCCGGCCTCGCGAGCGGCGCGTGGTCGCGGCCCGACTTAGCCGACCTTCTGCCGCCGGCGCCACGCGAACAAACCGGTGAGGGCCCCGAGCAGCAGGGCGCCGTAGGTGGCAGGCTCCGGCACCGGCGTGACTTGGCTGTCGTAACCCTGCCATTTGGTGTCGTTGGCGGTAAAACCGTTGAAAACAACTTGGTTCATGGGGGTGATGCCGGTGGTGTCGAACACCGCGCCCGACCAATTCTGCGCGTAGAAATAATCGGTGGCGTTTGCCCAGTTGGTGATAGTGAGGGTAACGCCGCTTGTGATATTGAAATTGGTGACGTTGAGCGTGCTGGTGCCGGAGAAATCTATGGTCGTGTTGCCCGTGATGTTAAGTGTGCCAATATTGGCCGTGATGCCGCTGAGCTGCAGCGTGCCGGCGGCGAGTTCGAAGACGCCGCCGTAGTTGATGATCGAGGCGAGGGTGAGGGTGCCGGAGCCGGTTTTGGTGAAGGTGCCGGTGGTGCCGGTCAGCTCGCCGGAGAAGATGGTGTTGAGGGCGTTGCCGGCAGTGAGTTGGCCGGTGCCAATCAGAATTTCACCCGAGCCCGCGATCGAGGCCACGGTCTCAGCCTGCCCGTTGAGATCAAGGCGGCCGTCGCTGGCGAAAACCAGGGCGGCGGTGTTGACAATCTGGTTGGCGGCATCGAGGCGCAGCACGGCGCTGTCGGCGGCGCCCGCNNTTGCCGGCAAAGGTGTTGGCCGTGGTGCCGGACAGGGTGAAGGTGCCCGTGCCGGTCTTGGCTACGGTGAGGTTGCCCCCGGTGTCTTGGATGACGCCGGAGAAGTTGGTGGAGGCATTGTTCCCGCCCGTGGTGAGGGTGATCGCCGCGGCATCGGTGTTGTCGACCATGCCGCCGCCGGCGAGGGTGCCGATGGTCTCGGATTGGCCGCCGGAAAACCGGAGCGTGGCCCCCGAGGCGACGGTGACATTGGCGGCGTCGCCGATAGCGGTGTTGGCGACAGATTTATCGATCCGGAGGGTGCCGGCAATGACGTTGATGTCACCGGTGTGGGTGTTGGTGGTTGCACCGCCGAGTCTAAGCGTCCCGGTGTCCGTCTTGTTAAGAGTGCCGGCGCCGGCAAGAATGCCGTCATAGCGGAGCGTGGTGCCGGCGTTGACGTCAAAGGTGCCGCCCCCGGCATTGATCGTCGTGCCGCGGTTGGCGTTGAGGGTAAAGCCGGCGGTGGTCTCGAGCGTGCCGCCATCGAAAGTCAGTTTATTGGGGGTGGCGGCACCCGGGGCCGTGCCGAGGCGGTTGTCGGCGTTGATGCGCAGGGTGCCGGCGTTGATTGCCGTGGTGCCGGTGAAGGTATTGGCGCCAGACAGCACCCAGGTGCCGGCACCGGATTTGACCAAGGAGGTGACGTTGGCACCGGAATTATTGACGATGGCGCCGGAGATCGTGTTGGCGGCGGTGCTGGAGCCGGTGAGAGTCAGGGTCTTGCTGCCTGCGCCGGTGGCAGTGAAGTTGGACGTAAAAGTCAACGCGCCGGTGCCAGAGGCGTCGAGCGTGGCCCCACCGGTGGTGCCGGCAAGGTTGATGACCCGGTTGGACGTCGAACCACTGCCGGTATAGGCCAAGGTGGCTCCTGTGGTGGTCGAGCCGATGGCGATGGTGCCGTTGGCGGCGGAGGTCGGCGCACCGAGGGCGGATGCGCCGCCCGATACGTTCGCGAGTGTGTTGATACTCAAAGTTCCGGCGTTGATTCTGGTCACACCGGTATAGGTGTTGGCCCCGGAGAGGGTGAGGGTGCCGGTGCCGTTCTTGGTCAGCGTGCCCGAGGTGGTGCCAATGACGCCTGAAACGGCGGTGTTGCCGGCCCCATCAAAAGTAAGACCGAAAGTGGCTCCCGAAACCCCGCCCGAGAGGGTCAGAGAACCGGCGTCGGACTGGATCTCGGTGGCGGCTGTGAGAGTGATGTTGCCGGCGTAGGAGTTGGTGCCCGAGATGTTGCGCAGGGCGCCGTTGGAGCTGATGCCCGTGCCGGCAAGAGAGAGTGTCTCAGCGCCCACCGCGATGTTGTTCTGGATTTCCAAGGCGGCGCCTGAGGCCACCGTGGTGCCGCTGGTCGTGGTGCCCAGCGCGGTGGCGTTCTGGATGTTCAGGACGCCGGTGCTGATGGTGGTCGTGCCGTCGTAAGAGTTGGCCCCCGAGAGGGTGAGAGTGCCGGCGCCGGCGTTCTTCACCAGATTAAGGTTGTTCGTGGTGTCGGTGAGTATGCCGGAAAAGGTGGTGCTGACTCCGCCGTCGGCGACGACCAGGTTGACGGCGGCGGCGCCGACGTTGGTGACGGTGCCGGCGCCGGAGAGTGGTCCGATGGTTTCCTGCGTGTAGGCGGCGGCGCCGTTCAAGCGGAGCGTCGCCCCGGATGCGATGGTAACGGCCGCGGCATTGTTGATGCCGCCCACAAAACCGGTCTTGGCGATTTCAAAGACGCCGGCGTTGATGTTGACGGCACCGGTGTGGGTGTTGCCGCTCGCCCCGCCAGTGACAAAGGTGCCGGCGCCATTCTTGTTCAGAGTGGCTGAGCCAGCCAGGATGCTGTTCACCGTGGCAGTCAGCCCACCGGTAACATCAATGGTCGAGCCACCGGCGCCGGCGAGAGTGAGGGTGCTGCCGGTGATGAGCGCCGTGCCTTCTTCAAAAGTCATGTTGCCGACCGAAATGCCTGCGGTAAGCGTGACGGTGAATGCATTCACCGCATCCGTGCCCGCGCTGAATACGGCATGGTTGTTGGCGGTCCAGCCGGCGAGCGTGCCGCCCGTGCCGGTCGAACTCGTATTCCAATTGGCCGTCGCATCCCAATTGCCCGTCGGGGTCGCGCCCGCGCCCGCCGTATTGGCGTTGGTATCCCAATAAACCGAGGTCTGCGCTGCCAGCTTGCCAGAACCGAGCCATGTGCTGCCGATACACACGCAGAACCGCAGAACGCGACCGAGGCTGATCGCGTGCCTCCGACTGGCTAAGCTTGGAGATAGAGATAGCGGCTCCATTGGGACTAGGGTATACACCCCAATCGGCGCTTTGCCACAAAAATTTAGGCGAACTTGGCTAATCAGTTGTTAAATCTAAACAAAGCGACGTCGCCGTCGTGAAAGACGTATTCCTTGCCCTCGAGCCGGTATTTGCCGGCCTCGCGCGCTGCTGCAACACTACCAAGGCGCGTAAGCTCCTCGTAGGAAACAACCTCGGCCTTGATAAAGCCTTTTTCGAAATCGGTGTGGATGACGCCGGCGGCCTGCGGGGCTTTCCAGCCTTTTTTGATCGTCCAAGCCCGGACTTCCTTTTCGCCGGCGGTGAAATAGGTCAGCAGTCCGAGCAGCGCATAGGTGCCCTTGATGAGGGACGACACGCCTGAGTCGTCGACGCCGAGATCTTTGAGGAACGCTTTCGCTTCCTCGGGCGGCAGGTCGATGAGTTCGGCTTCGATCTTCGCGCTGATGGGCACGTAAGCGGCGTCATGGTGGGTGCGGACATACTCCGCGACTTTCTGGACAAAGGGATTTTGTTCGGCGGTCGCGAGGTCGGACTCGGCGACGTTGCAGGCGAAGAGCACGGGCTTCGCCGTGAGCAACTGGAAGAGTTTCATCAGGGCGACTTCCTCGGGCGTGGCGGTCAGGGTGTTGGCGGTCTTGCCGGCGTTGAGGTGGGGCTCGAGTTTATGCAGGAGCGCCAGCTCGATCACGGCCTCTTTGTCGCCGGCCTTCGCATTCTTCTGGGTCTTGGTCATGCGCTTGGCGACCGCGTCGAGGTCGGCCAGCACGAGTTCGGTGGTGATGACCTCGATGTCGCGCACCGGATCCACGCCGCCCATCGTGTGAACGACGTCGTCGTCGACGAAGCAGCGGACGACCTGGACGATGGCGTCGACCTCGCGGATGGTGGCCAGGAACTGGTTGCCCAGGCCCTCGCCCTTGCTGGCGCCGGCGACAAGGCCGGCGATGTCCACGAATTCGATGGCGGCGGGGACGACGACGTTGGTCTTGGCGATCTTCTGGAGGACGTAGGCGCGCTCGTCCGGCACGATCACCACGCCGACGTTCGGATCGATGGTGCAGAAGGGATAGTTGGCTGCTTCCGCCTTGCGGCTGCGGGTGAGGGCGTTGAAGAGGGTGGATTTACCCACATTGGGCAGTCCGACGATACCGGCTTTGAGCATAAGGTCGGGCAACGTCGCCGGACGGACGTTCCCGGTCAACGGAAAATCACGCCGCCCGCCTCGCGGGAATGAGGGAGGGAAGTCGGTCAGAGGTGCGTCGCGCTTTCCCTACTGGCATCTTTGCCTAACGTTTCAGATGTCTGTGCCGACTGGATCGGCCTTCTTCATCGGAACTCCTTCCAGCGATTGCTGCCGTAGTAGAAATCGATAATCCAGGTGATAAGATTCAACTGGGCGATCACGACAACCCACCACGCCCAACGCTTCTTCTCTTTGATGAGCGCATAGCCGGCGAATGATCCGAGGCCGCCATAAACCACGATGGCGATAGCGAGTGACCAAGAAAGCGCACCGTAGTAAAAGGGCATCGCAAACCATAGAAGGCCGGCGGGGAAAAAGCAGAGTGCCTGAAAATACCCCCACGCAAACGGCTTCTCTTCGGGGTGCTTCTCGCGCCACTTCCGGTCGAGCCAGCGGGCCGCCCAAATGAGAGCGGCAATGAGGACAACAGACGCGAGAAACCGAAGTTTGGGATTCATCTTTCTTCCGCCGATCGTCACCGATGAGACACGCGCGGGCGAGCGTGGAGTGAGCCCTTTTGAACTACGGGATATGCTGAGCGGAGAAGGCACATGCGATTTAGGTCACATCCCGCGCGTTGTTCTCTGGCCGTCTGGATAGGCTCTTCATTCATGACGGCTTCGCGAAGTGGGGCACCAATAATGAAGAGGCCAAGGCAGCGTGCTCATCGCGAATCCAAATCGAGAACGGTCCCGACCAACCGCCCGCAGGATAAACCTCCTTCTTCTCTTTCTCTTCTTTGATCTCGAACACCACGCCATTCTCTTGGAGCAAGCTCGCGGCGCTGGCCCGAATTGGCTCTGGCTGATGGTTAGCCTCTCTTTTCAAATGCATATGAATCCATGCGGTCATAAATGCGGCGGACATCGCCATCGCCAAAAGCATAGATGGCTTCTTCTTCTTCGGTAAAGACATTCGATGAGCAAGCATCGGACGGATCCTCGACGTCTGCCAATGTGCATAGCGCCAACTGCCTCGCAGCTTTGTCGCGGGGATACTCGACGCCGAGTCGAGACATGCTCTTTCTCAACGTATCCGAAATCGGACTAAGTCCCATACGGGCAAATCCGTCGGCTGCTTCCGGCGCAAGGATGCCACTCGAATTTAGAAAGAACTGGGCAATGCCGCCATTCTGCATCTCCGAGAGGAACCAATGCGCGGCCAGCAAATCGCCAATGTGCGACGGAAACTTCTTCAGGTCTTTCGCGAGCACTGATGCGCCATCGTAGATACTAATTTCCCCGAATGCCTCCGAAATATCATTCCAGTAAGAGTCACGCATGACATTTTCCGGCTAACG
>CXWL01020404.1_pt1 | contig 17461 bp, 11 predicted proteins | sample 590931 | NCBI WGS metagenome assembly CXWL01 (sample SAMEA3498368, study PRJEB10139) | groundwater metagenome | biome: water well; material: biofilm material | place: Germany | collected 2015-04-27 | reverse complement strand
CATCCCGCGCGTCCTATACCGCGATGAGCAACTGATGCGGGCGAAACTGCTAGCAGCCGCGGGTTGGATTGACATGATGGAACCAGAAGCGATGACCGCTTCGCACCTACTCGAAAGAGTCCTGCGGCTGCTAAACGACACAAAAGAGAGCGTCGCGGAAGCCCGCAAGCGACAGCCGCTCCTGCTGAACGGCGCCAGCCAGGTTGCAACAATCATCGCCGAGACGGCACGTGCTGCGGCGGTCGCGAGAGAGAGGTAGCATGAATCATCAGTCCCCCCGTTTGAAGATCGGCTACGTGGTCAAGATGTTTCCACGATTGTCCGAGACATTTGTCCTCAACGAGATCATCGAACTGGAGCAACAGGGAGCGGAAGTTGTAGTGTTCTCGCTCAAGAAGCCGAACGAGGGACGGTTTCACCAGCAGGTCTCCCGTTTGAAGGCTACGGTGTTCTACCTTGAGGATCTCGACCCGAAAAAGTGGCAAAGTTGGATCAGCCCGGAATGGCCGCTGCTTGATCGCCACCGTGAGCGTCTGTTCAAGCTCGTGGCCGATGCGCTGCGTGACGGGGATTCATCTCGCGTCGATCAGATCTGGTCGTCGGCCTGGATCGCAGCCAAAGCCGAAACGCTCGGCCTGCACCGGCTGCACGCTCATTTTGCCAGTCTGCCAAGCACGATCGCGCATTTTGTCCATGAGATCACCGGAATTCCGTACAGCTTCACAGCCCACGCGAAAGACATTTTCGTCTACACCATGGACGACCATCTCCTACGCGAAAAGCTCAGCAGCGCGAGTTTTGTCGTAACTGTGACCCATTTCAATCATCGCTATCTAACCGAGCGCGCGCCAGAGGTCGACCCGTCGAGAATTCGAGTCATTCACAATGGTATCGGTCTCGATCAGTTTACCCCGGTCAGTCCGTCCGAACGGGACGAAGACCTCATCCTGGGCGTCGGGCGGTTGGTTCCCAAGAAAGGTTTTTCGACACTGCTGGATGCCTGCGCGTTACTCAAGTCGAGAGGCGTCCCTTTTCGGTGTGTCATTGTGGGGGACGGCCCTGAATTAGTGTCGCTGACGCAAAGAAGCAGGGACCTCGGTCTGGAGGACGATGTGACGTTTTCCGGAGCGCTCGTTATCGACGAGGTTAAGGTCCTCATGCAGCGCGCGACCCTGTTCTGCCTGCCCTGCACTGTAACCGAGGATAATAACGCCGACGCTTTGCCGACCGTTCTACTTGAAGCGATGGCGTGTGGGTTGCCTTCCATATCAACGACCGTCTCAGGTGTACCGGAGATCATCGACTCAGGCCAGGACGGGATCCTGGTCGGCCCGGATGATCCGGCCGCCCTTGCCGACCAGTTGGCCAAGCTCCTTGTGTCGCGTGAGCTTCGCGCAAAATACGCAGTCGCCGGCAGAAAGAAGGCCGAGGAGAAATTCGACATTAGAAGAAACGTCGGCACCCTTCTGCGAAACTACATCGATGACAGCGCTCGGCGAGGAGACCTTGACAAGACCATCGCACTTTCGGGAGCTCCGCGATAAGACTATGCCGATTCTGCGCAACCATATCCTCTACCTGAGCCTCGATCGGGGGATCAAGGTCGGAGGCACAAAAGGGGCTGCGATTCATATCGCCGAGTTCATGGAAGCGCTTTACGATTCAGGACACGCCGGCACCCTGCTGGCGGCACGGCGGGACAAACACTTCGTCGCCAGGGTTCCCTACGAAATAAAGGTGATCCCTGAAAGTAAATCGCAGGTCCCTTCTGAGCGTTTCACCGATGTCGCTCCCGGAGCCGTGGCGTCTCAGGAGTTGGAGGAATTCTATCGAAACGGCGACGCGGAAGCGTCAATCATTGAGGAGTGGAATACTCATGGTTTCGACGTGATCTATGAGCGGTACTCCCTGTTTGGCGTCGCGGGGTCGCTGGCCGCCAGAAAACTCGGTCTTCCGCACGTGCTGGAAGTGAACGCGCCGCTTGTGCTCGAAGCCTCTTCTCACCGCAACCTGACTCTTGTGGATCTGGCCCGGTCTATTGAGCAGGCTCTGTTCTCCTCGGCCGATCATATCATTGCCGTGTCCCAGAGTGTTCAGGATTATATTCTTTCGATTGCCCCAAAAGCGGACGTGACTGTTATTCCAAATGGAGTTAACATGAGACTCTTCACCGGCGCACGGGCAGAGAGCAGGACGGCCGACAGCGAGCGTGAATCGATGAGAATCGGTTTTGTAGGCTCGGTCAGACCCTGGCACGGAGTTGAAATCCTGATGGACGCCTTCGGCCTACTGGCCTGCAAGCGCAACGATGTCTCGCTCGTGATCGTCGGCGAACAAGGGACAATGAGGGATCATTTGGAACGGCAGATTGCCGAATACGGTCTGACAAGCAGGGTCCTGTTCACGGGCGCTGTTTCCCACGAGCAAGTTCCTGAGCTACTGAGCTCAATGGATGTGGTTGTCGCCCCCTACCCCAAGCTTGACAATTTCTACTTTTCCCCGCTCAAAGTGTATGAATACATGGCAGCAGGTCGAGCGATTGTGGCGTCACGCATCGGACAGCTCGCTGAGATGATAACGGACGGCCAAAACGGGCTCCTGGTAGAACCGGGCGTTCCGGGAACGCTGGCCGAGGCAATCGAACACCTTCTGAGTGATGCCGCACTTCGGAAGAGACTTGGCCGACAGGCCCGGATCGACGCCGAACAGCGTCATTCGTGGACGCGAAGAATGCAGGATATAGTGGCAATCATCGATGATGTGCGCGTGAAGAAGGGCGCTGGACACAGGTCGAACTATGCGGATACAGTATAATCTTCCGAAGATTCGACTCTCTTCGGTCTATCGCATCTTCAAGCGATTCCAGCCGTACCTTGCCCCGCATCGGACGCGCCTCACACTTGCGATTACGGCTCTCTTTGGAGCGACCCTGCTTGCGCTGCTGCGCCCCTGGCCGCTTAAAGTCGTAATCGATTTTGTCCTCCTTCCGAATACAAAGGCGAAGAGCAACTGGCTTCTCGCGCCGCTGAACGAGCTCGATCCCTCTGCGATCATCGCTATAGCGGCAGTGACGGTCGTCACTCTTGCCATACTCGAAGGGATCTGCAATTACTTCCATGCGGTTCTGGCCAAGACCGTCGGACACATGCTGGTCGGCGATATTCGAAGCGAACTCTTCTCGCACGTGCAGCGGCTTCCGCTTTCGTATCACGACTACCGCGAGACTGGCGATCTACTAACACGCCTGACCGACGATATCAGCCTGCTCGAAGATCTGATGGTCTCTACGATCATCGGGATGGTCACGAAGGTGTTGCTGATCGCCAGTATCTTCGGCGTTGTCTTCTGGCTCGACTGGCACTTGGGTCTGGTTGTCGTCGGGATTGTCCCGGTGTTTATCTTCTCCGCATTTCGCTTCTCGATCAAGCTCCGCTCCCTTGCCAAGAAGCAAAGAGAGATGTACGGCAAAGTCGTAGCTTCGGTCCAGGAGAGTCTGGCCGGTATCAGCCAGATCAAGAGCTACGGGCAGGAGACGAGCCGCGAGAAGCTGGTCAGCAAGTCCGTAGGACGCGACATCAAGGCCAATATTCGCTCGACGCGCATGGCTGCCAACTACGAACGCTCAATCGATTTCATTGTCGCCGGTGGAACCGCGCTTGTGCTCTGGATCGGTGCGCAAAAAGCAATATCGGGTCAGATCTCGGCCGGTGATCTCGTCCTGTTTCTTACCTACCTGCGCGGCATTTACTCACCAATCAAGGGCATTGCCCGCCAGACCAGCCGAATGGCGAAGGCGACTGTTCGCGGCGAGAAGATTCTTGAACTGTTGGAAATGAAATCCGAAGTTCCTGAAAATGCAGGTGGGCTTTCGGCCAAGGGGATCGAGGGGGACATCCGCTTCGAGAATGTCAATTTTTCGTACGTGGCGGACCGACCGGTGCTTCGCAACCTTTCTTGCCATCTCCCCGGCGGCAAGACCACCGTCATCATGGGCGCGACAGGAGCGGGAAAGTCGACGATCGCAAAGCTCGTGCTCAGACTCTACGATATCAAGGAAGGCGTGATCTGGCTGGATGGTCGCAGGATCACCGAGTATGGAGCGCACAGTCTCAGGAAGAACATCTCGTCGTTGGCGCAGGAGACGTTTCTGTTCCGAATGTCGCTTGCTGAGAATATCGCCTTTGGGAAACGCAAGACCACATCCGAAGAGGTTGTCGCCGCCGCCGAGATGGCTGGCGCAACTGAGTTCATCGATCACCTCCCGGAGGGATACGAGACGCTCGTGGGAGAGGGCGGTCTGACGCTCTCCGGCGGGCAGCGCCAGCGGATCAGTTTCGCACGCGCGGCTCTTCGTAAATCGCAGGTCATGATCTTCGACGAGCCCGCCACCGGACTTGATGTCCATTCCGAGCGACAGGCTAAGGAAGTGTTTCAGCGTATGAGAATTGGCCGCACGATGATCATTATCACCCATCGGCTGCACTATCTGGATATGGCGGATTGGGTTGTGCTGATTCGGGACGGCGAGGCAGTCGAGGAAGGGACTCCTGCCGAGTTACACGCGCGAGGAGAACTCTACTATCACTATGTTTCCGCTGGAAGAGACTTGAACGGGAACCAGGCAGTTTCCGCACCGAATACCGTGTTTGAGCAGGAGCTGACTGACTGAAAGCCCGGCGATAGATGTGTACAGATCGATGAACTCACGACAAACGATGAACATAGCCGCGGATCATATGATTCATGATTCCGCCCTGCCCGGACTCTCCGCACTTCTCGATCCGCTTGCGATGAGTGCGATCCTCCGCACTTTCAATCCGAGCGCAGCCAAAGAGATCTTTGCGTGTGAGGCTGTCCATGTTCGGTACAAACCATCCACCAACTGTGTGATTGCGTATCGCGTTGCGTTAACCGATCCGAGCAAAGAAGAACGGACACAGGAGTGGCTCTACGCCAAGTGCTATAAGGTAGAAGACTACGAACTTGCCGTATCGAAAGTAGAGTCGAAGCGCCGACGAGCGGGCGAATGGCTCGCGGCGCCGGTAGCGCTACCTGACCTGAACAGCATTGTCTACGCCATGGCGGACGATACGTCACTGACCGGCCTCCCGACCGTTCTCGATCCTCGCAAATTGGTGCGCTTGCTTCACGATGGACTCGCGGAATATCCTCGCGAGCGATACCGCATATCTGACTCTCGTTTGGTGGTCAGCCCTGTTCGGTACAAGCCGGAAAAGCGCGCCGTGTTCCAGATCGACACACGAGTTGTAAGTCGCCGGGATCGAACTGAAAAACACAATCTCAGAATGTATTTGCGGACGTATGCCGACGACCAGGGGAGTGCGGTGTTCGATCTGATGTCAAGATTGTATGCGACTACAGTCAGAAGTACGCATCTGGTCGTCCCCAGGCCGGTGTCATATGTCAGCGACAAGAGACTGCTCATCATGCATCATGTTGACGGACTGCCCCTGCTGGATTCGCAGGCAAGCCCTTCGTCACCGGAGGCCATCGAACGTTCGGCCAGGGCCCTCGCAGAATTGCATCGCTTTTCCGCTCTTCATGTCCAGGCTCGCTCACGGCAAAGTATGATCGAGGATGTTGAAGCGGCGACGGGTGGTCTGATCGCCGCCGCTCCGGAAATGGCGAAGATCGTGAGCTGTGTGGCTGCGGCTCTGAACCTGCATCTTGCCGACACCGAACATGGCAGTCGCGGTTTTGTCCACGGCGATTTCCACCCCGGGCAGGTACTGGATCGAATCAATGATCCGTCGGCTATACTTGATTTTGATCGCTCCTACATGGGGGACCAGGTCGCGGATCTTGGCAATTTCCTCGCCCACCTGCATGTCGCCGAGGTAGTCGGTTTGCCAATAGATCGCGCTGCCATCTCGCAAGGCTTCCTTGCCGCCTACAGCGAGGCAAGCGAACAGTCTGTCGACTCAGAGATTTTGCATCATTGGACTCTCTTTGGTCTCTATCTGCTCGCCATCTCGCCCTTCAGAACTCTTCAATCGGGCTGGAAAGAGAAGATTCGAGCAATCCTCATTCGCTGTGGGGAGTTGATATGATCGACGATCAGTCACTTCGGAGTAGATTCGATTCTGCGACGGACACAGCGACTATGTCCGGCCGCCTCTGCCGGGAGTTGGGCGGAAAGAGTTCTTCTGCGGTCGAATTCAGTGCGCTTGAGATTCCGCGAGTCTTCGCGCACGTCAGCGGGGAGTTCGTCATACAATATCGCCTTTGGACTACGCAGAGCAAATCAGGGACAGCTAGCCCGTTAATTCTCTGGGGGAAGCTGTTCTCTGACCCTGAGCAAGCCCGAAAGTATGCGTCGATTGATCCGGAGAGCATGCTTCTGCTCGACGACCTTCGTCTTGTCGTTCCGATTTTCCCGTTCGACCCGGCCCTGCCGATCCTCAGAGTCATCGCATCTCCCTCAACATGGAGTGAAGAGCTCAGGAACNNGCTTGCCTATCGACTCGAGCGGCGGGCTGCCTTGAAACTTACGCTCGCTGATACTCATGATCGCGGGAGAACTACTGCCATTGTTGCGAAGGCAATGCTGCCGAGAAAGGCGAAGCGATTCGGCGAGAGGCATGCCAGTCTGATGCGTGCGATGCTGGAGACCGGCGCTCAGGAGCGAATGAAAATCCCCGTGATATACGACGCGAATTCTGATGACGGACTGGTGTGCATGGAATTCGCAACCGGAAAGACCGTGCACGAGCTTATAGGGTCAGGTTCTGAGTTTGTTGCTGGATGCGGCGAGGCGGGGCAGCTGCTCAGCGCCCTTCATTCGCTTCCGGCAGCGGACCTGCCTCGACATACAGCACCAATGGAGCTGCAGCAACTCCGCGCTCTTGCTGACGGCGGCGGAGCTGTCCGGCCATCGCTCGTCGACAGCGTGCGAGAGGAGATCGATGTCGCGGATTCTCAACTCGCCTGCCTTACCGAAAGCGCGCCAGTGCGTTTGCATATGGATTTCTACGACAAGCAGGTGCTGTCAGGAGGCGGTCAGGCGACGCTCATTGACTTTGAAAACATGGCTCTTGGCGACGCGGCTCGAGATGTCGGGAATTTCCTGGCCCACCTCGACTTTCGATCTGCCCAGATGCCCCAATACAGTTCCGAAATCGATCACGGAAAGGACCGTTTTCTTGAGGGCTATAGTTGTCAGGAAGTGTCCCTGGGCGACGTTAATTGGTGGCGGAGGGTAGCCGCGATCAGGTTAACGCTACTCTACTCGCTTCGCCCCAGATGGAGTGCGCTGGCCGAAAGTTTGATCGGAACAATTGACTCAGGTCAAGTCGAGAAACACTAAACGGGAATATATATGAGGGTTGCTATGAAGCAGATGTTTTCAAATGGCAGATGGGCAATGGTGCTGGCGTTATTCCTCTACTCGGGCACGACCTATGCGGCTGAGCCAGAATACATGCAACTGCGGGCGCAGGCGGGGAAGGCGTATGAGATCAAAGGGCGGTGGGATACCTCCGGCTGCTTCATAGCCGTCGACATCCAGGAACTGCCGAATCCGCGTCGTCCAAAATTGCGCGGGACTATTCAGATGATTAGCAAGGCCGATACAACGATCAGGGTCTTTGGACGGAGGATCGAAATCGAGGGGGATACCGAGTTTCTCGGTGAGGGTGCTGCGAAGTCAAGTTTTGACAAGCTCAAGAAAGGTCAACGGATAGAAGTGACCTGCAAAATCGACAAAGATGATCGAGAATGGGAAGCGGTGAGCATCCAAACCTCAGACGTTAAGGATAGCGACAAGCTCAAAGGAACAGTCGACCGCGTGCAGATCGACGGCGAGTCGCCCGACACGCTTGATATGTACGGACTGATCATTCTTCTGACCACGGAAACGGACGTCAACGATAAGAATAGTGTCCTCGACGACAAGGAGCACAAGATATTCAAAGACTGGTCCGATGACTATGAGCTCGGGATGGTTGACGGGCTGAAAGTCGGTGAGAAGCTCCTGTTCACTGCGGACGCTCGGCAGGACGTTCTCGATCAGCGCGAATACGATCTGTCCACGACCATTCAGTCAGACGCCTCCAACACTCAATCGGATCTTCGCTTGAAAGGGATTGGATACTGGACGGATAGAATTGAAACTGAAGCCGAAGTTCGTTTTCGTAAGAAGTTCCTGTTCGCCGACGAACGGGATCGTTTTTCGGACAATTTGGTCTCGCAGGTTACGCGGCTGAACCTCCTAATCAAGAGGATAGGCGGGGTGGGTCTGTCCGTGCGCGTGGGGAGACAGCGGTTCGATGAACCACGCGAGTGGCTGTTCGACGAATATCTCGACGCTGTCCGGGTGTACGTGTATCACGCCGATCGATGGGACGCCGAGGCGGCCTTTATCTCCTCGATCAGCCCCGTCGATTCTCTCTATGATAGCTGGACCGACATCTTTGCCAAAGTCGAGTATCAGCCGGCACGAAAGAACACACTCTCTGCATATATCTTGGCACGGTCTGACACTGATGTACGCAAACGCGAACCAGTCTACTGGGGGTTGCGGTATCTGGGGCGGATTGGCACGTTCGTTGAACCGTGGGCCGACGCGGCGATCATGAGGGGGAAGGACAAGGGCAGGAATCTCGAAGCATGGGCCCTTGATATGGGTGCGACCTTCTTCGGCCGCGATCTGAAGCTCCTTCCGCACGTAACGCTTGGTTATGCGGTTGGAAGCGGTGACTCAAATCGAGGCGATTCGACCGACACCCGGTTCCGACAGACCGGATACCAGGATAACTCCGCCCGATTGGGTGGTGTCGCGGCGTTTAAGTACTACGGCGAGATCGTGAATCCTGAACTCTCCAACCTTGGAATTCTCAGCGCCGGTTTCGGCATACGCCCGACCACGGAAAGTTCAGTTGATGTGATGTGTCACAGTTACCGCCAGATTGCCGCTGAGAACGAGATCAAGGGGTCGAATCTGATCGTCAATCCGAACGGCGACAGCGCTGACCTGGGGTGGGCGCTGACCGTCGTGATCGGGTCGCCAAAATTGTGGAACCGCCTAAGAGCGGCGCTCGTGTTCGAGCGATTCACACCGGGACGGGGGTTCTCACCCCGACTTGAAAAGGCAACGCTGGTCAGGTTGAACCTGAATCTGGCTGTCTGACGACAACAACCTTATGCGAACCTACACTGCCATGCGCCCCTTGCTCTTACTGATAGTCATGCTGTCATGGGTAATGCCATATTCTGCAGACGCGGCAACGATTTCGGGCTTTCTCACTGACGAAGCCGGACGCCCTGTTGCGAATACCGATCTTGATGTCTTTGTCGCTGCAACAGGGGTTAAGCTCATCACCCCGGGTGATAACACCGACGCCCGGGGCTTTTACAGCATCAGTGTTCTCCCTGGCATCTACAATGTTGGCTATGATTCACCCGTCGGGAGCCGCTTGCTCGGGAAACGTGTCTACAACGTCACGGTACCGGCGGCAGGACTTGAGCTGAATGTTGTGTTGTCGTCAGGGACGGTTATCTCAGGGCAAATCAATAATTCCCTGAACCAACCAGTCGACAGCGTCAATATCGACGTCGATAGCGTAGGTGGCGGACGGCTCTATACCTCGAATGATCTCAGTGACGCCGCTGGCGCATACTCGATTGCCGTACCGAACGGCGCCTATCGCCTGCGATTCAGCCCATTAGCCGGTTCCCGTCTCCGCGGGTCCCAGTTCGATACGGTACTGATCAGCCGTGACACCGTCATTGATCTCGTTCTGGTCGACGGTCATCTCTTTCGCGGAAAAGTCACCGATGCTGCCACCCAGGGGATTCCCCAGGTGACAGTTGACTTGCGCGACCAGGTTACAGGCGCGAAGATCTTTCTCGCCGGCGACAAGACAACCGCCGATGGCTCGTTCTCTGTCGCCGCGCCCACTGGATTGTACGTACTGCGCTTTGCGCCTCCGGCCGGCTCACGCTTTGTCGCTGTCAAAGTAGACAGCGTTCAGATTTCAGCCGATCGAACCTGGAATGAAACGCTCCCGACCGGAGTGTTGGCAACGGTAGTAACGCAGGACTCGGTCGGCACACCGATAGTTGGCGTGAATGTGGATTTCAAACTCCCATCGGCAGGTGTAAAACTCTATACCCCCTTTGATAAGACTGATGGACAGGGGAGAGTCATCGCCGCCCTCCTGCCGAACCAATATGCGATCCAGCTTGATCCACCACTCACCACGCCCTTTGCACTTGTAAAACTCGATAGCGTCAACATCGCTACCGACACTATCATCGTCGTAACGATGCGGGAGCAACCGCGCATTATCCTGTCAGGAAGGATCTCTTTGGCGGCGAGAAGTCCGCTCGGCGTGAAGATAGATCTCAAGTCCGTCACGACCGGGATCAAAGCTGTTCTCAGTAATAATCAGGCCGATTCGGCCGGGTTCTTCTCGTTTCCGGCGCCTAAGGGAAACTACGATCTGTTCCTTGGTCCACCGCGCGGTAGCCGAGTGGTCGCCAGATTCCTCCCGTCACTCAATCTGACCAGCGACACGTCGCTCGGAGAGATCCTTATGAATGTGGGTTCGCTGGTTCGTATCGTTGTTCAAAACGATGCTCATCAACCATTACCGGGTGTCGACTGCGATTTCATCGACGAAGCTACTCTCGACACAGCCTACACGCCTTTCGGCAGGACCGACAGTCTGGGTGAAGGAGTCGCGGCTCTCTATGGGGGCGTTTACACGGTTCGCGTTAACCCGTTGGTCGGGTCAGGGTACGAACCGGCTGCTTACAATGCCGTAATCATCAGCGCGGATACAACGATCCAATTCACACTGCATGCCGGGTCGGCGTCGATCCAACCGTTTATCCTCAACCAGAACTATCCCAACCCGTTCGGGACCCAGACGACTATCGACTACGCAATAACCCGCGCGAGCGATATTTCCGTGACAGTCTACAATATTCTCGGGGAGCTGGTCGTGACGTTGGCCAATGGCCACCACGAGCCCAACAACTACCGCGTAACATGGGACGGTCGTACTGGTCAGGGCAGGGATGCCGGAAGCGGTCCGTACTTCGTGCGCCTTAAGTCGGGTGACAGTTCTGACTCAAAGAAGATGCTCATCGTGAAATAAGAGAGATTATCCATAGGAAGAGAGAGGCAATTGCAATGAAGGTACCGGGAGTAATGCAAGGCTGTGTGCTTGCCATACTGATTCTCGTTGGAATCGGCGGGTCAGCATGGGGTCAGTTTTCGATCACTGGCCATGTCACCGACAATCTTCTCGCGCCCGTCGGCAATGTGACGATTGTTCTGTACGATGAGTTCGGCGTCCAGGTCGGGATTCCACCGACAGTGACCACGAGCGCAGGGGACTACGCCATTGCCAGCGTTCCGAGCGGAACGTACGGAGTTGGTTTTGAACCCAAGGTGTCGAATCGTCTCGTATCCCAGACCGTGAGCCCCGTTGTCGTGTCGGGCAACACTGTTGTGAACGCAACGCTCGCTGCAGGTGTCTTCCTGCAGGGATTTGTGCGGGACTCAAACGGCGTGGGGATACCGAACATCGACTTGAATATATATGACCAGTCGACGGGTGCCAAATTGGTTACTCCGAGCGACAAAACCGACGCCTTCGGAGCCTATAAGATCGTCATCCCCGTGGGTACGCTGAGAGTACGGTGGCGTCCGGTGGGAGGGGAGGCGCTGGTTGCGGTCGAACAACAGAATGTGATCGCCTCCGTTGACATGACCATTGACATCGTTATGTACTGGGGCCTTGTCCTCTCAGGACAGGTTACTAACGCGGCTATGGTGCCGTTGGCTAATGTCAATATGGATGTGGTCAATTCGACCACAGGCATCAAGTTGTTTACCCCGTCGGGCAATACCGACGCCTCCGGAAACTACTCAGTGGTGATTCCCGGGGGAACCTACGACGTTATTGCCAAGCCGATTCCGGCGACCTTTCTGGTCGCTAACCAGGTATCAAGCGTTGTGGTGATGAGTAACACGACCGTGAATCTTATCCTTCAAAGCGGCTTTTCGCTTTCCGGAACGATCAAGAACGCGAGCAATGCTGGCGTTCCAAACGTAAACATCGATGTGTATACGGCGACGACGGGGGTCAAATTGACAACCCCCGGCGACAACACCGATGCCACCGGTCTCTACATGGTGATTGTTCCTCCGGGTACCTACAATGTCCATTTCACTCCCTTGGTAGCTTCGCACCTTGCCTCTGCCGTCCAGAACAGCGTAGTGGTTTCAGGCAATACCATCCTCAACGCGACTGTTGCCAACGGGATCCTGATCTCCGCCTCAGTGAAGGACAACCTGAATGCTCCTGTTCCCAATGTCGATTTCGATGCAAAAATACCGGCGACAAACTTCTCTGTACCTCTTTCCGGTGACCTGACCGACGCCACCGGAGCATTTACAACTGTCGTCGCGCCCGGGGTGTATCATCTCGAACTCGAGCCGCCATGGGCCAGCCGGCTTGTGGCAGTGCGCGTCCCCAATCGCGGTATCTCCAACGATACAACTCTCATCGTTTCCATGCTGGCCGGGGTGATTGTATCAGGCACGGTCAAGGACCAGGCCGGAAAGCCCGTCATAGGTGTAGACGTTGACGCGATCAAGAGCGCAACGACTGACACGATCTTTACACCCGTCGACAAGACCGATCTGCTGGGGCATTACCAGATTCTGATACCGACCGGAAGCTATCGGATGGTATACAAACCAACGCTCGCCTCCGGTTTGCCCGAGGGATCGCTCAATGGGGTGATTGTCACTACAGATATGGTTGTCGATATTACTCTCAGCGGTACGCTTCCGAACTGCTGTGCGGGGAGGACTGGGAACGTAGACGGCGATGCTTCTGACATTGTGGACATCTCTGATATGTTCGCCATGATCGACTATCTAGGCGCCGGCGTACCGCTAAGTCCTTGCCTTGACGAGGACGACGCAAATCAAGATGGCACTATCGACATCTCTGATCTCTTCGCTCTCATAGATCACTTGACCGGGATGCTTCTGCTACCGTTTTGCCTCTGAGGATACCTTGATTGGACTCGATGGCCGCCTTTGCTCAATTGTGGGGGGCGGCCATTTTCTTTGCGACCGGCCGAGCGCGTTCCGACGACATTTGCACTGGGATTAGTAGCGATCGATGGCACCTAGTACGTCCGCGTTTCGTCAGACGCAAGAATCGGAGGCTTGCTGACAGTCGCTTTGGGAGGGGAAAAAGCCCTAACCTATACCGGGGGACAGATTTGAACTGTCGACATCCAGTTCCACAGACTGGCGCTCTAACCAACTGAGCTACCCCGGCATCAGTCGGCCTAACTTACTGAAATTCCAATTGATGTCGACTGCTTTGCGTCTGTTGTGCAAAGCCGGATCGCTACTGGCGGCGAAAACGCCACTCTTGATCAAACAATCCTGCTTAGCTGCCGCCCAGTCACGAGCAGCTGCAGCCTCCACAGGAATCCCCCTTCTTCTTGCCCACAGAAACGAGATAGCCACCCTTTCCGATATCGCGGGAGACAAAATCCAGATTAATGTCGCCATAATCGTCAAGAAACTCTCGCAATCCGGGATCGATGTAGGCCGTGACACCGTTCGAAACAAGCTTTTCCAAACCATCCACTGACTCATCCAGAGCCAAGCCCAGCGAGGGCCCGCTTCAGCCAGCTCCCTGGAAGTAGATCACAAGGTGCCCTTTAGCGTTGCCGGCATCAAATACCTTCTTCAGTTCTACGCTCGCGGTATCCGTAACTGTCAGCATGCCTTTCCTTTCTCGAATTCCATAGCAATATGATGCAAGAAACACGGAAACAGCGTGAAAAGTTGCTGTCGATTGAAGATTTATTTGCCGCTCCTCTGAGTCTTTGCTTTGGCCCATTCAACGTGGGAGTGGAGGGGATCAGAGACATCTCAAGGTTCTCCATGATCTTCCTGCATCTGATCGAGCTCTCGCCGCAGCTTTCCAGCTGATTTATTGGAAGGATCAAGCCGGAGCGCTTCTACGACCGATCTCCTGGAGTCGCCGAATCGATGTTGTTCGAAATACGCGAGCGCAATCAGGGCATGCGCCGGCGCGCTGAGAGGATTGACCTTCAGCGCTCTTTCGAGCCATGATGCGGCTGCCGCCAGTTCGCCGGTCCCAATGAGCATGGCGGCAAGATTGTAGTACGCATCGATAGTTTGTGGCTCCAGACTGATCGCCTTCGCGTACGCCTTTTTGGCATCGTCGAACAAGCGGATTTGTGTGTATACGATTCCGAGATTCACATATGGCGGAGCGAAGGTCGAATCGCTGGCGACAGCTTCCTTGAAGTACTCGGCGGCGCGGTCAAGCTCCCCCTGGTCGAGATAGACATTTCCAAACATGAAGTTGTTTTCGGCTGCAGTGCGCGCGGGATCAAGCCCAAGGCGATCGTAGTTGCAGAGGGGCACGAGGCCGCCAAGGGCAATACCCACTGCTATCAGGGTACGTTTGTCTCTGCGGCGGATCGCTTCAGAGACTCTCTGGACTCCGTACAAGGCGAAAAGTATCAGGAAGGGGATGATCGGCTGGCGGTACCGCGCGCAGACGAAGAACAGCAGAAACGACGCTATGTATGATGCGATGAAAAGATAGACCAGCAGGAATCTCCGCCACAGCCGCAGACCTAACGCCATCCCGATAAGGGCAAGCGGGGCCAGTATGCCATACGGAAACTTGATGGCATCGGCGAACATGAGCGGCCTTATGACAGGCGAGAATTGGCGGACAACATACATGTCTTCGTTGTTTGGAATCTCATACCCTGTGAAGAACAGTCGGAGCTTCTTGGCGGCCAGCCCAAAGAAGTGACCCTGATTGGCTCTTATTTCGTCCCAGCCCTGGTCGTACCAAAAGTCCGAAATCTCGGATCGCTTGAGCGGTCCCCCCATCCTCGTCTCCGCAACTGAGATTGCGTCACGGTAGCCTCCGTCCCACGTGTAATCCAGCCCGGGCACCGTCGCCGACCAGCCCGTAGCCAGACGATTGTTTCCGAGAAAGAAATTGAATCCTCCCTGCCAGGCGACCGGAACAAACTCGCCTGACACGACGAAGTTTCGTATCGTCACGGGCGCAATTGCCACTACCATACAACTTGCAAGAATCGCGTAGCGGGCCATGGCCCCCTTCAATCCAATTCGAGGCTTTACAATAATCCAGATCCAGATGAGAAGAGCGGGAACGACGACTGCGAAATTAGGTCGCGCCAGGGTCGCTACTCCCAGAATCATTCCAGAAAGCGCAAAGTCGGAAACGCGAAGGTCACGTTCAGTTCGGTACGATTGCAGGATAATCATACCGGCCATGAGTGTTTTCAAAGAAGTTATGAGGATTGTGACGTCATGATAGATGAACGTTGGGTAGAGCGCGGTTACGAGCGCAGCCGCTATGGCCGTAGGTCGCGTAAAGAGTCTTGTCCCCAAAAGATACACGATGAGAGGCAGAAGCGACCCCAGAGCGATTTGTACGAATCGCGCCCAGTACAGCGAATGGTGTGTCCATTGATACAGGAACGCAAAGAGATACGGGTAGAGCGGCGCACGGAAGTATGGCTCAGGTCCGTATCCGCTCGCCGAGTTGATTCGCTCCGCAAGTTCAAGATGATACTGCTCGTCCATGACAGGATGATCGAAAGTCGGCATGGCGGTCAACTGGTTCAGGTAGATTATCCTGATGACCGACGCAAGAAGCACGATGGCTGCTGGGATCAGCCATGACCGATATGATCTGACGAACGTGGAAGTCTGTGATCGTGACACAGCACAAGTATAGTCGCGATCGCGTTTTTTGCAAGCGGCACTCCATTCGTAGCTCGGACCAGAGCCATAATGTCCCGACTCATGGGGATTAGGGCACGCCGGACGTCAAGGGTCAGGTGCACGGAACTGGCGAAATGGCGCCGTATTCGGGCATTCACAATAAAATCTCACCAAAGGGCTTGACAAGCGGCGGCTCAGGCGTTATGCTCTAAAGCCGATATTTGGAAGCAGGTATGGGCTCGGTCACGGTGAGAGAAAAAAAGCGTGACCCGCCGAAAAATATCTCACAAAACACTTGACAGGAGATATAGCGAGCCTTATGCTTCGAGTCTGCCAAATAAATGAGACAGTGAAAGTTTCTGTTCTTTGACAACTAAATAGCCACGCTAGAGACATGGAAACATTAGTCGTGTTTTCGTGTCGCGGGTCCGCGATTCGAGAGAATCGTCGAGATCATTATTTTGTAAATCATGAACAAGGCGAACGTTCAAGTTCGTCTGGAATCATGTCTCAATGGATAGAACATATTGTAATATCTACGGAGAGTTTGATTCTGGCTCAGAACGAACGCTGGCGGCGTGCTTAATACATGCAAGTCGAACGAGAAAGTCTGACTTCGGTTGGGCGAGTAAAGTGGCGAACGGGTGAGGAACACGTGGATAATCTGCCCTTAAATCTGGGATAATCCTTCGAAAGGAGGCCTAATACCGGATGACACCGCGCGATGGCATCATTGTGCGTTCAAAGGCGGGGCAACCTGCCGTTTAGGGATGAGTCCGCGTTCCATTAGCTAGTTGGTGGGGTAAAAGCTCACCAAGGCTACGATGGATAGCCGGCCTGAGAGGGTGACCGGCCACACTGGGACTGAGATACGGCCCAGACTCCTACGGGAGGCAGCAGTAGGGAATATTGCGCAATGGACGAAAGTCTGACGCAGCAACGCCGCGTGGGTGATGAAGCATTTCGGTGTGTAAAACCCTGTCAGTGGGAAAGAAACGTACGGGTAGTAACTGACTCGTGCCTGACGGTACCCACAGAGGAAGTCCCGGCTAACTCCGTGCCAGCAGCCGCGGTAATACGGGGGGGACAAGCGTTGTTCGGATTTACTGGGCGTAAAGGGCGCGTAGGCGGACCGTCAAGTCGGATGTGAAAACTGGCAGCTTAACTGCCAGCCTGCATTTGATACTGTCGGCCTTGAGTACAGGAGAGGAGAGTGGAATTCCAGGTGTAGCGGTGAAATGCGTAGATATCTGGAAGAACACCAGTAGCGAAGGCGGCTCTCTGGACTGATACTGACGCTCAAGCGCGAAGGCTTGGGGAGCAAACAGGATTAGATACCCTGGTAGTCCAAGCGGTAAACTATGGGTACTAGGTGTCGGGGGTATCGACCCCCTCGGTGCCGAAGCTAACGCATTAAGTACCCCGCCTGGGGAGTACGATCGCAAGATTGAAACTCAAAGAAATTGACGGGGGCCCGCACAAGCGGTGGAGTATGTGGTTCAATTCGAAGCAACACGCAGAACCTTACCTGGGCTTGACATGTACAGGACAACCGGTGAAAGTCGGTCTCCTCTTCGGAGGTCTGTGCACAGGTGCTGCATGGCTGTCGTCAGCTCGTGCCGTGAGGTGTTGGGTTAAGTCCCGCAACGAGCGCAACCC
>CXWL01002057.1_pt1 | contig 17464 bp, 12 predicted proteins | sample 590931 | NCBI WGS metagenome assembly CXWL01 (sample SAMEA3498368, study PRJEB10139) | groundwater metagenome | biome: water well; material: biofilm material | place: Germany | collected 2015-04-27 | reverse complement strand
TCAGGAGTGATTGCAATTTAGGTAGCTCGCTGCCAAAAAATGGGGTTTTCGGGCTGACACTAAATAGTCAGTCAGATGTCTGGTTCCCATATCAGAAAGTTGGCATGTCAAAAGGGCCAAGGCGATCTTGGCACCGCTTGTTACAATGTTGATGCCGATTGAAAATTGACCAGGTCTTATTTTTCAGCATGAGCGCGTATGGAATCGCTGCTATGTGTAACGACCTGATAACCTCAAGAACAGAGGGTGCTTTCACTATTGGAAGGATAAAAAATATCAAATTTGATTAATTTCTTATGCTAACTCAGTCATCTAAATTCTGGTTAGCTGCATTTTGTGCAGGAATGGCTGCAGGGGTATTCTCGACCATTGCTCAGATACTGCTCTGGTGGTCATTCTGGGATGTGCTGCCTTCGATTTTGTATCGGGATGCACGTTTTGCTGCAGCGATCATATTGGGGCAGGTGGTTTTACCACCGCCAGCAACACTAGATTGGCAAGTTATGTTCATTGCGACATGGATCCACTTTGGTCTTTCAATCATCTACGCTATAGTACTTTCCTCTCTGATTCATCGTCTTAGCATAAAAAAATCGCTGATCGCTGGTGGTTTATATGGTTTGGGACTATTCACCATTAACATGTACGGTTTTGTCATCATTTTCCCATGGTTTATTGAAACGCGGGATTGGATTACGGTGGCTGCTCATGTAGTGTTCGGTGTTTCTGCCTCAGGTGTGTATAAAGTTTTATCTAAGCGGTAGTGCAATAACGCTATTTATTGTTGGCTTGAGCTGTATATGTGAGCCAATTTCTACTCATCTAAATTTAGCTTGAGTTCAACAGTGGGTGCGACAGTAATCGTTGAGTTATAAAATTAATCAGAATTTTTGTTGTTGATTGATGTTTTTAGAGGGATAAACCAGAAACAATTGATTTGTGTTGACATAGTGCTGTTCAAGTATATTCACCAATTGATCGACTAGAACCTAGCATCGAATATAACATGTTGTTAAAAAAACAATTTATGTAATTTTGATATTGAATTCAGATTTGTACTGAGTTGGCTTCTCGATCAAGGCTCGAACCTTAGGCCCGTAGATTAGCATGTGTTATGACTAACTGTATTTATCAGCATTAATACCGCTGTTGCTCGCCAATACTTGTTAAGTAAAACAGGTTTACAAAATTCGAGATACTTCGTCTGTGTTAAATTTAACGCTCCTTCTCTTTTAATCGATTAGAGCGTTAACTAGCCATGAGCTCTCTAAGCACATAAGGCAAAATGCCTCCGTGTCGGTAATAATCAACTTCAATAGCCGTATCAATGCGACATAGCAGCTGAGCAGATTCGCTCGTGCCATCTTTCCTGCGAATGACCAGAGTGACATCTTTTTGTGGTTGGATATTATTCAGACCTAGAATATCAAATTGTTCATTTCCTTTAATACCCAATGAAGTCACGGTATCGTTGCCCTTAAATTGTAGCGGTAGAACACCCATACCAATTAAGTTGCTGCGGTGTATACGTTCAAAGCTGGTTGCAATGACCGCCTTGACACCCAATAATTGGGTTCCTTTGGCTGCCCAGTCACGACTCGAACCTGTGCCATATTCTTTGCCGCCAAAAATAAGCGTGGGAATACCTTGTGATTGATATTTCATGGCGGCATCATAAATACTCATAGGCACCAAATGACTCTCCGCACTATTTTGATAGACAGTGATGCCCCCTTCACTGCCTGGGATCATTAGATTTTTAATACGAACATTGGCAAATGTACCGCGCATCATAACTTCATGATTACCCCGGCGAGCCCCATAGCTATTAAAATCAGCTTTTTCAACATTGTTATCCAACAGATATTTACCAGCGGGTGAAGTTTCTTTGATAGAACCGGCAGGACTGATGTGATCCGTCGTAACCGAATCCCCAAAAATACCCAATGCATAGGCATTCTTAATGCTATCTGCATCGGTGGAGGCCTTCGGTTGCAGTGAAAAATTCTGAAAAAAAGGAGGTTCTGCAATATAAGTTGATTGTGGCCAATTGTAAGTTTGACCGGTTACTGATGTCACCTTATTCCACAGACCATGGTCTTTAGTAAGATTGCTATAGAGTCGTCGGAAAGTATCTGCATTAGTGGCGAATTTCAACAGCGCATGAATTTCTGCACTACTTGGCCAGATATCTTTAAGGCATATGGGTTGATTATCTTTACCGATCCCCAAAGGCTCAGTAGTAAGATCTTTCAAAATAGTACCCGCAATTGCATAGGCCACCACTAGAGGGGGGGAAGCTAAAAAATTGGCCCGAATATTTGAGTGAATCCTGGCTTCGAAATTACGATTTCCTGATAATACAGCCGCACAAACCAAATCATTCTTAACTACAGATTCTTCAATGAGCTCAGCCAATGGACCTGCATTGCCTATACACGTGGTACAACCATAACCCACCAGATTAAAGCCAAGTTGCTCGAGATAAGGCAGCAGTCCCGTGACTTTCAGATAATCTGTCACTACACGTGAGCCAGGTGCCAAAGAAGTTTTGATATGATTTCTGACTGACAATCCTTTTTCAACTGCATTCTTAGCCAATAACCCTGCTGCAATTAGAACACTTGGATTGGATGTATTAGTGCAAGAAGTAATAGCGGCAATCAATATATCGCCATGACCTAATTCAATTAAAGAGCCATTCAATTCATCTGCAGAAGAATCTATTACGTCAGGAGTCGGGCGGTTACTGGTCATTTCAGTGATGTTGCGGGAGACCATCCGTCGTTCTGTTGACGCAACCTTTTGCGTTGGATGATTATTGTCTATTGTAGTTGCATTGCGTGAACTATACGGTGACAGTCGATTTTCATCTAGGTTATAAGAATCGATATGAGTGCAAACATCAGGAGCTTGAGTTCGAGTATTACGTGTAAGATAGCGCTGATTAATATCGTCACTTTGTTTACCGTAGCCACTGTCTGTAACAGGCTTATTAAAAAGCTCGGTGAATTTTGCTTTAATAGAAGTAAGATCGATACGATCTTGTGGACGTTTGGGTCCTGCCAGTGAGGGTGAAACTGAGCTGAGATCAAGCTCTAACTCCTGGGTATAATCAATATCTCCTTTTTTGGGGATACCATACATTTCCTGCGCTTGGAAATAAGCTTGAAATGTAGCGATTTCTTCATGATTGCGCCCTGTCCCTTTAAAGTATTCAATAGTGACATCATCCACAGGAAAGAATCCCATGGTTGCTCCATATTCTGGAGCCATGTTCGCAATGGTGGCGCGATCAGGTAACGTCAATGACGCCGTTCCTTCTCCAAAGAATTCAACAAATTTACCCACCACGTTTGCTTTACGCAGCATCTCGGTAATCGTTAAAACCAGATCAGTGGCGGTAACGCCTTCACGTAACTTACCTGTTAAATTAACACCCACTACATCAGGAGTAAGAAAAAAAACGGGCTGCCCCAGCATAGCCGCTTCAGCTTCAATGCCCCCGACTCCCCAACCTACGACTCCTATGCCGTTAATCATCGTAGTATGTGAATCGGTACCCACTAAAGTATCGGGAAAAATAACTCCATTTTTTTGGTGCACACCGCGCGCAAGATATTCAAGGTTGACCTGATGCACAATGCCAATTCCAGGTGGTATCACTTTAAATGTATCAAAAGCCTGCATTCCCCATTTTATAAACTGATAACGCTCATTATTTCGAGAAAACTCAATTTCCATATTGCGAGTTAGCGCCTCTTTGTTTCCATAATGATCAACCTGAATTGAATGATCAACAACCAGATCTACAGGTACCAATGGTTCTATTAGTTTTGGATTTTTGCCTAATTTTGTTGCTGCACTGCGCATCGCAGCCAAATCTACTAAAAGTGGAACACCTGTAAAATCTTGTAAAACAATACGTGAAACGACAAATGGAATTTCATTTACTCTTGCGGCATTGGGCTCCCAATTGGCCAATTGTTGAATATGCGCTTCGGTTATCTTCTTATCATCATAATTGCGTAATACAGATTCCAATATGATTCGAATCGAAATAGGTAAACGGGAAATTTTTCCAAGACCATTTTTTTCCAAGGCCGGAAGTGAATAATATTTTGCATTACCTCCATGAGCAATAGAAATTTCATTCAAACTATTGAATAGATTGTGATTCATGGTAATGCCCCTGCAGAGTAACGCGAGTTAATAGATTGCTTTGTTGATAATATATATTTCTGAACAAACAATGTCACGCTCAGGTTTTGTGAATGAGCAATGAAAAATTATTCCGTAATTAAAGCGAATAATTACGAGGAATTTGGATAGGAAAATAATCAAAGGGGGTGACTGATGAGAGGATTTGCTGATTTGTAACCCTCTAAATATACTCTGGTAAATCCAAATGATAGTTGAGTAAATAAAAAACATGCTCCACTTTTGTGCACACTATGGATTAGTAGCAATCGACGAAAATAGCTTTTCTTGTCCATTGCAGCTGGCATGACGGTTGCAAGGTTGCTGACCCAACATACCAGAAAGCAGGCGAAACGGATACACGATTGGTGAAATCATGTTAGCCCCAAGTTTCTGCATACCGGTTCTTCCAAATTAGTCAATTCAAACGCAGTTGTATGCCTAACTCACAATTGGTAATAGGCCTTCAGTGCTTCGTTTTCATGCGCAAGGGATTCTCGAAGAATATCGCCAACAGGAATCGAACAGATCGAACTGTTATCATGCTGATGCATCTCAAGTAAAGGACCGATGGCAAGCGAAGGATGCCCTTCTAGCGGGGTAACAAGCTCTCCCGCTTTGCGAGCATGCAACAATCCTTCCGCAGCTTGTTTGTTTAGCCACTCCACAATGGGGATGCGGTTATAGCCATATACCATCAAGGCGTAGTGTGTATAACGCACAACACCAGCAAGTTCGAGTTCCATGATCTGATTCAGTAATGCCACTGCTTTATCTTTATCCAGGTTCATGTGTTTCTCCTTATTGCTGCGTTGATAAGCTACGGTGAAACCGTTTTCTCAGATTTACAATTTATCCGCGTGATGACTGAGATAATCTGCGACCCCTTCAGGACTCGCTTTCATGCCCGGTTTTCCGCTCTTCCAACCTGCTGGGCAAAGTTCACCGCGTTCTTCGAAAAATTGTAGCGCATCCACCATCCGCAACATCTCGTCGACATCGCGTCCGAGTGGCAGATCGTTGACAACCTGATGACGCACGACACCTTTTCTGTCGATCAAGAAAGAGCCGCGTAACGCAACATGATTCGGATGGCTCACCCCATAAGCATTCATCACTTCACCGCCAAGATCTGATACCAGCGTAATATCAATTGGACCGATACCACCCTGGGTTATAGGTGTATTACGCCAAGCATAATGCGTAAAATGGGAATCTACCGATACGCCGATGACCTCCACGTTACGCTTTTGAAAATCTTTGGCGCGGTGAGAGTGAGCAATGATTTCCGATGGGCAGACGAAAGTGAAATCCAAGGGATAAAAAAACAATACTGCATATTTGTCACGGATATGTGCATGAAAATTGAAATTTTCATCAAAACTACCATTAGGTAAAACAGCAGGCTTAGTAAAATCTGGAGCGATGTGAGTGACGAGGGTAGACATTATTTATCCTTTATGATTATGTTAAGGAGTCTTTGAACATATAGTAAATCCAATTACATAATTAACGGGTATGAAGATAATCTGATGAAAGTAATATTCTTCCTCCTTTTTCTTAAAATGGTGCTTATCATCAAAACCGTGTAACAATGTAGCCTAAAAACTATGACAAGGTTTTTGCATAAAAGATCTGAAATAATAGAAATGATGAATAATCAAATTGTAGAATACAATGCGGCGTTACGAAATAAACCTGCGTTAGAAATAGTGCGTTGGGGCATTGCACAGGCAAGCGGCCGTGCAATAGTGTCAACTAATTTCCGTCCTTTTGAAGCAGCTATTCTTCATCTCTGCACTCAGGTGCAACCGGATATTCCAGTGCTCTGGGTAGATCACGGTTACAACCGACCGGCTACATACCGATATGCCGAGAAACTCCGTGATATGCTCCATCTCAACCTCAAGATTTATTTACCTAAGCTAACTGCTGCCCATCGTGATGCTATTTATGGCCCCATTCCAAGTATCGACGATGAAGCTGAACTGGAGAAGTTCAGCGAGATGATGAAACTAGAGCCTTTTCAACGTGGCATGAAGGAGTTTGCTCCTACAGTCTGGTTCACTGCATTACGCAAAGTACAAAATCCATATCGTTCCAGATTGGATATCCTCTCCAAGGATAAGACTTATGACACAATCAAAATCAGTCCTGTTTTCTACTGGACGGATGCCGACATGGAGACTTATCTCAAGCAACATAACCTGCCCAATGAATGGGATTACTTCGATCCAGCAAAAGCGGACGAAAAACGCGAATGCGGGCTACACGTAAAATGAGGAAGTGAAATGCTATATTCGGTTCTGTAAATGGCGATTGGACTAGATAAAAGAAGACCTTATGTAGCCTCACAGTTGACTGGTCGCAGGTTGCAGTGCAGCCTGCAGCCTGTGTATCCAATGCAAATAAAAGAGAGTAGTATTTATAAAGGCGATGTTAAAACATCGTCTTGAAAATTTTCTTCCAATGTTAGTATCGTATAGATCGGTCTTGTTTTTGCATTTGCTCTTATAAATATGTGATGAGAAATATAATTTGATGTACTTATCATCGCTTAATTTAAATTTTTTACTGGAGTTATAAAATGAACATGAAAACTATTACGTTATTTACAAGCATCTTAATCATGGCTCTATTTTCGATTAGTGCATTAGCAGAATCAAGTCATTTGGATCAAGCAATCCAGCATGCTGAATCTGCGGCTAAATCAGCTGATGGAAAAACTGTTGCCCATCATGCAAGGATGGCGAAAAACCATGCGAATGCCGCAAAAAGCCAAAAAGATCGTCTTATTAACCGCAAACACCTGGATGAAGGCATTAAGTGCTTAGATGATGCTGCTAAAGAAGGTGAGGATGGAAATACTGATGCAGCTAAGCAAGCTGCGACAGATGCTGTAAAACATTTTAAGCAGGCTACAAAATAACTCAATTAGCTTCGGCATTATAAAAGACAGTGGATAATCCCCACTGTCTTTTATAATCCGATTAACTTATTTTTTTACGCCCAAGAACTGCGCCGCAGATCGGCGCGAAGGGCATGACCCCAAAAAGGGGCATGTTGTCCGATCCCTAACAAAGTTTATTTCCCTCTTTTGTAAACAAAAGAACTGACTCTCAATTACCATTTGGTCTGTGCTGCATTCGCCTCTCTATTAGCGAAATGGAAAGAGTATTCAGATAGATATTTATATTTCTCAAGGCGTTTCAAGATAACAACACGATATTTCGAGCGAATGTTCATCCAAAAGAATATTATTAGCATTGTTGTAAATAATAGAGATATAGTACTGAGTAATACTCCTCGAAGAGAACAAATAAATGTAGTGATCTCTTCCAATGAAGGAATGACTGGATTCCAGTTCATAGGCAAAGGCATAAAACTGAGTGGATATATAACGCCAACAAAGAACAATACAAGCATGAGAATTAGTGAAATAGTTATGACTTTCGATGATTCGGGATTTTGCACAACGATTGCATGAAAGTTTGAGACTAAGCGTGCATGATGTTTTGCTTCAACATATAAATTGTCTATTCTTTCTCGTTTATTTTTCAACTCCTCATATGGAGATTGGAGAATATTCGAATTTCTTTTGAGACAGCCAAATTCACTAGGATCATCTCCATCAACACCGCGCTCATGTAGAAACTCCTCTCCTTTTGCTTGTTTTTCTATTTCTAATTGTCTCTTTAGTTTTATCTCATTAATCTTTGTATTAATCAATTGGATAGCATGAGATTTTGCTATATAGGGTGAAAAATTGAGGTGATCATATAGAGCTTCGGGACTTCGATTGTCATTTTCTTCTAACAATTTATTTAATTCAATATCGATGTTGTATCTGTGATAAGACCCGAATGGGAGATGTTTGGAAGCATCTGCAATCTTTTGACCTGTCGCGATTAGATCTAGTATTTGTATGTTTCTTTCAGCAAAAGTGGATTGATTAGTTAGTATCTTTGTGACAATAAACGCAGCAAAGATTCCGACGATTGCGGCAGTAGATTGCGCTAAAGAAGTAAAAAACCAGTTCCAATCTGTAGTCATGGTCATTTAATTAGTAGAGTAGAATTAACTAATTCTCTTAAATAATTTTCTTGACTATACACCATACCTTTTATATAGGTTTGTATTTCGTTTTGCCTGTCGCTAAATCCTGTTTGTCCTGCAAATATGTTCTCAAAGCTAAATAATCTTTACTGGCACATTCGGTACATTTTTCCGTCATTGATACCAGCAGAATTTACACAGCGATACTATGCAAATCTACTCGCTGCTTAAACCGTTGGACTCTATTTTTGACAGCACACCTCAAAGTTTAGTGCGATGATGAAATTAGAGCCTTTTCGATGTGGCATGAAGGAACTTTCGCCATCTGTCTGGATCACACCATTACGCAAAGTACAGAATTCGGAGCGCGCCAAACTGGATATTTCCGCCGAGGATAAATTTATGACACCATCAAAATCAACCCTGTATTCTACTGGATAGATGATGGCATGGAGGCCCATCTCAATCAGCATAATAGCTTGCCGAATGAATGGGATTACTTCGATCCAGCAAAAGCGGACGAAAAACGCGAATGTGGAATACACATAAACTGAGCAAATATGATATCGGGACCGGTATTCGTATTCAAATTAAACTCATGATGGTATAAAGGCATTAATGTTTCTGTCATGAAATAAAATTGGACAAATAAAGCAAAGTTGATTTTAATTTTGAAGGGAGTCTGAAATGGTTGAGCAAAAAAAGCTGTTTGAACCTGATAAAGTCACTTGCGAAGTATGCTTTAAAGAAATACCTATATCCGAGGCAAAAAATGTAAAGGCTACTGATTATATTATGTATTATTGCGGTCTTGATTGTTATGATAAATGGAGGAAGCAAGAAGAGGAACCTAAATAAAAACTGCTGTCCTTGGAATTCTGATTGATCGCTTGTTTGATATTTAACAGTATTATTCCAATAAACTTTATCATGATTAATATTGGGAAAAGTAGCTGTCACCAACGCCAGGATAACGGTACATTTTATGCCGTTAAGAGACAGGTTCTATATAGTAAAACAGTCACGATAACTGCATGTGGCTCACCAAACCGGATAAATTTGGTAACTGGCTTACCATATTCTTATTTGATGTAAGTCATTTTTACAAATCAATCAAGGTATTTTCTATAGGGTTGTTTTTTTAAGTTAGATGGTTTTATGCTCTTTCCTTTGTTGATTGATCAATTTCTCAAATCCTTCTGCAGAGATGGGATGAGAATAAAAATAACCTTGCACATAGTCACAACCAAGTTCAATTAACAAATCCTGTTGTTCCTGCGTTTCTACACCTTCGGCAATAGTCTTGATATCCAGTTTGTGAGCCATTGCAATAATTGCTTCAACCAATGCGTGATCAGTTATATTGTTGGTCAAATTACTTATGAAAGAACGATCAATCTTGAGATAGTCGATATCAAATGCCTTGAGGTAAGATAACGAGGAGAAGCCAGTACCAAAATCATCGATAGAAACCTCAATCCCGTTATTGCGAAATTCCAGTAAACAATCTTTGACATCAAGAGTGTCTTTTAACAGCAAACCTTCGGTAATTTCCACATTAATGCAGTTCCCAGGCAATCCCAATCCAGTCAGTTTCTCAGACCATAGTTGTTTGTTGACATGTTTAAACTGAACTGGAGACTTATTTACACTGACTTGAATCGTATCGCCAGATTGTTTACGCCACTGCTGAATATGGGTGATAACTTGATCAAATACCCACTCGCCAATTTCTTGGATTATGCCACTTTCTTCTGCTAGCGGAATAAAAGTGGCAGGACTGATCATGCCAAGTTGTGGATGTTTCCAGCGCAGTAAGGCTTCTGCTTTAACGATGTGTCGATTAGTTAAATCCAGAATAGGTTGATAGTAGACATGAAGCTCATTGCGTGCCAGTGCTCCCCTAAGATCACGGATAAGTGTCATTTTTTCATTTGCTTTCTGCTGCATAGCAGGCGTAAAGTAACAAAAACGTCCGCGCCCTTGCTGTTTTGCAGCGTACATTGCCTGATCCGCGTGTTTCATTAAGCTTTCCATGTCCGTACCATCTTCCGGATAAACAGCAATACCGATACTGGTAGAGATATGATAAGCAGCTTGATTTTGATTAAATTGAAACGATTTGCCCAGTTCTTGAATAATATGTTGAGCAGCCATCTCAATGCGTAGTTTGTTGGTGAATTCCGGTAAAATAACGATAAACTCATCTCCCCCTAGCCGTGCTACGGTATCGATTTCACGCATGCATGACTTGATACGATTCGCAACTTCTTTAAGCAACTCATCCCCCGTAGCATGCCCGAGAGTATCATTGATATCCTTGAAATGATCCAGATCAAGGAGAAACAATGACAGTGGTAATCCACTACGGTGAGACTTTTTGATTTCCTGAGCTAGTCGATCCTTGAATAAATTGCGATTGGGTAAACCAGTGAGCTGATCGTAATTAGCTTGAGTCAAGATTAGTTCATCTTTTTGTTTTTTCTCAGTGATATCTGAGAACTGTGCGACATGGCAATAGATGTCATCACTAGGATAACGAATAACGCTGATGTTTAACCATCGTGCATAAATCGTGCCATTCTTATGGCGTTCCCATATTTCACCTTGCCAATGATCTGTTTTCTTAATTGATTGCCACATTTCATAGTAAAAGGTTTTGTCATGTCGCCCAGAGTTAAAAATATTTGGACTCTTCCCCGCTACATCTGCAAACTCGTAGCCTGTCATGCGGGTAAATGCCGGGTTAATTTGTCTAATAATGTTATTTTCATCCGTTACCATGATAGCCTCGCTGCTTGATTGATAAATCGCGCTAGCTAACAACATGAAGTCATCTGATTCCATGTGGTTGGTAATATCCAAGTTCGTGCCTACCATGTGCAAGGGCTTCCCTGAAGTATCGCGTATTACGGTGGCTATGACATGGAGACTGCGGATAGTTTCATCTGGCCAGCAAACACGGAATACTGTATCGAGTTTTTTTTCGCCACGTAACGCCATTTGGATTTCTGTCTCGGCCCGTTGCAAGTCTTTTGGATAGACACTTGTACTCCAATCCTTGTAGACACCACTGAAGTTATCTTTCGACATGCCATACAGAGTAAACATCTGATCATCCCAAACCAATTTATCTTGGACTATGTCCCAATGCCAGATACCTGCACCGCTAGCATGTCTGGCTAGTGTCAGATGTTTGATGATTTGATTAAGCGTATCCTCTGTTTGTTTGAATTGGGTGATATCTGTGGAAATCCCGCGCAAGCCAATGATCTGGCCTTGATCATTGCGTATAGGTTGCTTGACTGACTGGTAAATTCGCGTCTCGCCAGTTGATTTGATAATAATCTTTTCTTCTTGCCTTATTGTTTCTCCAAACTCGATCACGCGACAGTCATTGCGCTTTAATTCATTTGAAGTTTCCAAATCAAAGAAGTAGCTGTCATTCCGGCCAATAATATTGTCAAGTGAGGTGCCGAAAAGATCTTGAGCGCTCTCATTTATATATGTGTAACACCCCATCCTGTCCTTCATGTAAATGAAGAAACCAATTTGATTCAGAAACGTTTGTAGCTCAACTATCGTGTCTTTCATTGAGATTGCTGTGGCACTTACCGCAGAATTTTGTTGGGATTCAGCCGAGGGTGTTGATATTCTTTCAGTAGAAGTAATTTTTATTATATCTTCTGATGACATAGCTTATATTAATTTACCTTCATAGCTAATACGCTGCACAAAAAAATATTAATTGCGATGCTGTATATAGTACATTGCAGCATTTGTATTTTGTCAAGAACACATAATGCTATCTTACCCCGTTCAAATAACATACATGGACGTATATGGACTCCTCAGCTTTGTGTGATATTTTTTGATATAGCTTGGCTGAGGGCACTTGCACTCATATAACCGTCCTGTAGTGCGATTAGTTTAATTATATACCTTGATGGAAATTCGTCGTTGAGGTTGCATCGCTCACGCGTGGTCAAAAGCCACTGTCCATGTCTCATTCCTCGACTGCAGATGTGTCTGCTTTGCCATCACTCCAAATCACACCGCAAATCAAAGAAATCAATTATGTCCGTGGTATTACCGTTATTTCTCCATAGCGGCTTGGTGCTGCACTCTCAATAATGTTTAAGCGCCAAGCTGCTGTGGGTAACTCGGTTCATAGGCACAGTCTTTGGTAAGCACCGCTCAGATACGTCGTGCCGTCCGGTGTGTCATTGCCGCCACCTTATTGAGAGCTTTTCGCCGCAGCATTGCTGCTGTTAATCAGCATACAAAAGTTACTATTCTCAGCGTCTATTCTTTTCAGTCTACAAATAAATCACTATTAATAAACAATGTTACAGAAATTTTACCTGTTTATATTTGGTGCTGTTTACTGGCAAATTTTAAACGCTATTTAACAGCCATGATGGACGATAGATCTCGATGACGCCACCTCGCCTAGAATGAATGATTAAAGGATGGCGGAAGGGATGGGCAGTGTAGGCTTCCTTAGAAGTGTGATTGCGGGAAAAGAGTGAATGCCTTGGATCGGGAAGATCGATGAAGTTTTGTGAATGAATCAAGCAGGTGCTTAGCCAGAAAACAGGCAACAATGCGATTAGATCTGAGTCAGTACTTATGGGTAACAACTAAACATCACTTTTGTGCTGATCAACAACTCAGTAGAATGAAAGTCTTATTTTTTACTCATTGCATATCGTTATGTCTAAAAGCACCAATAATTCCGAACAATTATTGCCATTATCCCAAGAGGAGATGGACGAACTCGATGATTTCCTGATGTCGAATATCACCTCAGATGAAACGATGGCACTTGATACGTTGGATGGTTATCTGACCGCCATTGTATCCGGACCGGTCATGTTAAAACTCAATGACTGGCTACCCGGAGTATGGGGCCCAACTGAGAAAGATAAACCTGCATTCAGAACCATGGCGCAGGCCAAGCACATCATCGATTTGATCCTCCGGCATATGAACGGCATTATCGAGAATCTTCAGGATGATCCAGATACTTTCGAACCAGTATTTGATATCAGGATTTATAAAAAGCGAGAATACGTTGATGGCGAAATGTGGGCTTATGGATATATGTGCGGTATTGAGTTATGTCGTAAACAGTGGCAATCATTTTTTGATAATCCGAATGGGTTGATAGTGTTACGTCCTATCCATCTACTTGGTTCTGATGATGTCACACCAGAGGAAGAATCGCTGACTGAAACTCCTGAGCAACGCGAAGAACTATCCAAGCAAATACCTGCCAGCGTGGCCTGGATTTACAGTTACTGGTTACCATATCGGCAAGCTGTTTTTGAACGCACGGTCGCCACTACAATTCAGCGAGATCAGCTAAAGATTGGGCGCAATGACCCATGTTCATGTGGAAGCGGATTGAAATTTAAGAAGTGCTGCGGGATTGCGGCATCATTGCATTAGTTGACTCTGAATGAATTGTTTTGTGTTTGGAAGCTCACTGTCATGTCAGGATAGAAACCTCTGCCATGGAATTGTCTGTCTCTTGATGATTCCATGGCCTCCACCAAACAAAGCTAACCTAAACTGATTTATTTCTTTTTTGCAGGCTGTTTAGGCTTTACTGATTTAGCTACAGTGGTTTTCTTTACAGCTGCTGCAGCATCAGACAGCGTCTTACCTGGTTTGAATTTAACGACCTTCTTGGCAGGAATTGTCATGGTTTTGCCGGTTGCTGGATTGCGGCCTTCACGACCCGCACGTTCTGTCACTGAGAAAGTACCGAACCCCACTAATTGAACATCGTTGCCACTTGCCATGCTTTCTTGAATAACATCAAGCAACCCGTTCAGCATGGTAGTTGTTTGGGCCTTTGTGGTATTTGAGCGGTTAGCAATGGCTTCAATCAGTTCAGTTTTGTTCATTTTGAGATGTTCCATTAAGGAGTTTAAGAAGTGGTTGGCAGTCTAGCAGGATATAATTCGATAAATCAATAACTTTCAAGAATTATTTGTAGCAGTCCGGTCCTAACATGGGAAGTCGATACTTTGAAAACGAAAACTTTGCTCAGAGATCATGCCAAAGGCCACGGACCAAATAAATTAGTGTCTATGAGATATGGAAGCGGCTGTCCTTCCAATGAGTTACTAATGGTTTCTCTTAGTTAAAAATCAGAGTTTCCCCAATATACGTTCTACGTTGTGATCGTTAAGATGGCATCATCTGAACATTTCTCCAAGGGGGCTTATCATGAGCACACTGAAAGTAACCGCAATCATTTCATTATTAGCATTTTATTTTGTTACAACCTCAGCATTTGCTGAAGCACCGTCAGCTCCTGACAGTATTAGTCCGAACGATCATGCTGCATTAGCGAATTACTATGAAGATTTGGCTAAGGAGGTTTCCACAAAATTGGAAACCAATCAGCAAAAACTGAACGATTATGAAGTGCGGCCATATTACTATGGTAGACAAGGACAGGATCTTACGTCACATCTGCAAGCCAATATTCGTGAATATGAAAAGGAATTAGCCGAAGATTTGAAAGAAGCAACATTACATAGAAAAATAGCAGAAATGGAACAAAGTAGGCAATTTAATAATGCAAAAGCTAATTTAGGTGAAGCAGTAACACAATAATCCCGCAGGTTACATACCTATTGATATTGTTTTTGTAGTAGCTCAGGGGCGATCGGACAGTTATCCTATTTGACGAAGTAACTGTCCAGATCAAATCTGGATACTACAAGCACTTTCTTCAATTTCGCCCAACGATCATGAATCCAGTTTAGATAGCATCTCTTCTGTAACCACATACACTCTCCGCTTACCATCTCTTTCAACCAGTCAAGCCTGTATAGTCATCTCCAGTGCCAGAGTTATCCAGTGGGGTTTACATGACATTTTTCCATAAAGCTTTCGGCAGGAATCTTAACCGGTCTGGAATGCCGCGGTTTCCATTTGCCCGACTTGATGCTAATCGCATCAGTTTATGGGCATCAGACTGGTACATTATTCCGCGATAATCGCAAAAATACGTGTGCTTCAGTGGTGTATTTTCACTCCGATATTTATACCATTGAACCGCACGGTGATAATACAGATAGTGGCAGAAAACCTGGGCGTAAGCTCAAGCTTACTATGCTAGACTGCATGCACATCACCGATAATCCGTATAAAAGTTTGCCGGAAGCGGAGACAACAGTAGTGAATGAGGTCAATTAGGATTAATAATTCTCATCCTAAGCGGTAGTCAATTTCTGTGAATCCCCATTAAAGTGAGTCTTGAAACTGTTGCCATGAACCCCCTCGCTATTGAACGGAACATCGCAGTAGGCTGCGTGTTTCATCTGGTCAGTTGGTACAAAGATCTCGCTGGACTGGAGTAAAACATGCTTGCTTCAATTGTGCGCGCTATGCTTAAACAACGCTTGCTGGTGGTGGTGGTGTCACTTGCTCTGTGCGTCGGAGGATTTTTCTCTGCGAAGAAGCTGACAGTTGATGCGTTCCCCGATGTGACCAATATCCAAGTGCAGATTGCTACCGAAGCAGTTGGTCGTAATCCTGAAGAAATTGAACGACTGATCACGATACCGGTGGAAATTGCCATGACTGGTCTGCCAGGTCTAGAAGAGATGCGCTCCATGAACAAAACTGGTTTGTCGCTTATCACTCTGGTGTTTACCGACAATACTGATGTTTTCTTTGCTCGCCAAATGGTGATGGAGCGGCTGATCGATGTAGCGCCAAAAATGCCATCCGGTATTACACCAATGCTCGGTCCCGTATCAACCGGTCTGGGGGAGGTCTATCAGTATACGCTCGACCATCCCAACGATGGTCAGCATGCGCTTACGATTGAGGAATTGACTGAGCGACGCACGATTCAGGATTGGGTGTTGCGGCCAATGCTGCGCTCGATCCGGGGCGTGGCGGAAGTCAACTCCATCGGCGGCTATGTCAAGCAATATCACGTGCTGATCGACCCCAACCTGCTGCGCCATTATGATCTGTCCCTATCGCAAGTTGATCGAGCCATCGCCAGTAATAACGCTAACGCCAGCGGAAACATCCTGGCACTGCATGCGGAGCAGTACCTAATCGATGGCATCGGTCTGATCAAAACATTGGAAGACATCCGCAATATCGTGCTTAGAGAAATTGATGGCGTACCAATATATGTGCGCGATGTAGCTCAGGTGAAATTTGGCACCGAAGTACGCCAGGGGGCCAGCATTAAAGATGGCTACACTGAATCTGTAACTGGGATTGTGATGATGTTGCGTGGTGGAAACGCCAAGGAAATAGTTGGGCGGGTTAAGGAAAAGGTTGTCGAGATTAACGTACGTGGCCTCCTGCCAGGTGGGCTCCAGATTGTGCCATTTTACGATCGGACCGACATGGTGGATGCCGCTCTGGCGGCAGTGAATAGTACATTGATCGAGGCTATGATATTCGTGATCGCAGTATTATTTGTCTTCCTCGGAAACTTGCGCACCAGTCTGGTGGTGTGTTCGACACTGATCGTCACACCATTGGTTACTTTTATGGTGATGAATCATCAGGGCATACCAGCCAATCTGATGTCACTGGGAGGATTAACAATAGCCATTGGCATGATGGTGGATCCCACGGTGGTGGTAGTGGAAAATATCTTTCAACGTCTGGGCCAGGCTCGCAGCAAGGGCGAATCAAGGCTCGATATTATTGTCAACGCGACAGCCGAAGTGGGTACTCCGGTGATCTTCGGGGTTATCGTCATTATTTTCGTGTTTCTGCCGCTGGTGATGCTGCAAGGCATGGAAGGAAAAATGTTCAGCCCGCTTGCCATTACCATCGCGATCTCATTGCTGGTGGCGCTGATTGTTTCGATACTGCTGTCACCGGTATTAAGTGACTACATTCTGAAAGGTGGAGCTGAGCATGACACCAAAATTGTCGCTATCCTCAAGTCTCTTTACCTGCACGTGCTTAATTTAGCGTTTTCGAATCCAAAAATCACCATGATATTGTCGTTAGGCTCCCTCTTACTAGCATTCGCCTTGTACCCGCTTCTTGGAAAATCTTTCATTCCAATCATGAAAGAAGGGACAGTGACACCCGTGATTATCCGTGTACCATCGATTTCTCTGGATGAAGCGATCAAGCTGGAAACTGAGGCGATGAAACTGATCGCCGCGATTCCAGGGGTGAAGAGCGTGGTATCCAAGCTTGG